>Ga0182005_1001021_pt1 | contig 11940 bp, 11 predicted proteins | sample Sormic07211103_1_FD_123021 | JGI IMG/M metagenome (GOLD analysis project Ga0182005, IMG submission 123021) | Rhizosphere microbial communities from Sorghum bicolor, Mead, Nebraska, USA - 072115-103_1 MetaG | ecosystem: Host-associated > Plants > Roots > Rhizosphere | place: USA: Nebraska...
ATCAAAAACCAAAAAAGCGCTGACCTCGATGCAAAAAGAACAAGAAGCACAGCGTCTGGCAGAGTCACAAGCACCGCAACCGGACAGCATCAAGAATATATAATGCCGCTGAGTATCTAACTAGCTGCATCGCCGTAATGTCACGGCGGCAGCTTGCCGGCATTTTCACACCTGAGATTCAGGTCACGCATAAAGCACAACAGCCCGTATGGAATTTGAAATTTGGTGGTTACTCGGTATCCCGGTCTTTTTTGGATTAGGCTGGATCGCCGCACGGGTCGATATCAATCAGCTGATATCCGAATCACGCAGTTTGCCCCGCGGTTATTTCAAGGGTTTGAATTTTCTGCTGAATGAACAGCCGGACAAGGCTATCGATGCATTCATCGAAATCGTCAAGCTGGATCCCGAAACCGCGGAACTGCATTTCGCCCTCGGCAACCTGTTCCGCCGCCGCGGCGAGACCGAGCGCGCGATCCGGGTCCACCAGAACCTGCTGGCGCGTCCAGACCTGGCGCAGGAACATCGTTTGCACGCTCAGTACGAACTGGGACAGGATTACCTGAAAGCCGGTTTGCTGGACCGGGCCGAAGAGAGCTTTAACCTGCTCGCCGGCAGCCAGTACGGCGCGCAGGCCGGACGTGCCCTGCTGGAAATCTACCAGCGCGAAAAAGAATGGCTGCGAGCGATCGAAGCGGCCCAGACATTGCAGCAATCGGGCGCCGGCGGACGGCAAAAGGAAATCGCCCAGTTTTATTGCGAACTGGCGCAGGATGAACTGGTTGACGGCCACCCCGAAGCCGCCATGTCCCTGCTGGAAAAAGCATTGAGCAACGACCGCAACAGCGTGCGCGCCACCATGCTCCTGGGCGACGTGCACCTGGCGCAGGGCGACGTCGAAGCGGCCCTGCAGGTCTGGCGCCGGGTCGAGCAGCAAAGCGTGCCGCATGTGGCGCTGGTGGCGCAGCGCCTGATGGATGGCTATCGCGCGGTTGGACGGCCGCATGAAGGCGTCAGCCTGCTGCGCTCCTACCTGGCGGAAGCATCTTCCATCGATTTGCTGGAAGTGGTGTTCAAGGCGGTGCTGGAGCTCGATGGCGTCGAAGCTACCAATCAGCTGGTGAGCGATGAACTGCGGCGGACACCGACCCTGCTAGGACTGGACAAGCTGCTGGAAGCGCGTTTGATGAAAATAACGCCGGAAATGCATACCGAACTGTCGGTGGTCAAGAACCTGGTGCATGGCTATACCCAGAAGCTGGCGCGCTACCAGTGCAGCCACTGCGGTTTCAAGGCGCGCCAGTTCTATTGGCAATGCCCTGGCTGCAGCCGCTGGGAAACCTATCCGCCGCGTCGCACCGAAGAACTGAACGTCATGAACTAAAACCCGCCGGCCCGCCATAAACAATCGGGCTGTGCAGCGCATTCACGGAATAACATGAAAATTACTATTATCGGTACCGGTTACGTCGGTTTGGTCACAGGCGCTTGCCTGGCCGAACTGGGCAACGATGTATTCTGCCTCGACCTGGATCAAAGCAAGATTGCGCTGCTGAACAGCGGCGGCATCCCGATCCATGAGCCGGGCCTGGCTGAAATCGTCGGCCGCAACCGCGCTGCCGGACGCTTGCATTTTTCTACCGATATCGCCGCCAGCGTAGCCCATGGCCAGGTGCAGTTCATCGCGGTGGGCACACCGCCGGACGAAGACGGTTCGGCCGACCTGCAATACGTGCTGGCGGCCGCCCGCAATATCGGTAAATACATGACCGGTTTCAAGGTGATCGTCGATAAGTCGACTGTGCCGGTCGGGACCGCGGACAAGGTAAGCGCCGCGATCCAGGAGGAATTGGACGCACGCAAGCTGGCTGGCGCGGCCCTGCAATTCTCGGTTGTCTCCAATCCGGAATTCCTGAAAGAGGGCGCCGCGGTCGAAGATTTCATGCGGCCGGACCGCATCGTCATCGGCTGCGACGAAAGCGCTTCAGGCCAGCAGGCGCAGGCGCTGATGAAGCAGCTGTACCTGCCTTTCAACCGTAACCACGAGCGTACCTTCTGGATGGACGTGCGTTCCGCCGAGTTCACCAAATATGCCGCGAATGCGATGCTGGCGACCCGTATCTCGTTCATGAACGAACTGGCTAACCTGGCCGACAAGGTGGGCGCCGATATCGAAGCCGTGCGCCATGGGATCGGCTCCGATCCGCGCATAGGCTACAGCTTCCTGTATGCCGGCTGCGGCTACGGCGGTTCCTGTTTTCCGAAGGATGTGCAGGCGCTGGAGCGCACCGCGCGCGCCTATGGCCAGGAATTGCACATCCTGCGCGCAGTGGAGCAAGTCAATAACAACCAGAAGCATGTGCTGGGACAAAAGATCGGCGAGCGCTTTGGCGCGGACCTGAGCGGCAAGCACTTCGCGCTATGGGGCCTGGCGTTCAAGCCGAATACCGACGACATGCGCGAAGCTTCATCGCGGGTACTGCTCGGCGAACTGATTGCACGCGGCGCGACGGTGGCGGTGCACGATCCGGTCGCGATGGCGGAGGCAAAGCGGGTATTGGCCCTGGATTTCGCCGGCGCTCCCGGCGCCTTTGAGCGCATACGGTTTTGCGACAACCAGACCGAGGCCCTGCAAAGCGCCGACGCCCTGGTGATCGTGACGGAGTGGAAAACTTTCCGCAGCCCCGATTTCGACCAGGTCAAGACACTGCTCAAGACGCCTATCGTATTCGATGGCCGCAATTTGTATGAGCCGGAAGTAATGGGCGAGCTGGGCTTTGAGTATTACGGCATTGGCCGTTCGGTGCTGGCGCGTGGATAAGACGATGACTAATCATACCTATAAGTTGCCGGCCTCTTTCGAGCATGTGCAGATTCTGGTGGTCGGCGATGTCATGCTGGACCGGTACTGGTTTGGCGAAGTCAGCCGGATTTCGCCAGAGGCGCCGGTGCCGGTGGTGCGGGTTGAAAAGCGCGAGGAACGGCTGGGCGGCGCGGCCAACGTGGCGCGCAATATCGCTACCTTGGGCGGCAGCTCGGGATTGCTGGGAGTGGTGGGGCAGGATGAGGCCGGCGACACCGTCGACAGCATGCTGGGCGAGATGGGCGTCAGCAGTTTCCTGACACGGGATCCGACCATCTCGACCATCATCAAGTTGCGCGTGATAGGCCGCCAGCAGCAATTGCTGCGCATCGATTTCGAAGAAGCGCCTACCGACGCCGTATTGCGCGACAAGCTGACCCGTTTCAACACCCTGCTGCCGCAATACCAGGTGGTCGTCTTGTCCGACTACGCCAAAGGCAGCCTGGTCAATGTGGCGGACATGATCGCCGCCGCCAGGCAAGCCGGCAAATGCATCCTGGTCGATCCCAAGGGCGAGGATTTTTCGCGTTACGTCGGCGCCACCGTCCTCACGCCGAACAAGTCAGAGATGATCCGCATTGTCGGCAGCTGGAAGAATGAAGAAGAGCTGACCGCGAAAGCGCAGAAACTGCGCGCCTCCCTGCAGCTCGAAGCGCTGCTGCTGACGCGTTCGGAAGAGGGCATGAGTTTGTACACCGAGAATGAAATCCGCCACTTCCCTGCCATGGCGCGCGAAGTGTTCGACGTCTCCGGCGCCGGCGATACCGTGATTGCCACGCTGGCAGTGATGCTGGGAGCAGGATTGCCGATTGCCGACGCCGTGGCCCTGGCGAATCGCGCCGGCGGTATCGTCGTCGGCAAGCTTGGCACGGCCACCGTCAGCCGCGAAGAACTGCTGGGCAGCGCTTCGTAAGCAGGCTTTATCGATGACGAGAGCGCCTGGTTAAGCGAAGTCTTGTTTGTGATCTAAATGTCAATTTTCCATGTGTGGCTGACTATAATTAATTGGACGTTTTCGCGTCTGATTGAATTTTTCAGTCATCCACACACCTATGGGAGAAAGACGAAATGCTGAGAAAAATACTGCTGGTATTGTGCATGTTGATGACCACCGCCAGTTTTGCCCAGGTCGATGTCAACAAAGGCGACCTGGCTGCCCTGGACGGCATCAAGGGCATCGGTACCGCCACCGCCAAGCGTATAGTCGACGAGCGCGGCAAAGGCGGCAACTTCAAGGACTGGGCCGATTTCGAAAGCCGTGTATCAGGCATCGGCGAGAAAAATGCGCTCAAGCTGTCGCAAGCCGGTTTGCTGGTGAATGGCAAGCCGAAGACCGGCGACGCTGAGCCCGCGCCCAAGACTGCCGCCAAGCCGGCTGCCAAGGGCAAGTAGCGGCGGCCGGGTGGCCGCCGGGAGATAAAATGCTTGCCCAGCCCTGGATTCCAGGGCTTTTTCGTTTCCGGGACCGCCCGCTCGCTTGCCTGGCCGCGGTTGCATACGGTTTGTCAGGCTTTCATACGCATAACAAAGTCTCATATTAAAATGGGCTCTTTGCACATGACGTTTGATCACACTATGCCTTATCTGACTATCGAAGACACAATCGGCAATACGCCCCTGGTACAACTCAAACGTATCCCCGGCAGCGAAGCCGAGCAGAGGAACAACGTTATCCTAGGCAAGATGGAAGGCAATAATCCGGCCGGCTCGGTGAAAGACCGGCCGGCATTGTCGATGATCAAACATGCCGAAGCGCGCGGCCAGATCAAGCCCGGCGATACCCTGATTGAGGCAACCAGCGGCAACACCGGGATCGCCCTGGCGATGGTGGCAGCCATGCGCGGCTACAGGATGGTGTTGCTGATGCCGGAAAACCTGAGCGAAGAGCGGCGCCAGAGCATGGCGGCATACGGCGCCAAGATCATCCTTACGCCGAAGACCGGCGGCATGGAATATGCGCGCGACCTGGCGGAAAAAATGCAGAAAGACGGAGAAGGACTGATTCTAGACCAGTTCGCCAACCCGGATAATCCGCTCGCGCACTACGAAACCACCGGCCCGGAAATCTGGCGCGACACGGAAGGACGCATCACGCATTTTGTCAGCGCGATGGGCACCACCGGCACCATCATGGGCGTTTCCACTTACCTGAAAGAGCAGAACCAGGCTATCCGCATCATCGGTGCGCAGCCGGAAGAGGGCTCGCAGATTCCAGGCATCAGGAAATGGCCGGAAGCCTATTTGCCCAAGATATATGAGCATTCCAAGGTAGACCAGATTGAATCAGTCAGTCAGGCGGCGTCGGAACATATGGCGCGCAGGCTGGCGAGCGAAGAAGGGATTTTCTGCGGGATATCTGCGGCGGGGGCTTGCGAGGTAGCGTTACGGATTTCGCAGCAAGTAGAAAACGCGACGATCGTTTTCGTCGTCTGCGATCGTGGCGACCGCTATTTGTCTACCGGCGTTTTCCCTGCCTGAAGCAAGCTTCAAGCAGGGATGCGGCTGGCATGCCGATTACTTCAGCTTTTCGGCTTCGATCTTGCTCTTTGGCTTGAACTGCTTGTCGCTGATACGGAATTTCTCGCGACGGTCGCCCATCAAGGCGCGCAGTTCACGAATCGTCAGGTCGCTGACTTCATGCATGCGGATCAGCAGCGATGCGCCAACCGGCAAGCGGCGATGGCGGATCTTGCTGATGACCGGTGGCGCCACTTCGAGTGAGCGCGAGAGTGCGGCATCATTTTTCAAGTGCAACTTGTCGATCAAAGAGTCGAGCAAATGGTTTGGGTCGTAAGTTACCTGCTCATCCAGCTTGTTGCTGGTTGGTGCGTCTGGGGTAGTGTTAGTCATAATCAATTGATTCCGTTATCCTAGTTGATATATGGGAAGTGTTTGTGCAATATGTAGCGACCTATTACCAAGTGCACCTCCCAGTTTTATTGGCGAAACTACAACTTGCCATATTTTATACTGATTTTGAGCACATATTTATCATAAAGAAACTCCCTATCTTTTCTTCATGGGACAGCTGATACCGCTAAGTACATTGCACAGCATGTTGTACATTACATTGGTAACAAACAACCTACCTTTGTTTAGTGACCAAATATACAAATAAGTTGCACAAGCTCAATTTAAAATTTTCTTATTACGATGTCTATTACTATTTAGTAACTTTCAGTAAAAATTGCAAGGAACACCATTTTTACAACATTCCAATATTGCTAAAATAATAATTAAGACTGTTTTTGTTGATCTCCCTCCCCAAGTAGTTTCCGCCAGCCATCTAATCCCAATCGTTGCAGGGTCCGCATGTTTTTATCGAATATCTGGGCGGCCTCAGGGAACGCATCAACCGCGCGCTCGACGCTGATTTCACGTAACAGGTGCAAGGTAGGATAAGGCGCGCGATTGGTATAGTTGCTGATGTCGTCTATGTCGGTGCCGGCGAACTGATATTCGGGATGGAAGCTGGCAACCTGGATTTCACCGTCCAGTCCAAGCTCTTCGACCGCTGCATCGGCGACATCCAGGAAGTCGTTGTAGTCCAGGAAATCACGCAGCGCATCAGGATGCATCAGCAGGGTGGTGTCGATTGCTTCTGGATCTGCCTGCTGCAGCAATTCCAGCTCCGCCATCAGGTCCGCCAATAACTCTTCCGGCGTCTGTGCACTGCTGACGACGTAACGAATCTGATCCTTGATAAATACCGCTTTGGCAAACGGGCAAAGATTGAGCCCGATCACGGCACGCTCCAGCCATAATTTTGTGTGAGCGATTACTTCGCTGGAAAACGGCGTCATATCTGTTGAGGAAGTAGTGGATGAAGCAGTTTTCATGAGATTGGGAAACATTATTTGCAAACAATTAAGATGAATATAAGGATGAATCCGGCTGCATCAAGCGTTGCCGCAGCCACTTCCGGCGCTCATATATGTGCTCCAGGCGGTGCAAATCGGGTTATTCTTCCGATCCCGTGACTGCAACACACCGGGTTTGATTCAACTATATATAACAATAGGCGTTATGGCCCTTAAAGCAACTATTTTCAAAGCCGATCTGCAAATTGCGGATATGGACCGTCATTATTATCAGGAGCACGCGCTGACGCTGGCCCGCCATCCGTCGGAAACCGACGAGCGCATGATGGTGCGCCTGCTGGCGTTCGCCCGTCACGCCTCGGCTGCGCTGGTATTCGGCAAAGGCTTGTCGGATGCCGAGGAACCCGATTTGTGGGCCAAGGACCTGACCGGCGCCATCGATCTCTGGATCGAAGTCGGCCAGCCTGACGAAAAGCGCATCCTCAAAGCCTGTGGCCGGGCCGCGCAAGTGGTGGTCTACAGCTATAGCAGCACCAGCCACATCTGGTGGAACCAGATCAGCAGCAAGGTAGCGCGCGCCCGCAACCTGACCGTCATCAATATTGCCGCGGCCAGCAGCGAGGCCCTGACCGGTTTCGCCCAGCGCAGCATGCAATTGCAGTGCACGATCCAGGATGCGCAGATCTGGCTGAGCGCCAATGGCCAGACCGTCGAGGTCGAACTCAGCGTCAGCAATCCCTGATTTACTGCGCAGTGCGCGCCACCCGCACCGCACGTCCCAGGTCCACCACCGACATTGCGTAAAAGAAGCTGCGGTTGTACTGCGTGATGGCGTAGAAATTATCGGTGCCGAGCCAGTACTCGGCCGGCGCCTGGCCGTTTTGCAAGTCGATCAGGCCGTACCGTATGTCGTTCGGCGGCACTACGCCAGGCACTACGCCGGCCGCGGTCAGTTCATCCAGCGGATATTTGGCTTCCAGGCCTTGCCCGATAAAAGCCTGCCAGCGGTTTTCGGCGCTGGTGTCGGTCGACAGCGTCGCCGGGAAGACCACCGGCAGGCCGGTTTTCCAGCCGTGTTCGGCCAGGTAATGGGCCACGCTGCCGATCGCATCGACCGGTGAATTGCGCAAGTCGATTTTCCCCTTGCCGTCAAAATCCACGCCGTACTGGCGGATGCTGCTCGGCATGAACTGCGGCCAGCCTATGGCGCCGGCGTATGAGCCCAGCAAGGTAAACGGATCGATGCCCGACTCCCGGGCGTACAGCAGGGTGCTTTCCAGTTCGCCGCGGAAAAACGCCATGCGCGCTTCGCGCGTTGGTGTATTCGGATAATCGAACGCCAGCGTGGTGATGGCGTCCATCACCCGGAAGCTGCCGACATTGCGGCCGTACACGGTTTCGACGCCGATGATGCCGACGATGATTTCCGCCGGCACGCCGTACTGCACCTCGGCCCGGCTCAGGGCGTCAGCATAGGTGTTCCAGAAATCGACGCCGGCCTGGATCCGCACCGGCTCGACAAAGCGGGCACGGTAAGCCGCCCAGTTCTTGGGTTTGCTGGCCGGAGCCGGCTTCATCAGCTGGATCGCGCTGTCGACGTAACGCACTTTGTTGAACATGGCGACCAGTTCATTCCGGTCGAAGCCGTTTTTTTCGACCATCTGGTCGATGAATGCCGAGACCTCTTTCCAGTCGGCGAAATTGGCGAACTCGCCATCGTCGGCAACGCTGCTGACTTTGCGGATTTTTGCCGATGCAACTTTGCCGGAACTGTTTTGCTGGGCCTGCAGAGCGGGACTGGCAGAGATTGCCAGGGCAAGGGCGCAAAGCTGGGCGACGGTAAGGAGACCTGGGGTTGATTTCATCGACATTGGGAAAGCAGTAATTTTAGTTGTGCCATCAAAGGCGCCGGCGGTTTATTGTGCGGCCCGTAGTCGGCGCCATATTGCAGGGCTTCGTACAAATCCATGAAGCGCTTGACCGCCATTTTGACGGAGGGCGATAGCGGCGAGTCGCCGGCACACAGGCGACGGCCGTAAGTGGCCGGCCCCTCATGCTTGTTGCGCGCCATGCCGCGCCGCGCCATCTGCGCGCACAGCGAAGAGTATACCGTATCGAGCGGGTTGCTCTTGTTTCGCGCCAGCAGCAAGGGCAGGGTGACGCTGCCGGCTGCCACCGCGCCTATGGCCAGCATCACGATGCCCACGCTGCGCCAGTCCAGTTCACCCAGTCCCAGCCAACGCATCAATCCCATTTGCCGCGCCGGCGTGTAGTTCAGGACCCATTGGTTCCAGCCATTGCTGAGCGCTTCCCAATTGGCGCGCAGCAGAGCCGTCGCGTTGTTCAGGCTCGACCACCAGCTGGCCTGGCCGGCAGGCCCTCCCAGCAGGTTGCCGAAGAAGGAACGCGGCAGCAGATTGCCGAGCTGGGTCTCGATCCTGTTCGGCGCCACAGCAGCCGTAGGATCGACCCTGACCCAGCCGCGCGGCGGCAGCCATACTTCGGCCCAGGCGTGGGCATCGGATTGGCGCACCGTCATCATGTCGTCGACCGGGTTGATTTCGCCGCCTTGGTAACCGGTCACCACGCGTGCCGGAATGCCTGCCGCACGCATCAGCACCACAAAGGAGCTGGCGTAGTGTTCGCAAAAACCGGCGCGGCTGGAAAACAGGAAATCGTCGACGCTATTCTTGCCCAGCAGCGGCGGCTCCAGCGTATAGCTGAAATTTTCATTGTGGAAGAAGCTCAGCACCGCCTTCACCAAGGCCGCATTGTCCGGCCATTTCTCATGCAGGCTGGCGGCAAACTCCAGCGTGCGCGGATTGAAATTGTCCGGCAATGCCAGCGCTTGCTGCATGCCGCTTGCCGTGATCGGGTCTGGCGATGCAGGCCTCAGATTCGATACGACATCGTAGCGGACACGCTCATTGATCGCTCGCGCTGCGCGCAGCTGGTGGTCGGCAGTCAGCTGTACCGGGACGCCGTCCAGGGTCGGCGCCAGCTGCGGCGTTTCCAGGGCAAACAGCCAGCGCTGGCCATTGGCTTCCATCGTGATTTGCTGGTGCACAGCGGTTATCGGGTTGGGGCCGGCCACGGGTTGGATAAGGGTTTCAGCGTCAGCCGTATTGCGGCCTGCCCGCCCCTGGGTCCAGGTGCGGCCATCGAAATCGCTCAGCACTATGCCGCGCCAGTAGCGCTGGGCTGGAGCCGGCGGCATGCCGGAGAATTTGACGCGGAACGCAATATCGTCGGATAAGGCAAGTTGCGCGATATTCCCCGGCGTCATATTGTCTGACATGCCGCTGTGTCCGCTGTGCGCATCGCCAGGCAAGCCCCACAATGGTCCCTGGATGCGCGGAAACAGCAAGAACAGGATCAGCATCAGCGGCAGCGCCATGGCCAGTATCGTGGCGCCCAGGCGCAGCCGCTGCTTGAGCGGCGGCACCATGCCGGTATATTGGAAAGAAAGCTGCGCCGTCAGGACCAGCACCAGGGTTGCCATCATCCACAGCAGGGACAGCATGCTTTGGGAATAGAAGAAAGTGGTGAGCAGCAAAAAGAAACTCAGCAGCAGCACCACGAACAAATCGCGCCGCGCGCGCATCTCCAGCAGTTTGAACGTCAGCAACAGCGCCAGCATCGCCACCCCGGCATCGCGTCCGAATAAAGTGCGGTAGTCGATATAGACTCCGCCCATGGTGAGCGCCGCCAGCGGCAGCAGCAGCCATAGCGGCGGCAGGCGCTGGCCGCGCAAGGTGATCCAGGCGCGCCACAGCAGCAGCCCGCCGCAGACCAGCGAGTTCCACCAGGTCAGATGCAGGAAATGCGGCAGCAGCACCATGGCGCAGGCGCTGAGCAGCAGTACGGTGTCGCTCTTGTCGCGCGACAGGGAATGCACATACGTGCTTGAGATGCGGAACAAGGGTTTGCTCTCAAGTTCAGCCTTGATCTGCTGCATGGACCTGGTGTTCATGGCGCACCTTGGTAAAGCGCCAGCGCACGCAGGCAGGCGCGCTGGTGGGCCGGTCCCAGCGCTGCCGCATAAACGCTGTCGCCGAGGCGGAATGCATAGGGCAGCTGGCGCGCTTCCGCCTCCAGTATCCAGCGCGTCATGCGCGAGAGTTTGTCCTCGAGCGCCATGTCATAGGGCAGGGAGGCAAAATCGATAGCCAGGTCGCTGACTGCGCCGCCTTCGAACTGCTTGGTGATCAGCTTGGCGTCGAGATCGGTGTCGAGCCGGGCGATCTGGCGCCAGGCCAGGTGTTTGAGCGAGTCGCCGCTCTGGTAGGTGCGCACGCCGGCAAAATCCTGGTGGCCGGCAACGCCGTTGCCGTCGCTCTTTTCGATCGGCGCCAGCGGCAACGGCGGCGCCGATGCCGACGCTTCCGGCTGCGGGTAGACCAGGGCCCGGCTGTCCGGCTGCCAGTAACTCCATGCCCGCAGCAAACCAAGCGGAAAGCGGGTTCGCAAGCGTATCCTGGGAGCCGGCTGCCAGCCGCGGCGGGTGGTGGTCAGCGCCAGCGTCAGGTGGCTGGTGCTATGGGCCGAGATATCCATCGCGCGTTCTATGGCGGGCAGGCCGCGTCCGATGAAGCCGAGCATGATCGCGTAACGGGCATGCTTGCGGCGGTTTGTCAGGTGCAGCTCGAACAGCGCGTCCTCGCCGGCAAATACCGCGGCTGCCTTGCCTGGCGTCAGGTACAGATAGGCGAGGTTACGGAACGTCAGGTGCATGTCGATGACAGCGCAGGCGGCCAGCAGGAAGGTCAGGCCAAAACCGAGGCTCAGGTTGTAATTGACCGAACACAAGAACAGCAATACCAGCACAACCGCAAACGCCAGCCCGGGACGGCTCGGCACGATGAACACGCGCCGCTGGGTCAGCAATACTTCGCCCGCTTCGGCGTCGCGTAGCTGGAACAGAGACTGGTCGAGCCAGTTCCGGAATCGTTGGCGGAGAGATGTCAGCATGGTAGCGGGGGCAGGCTGGCAGCCATGAAAACGCCGGTTAAACCGCGACCGACTTCATCAGCTGCAGCACCAGGTCGCGCGCGCCCAGGGTGCTGCCGGCATGCGCCTTGAGCGGGCGCAGGCGATGCGCCGTCACCGGCACCAGGACCGCCTGCACATCCTCTGGAATGACATGGTTGCGGCCTTCCATGGCAGCCCAGGCGCGCGCCGCCTGCAGCAGCGCGATGGCGGCGCGCGGGCTCATGCCTTCTGCGAACAGGCCGTTCTGGCGCGAAGCATGGGCCA
>Ga0182005_1001022_pt1 | contig 11940 bp, 10 predicted proteins | sample Sormic07211103_1_FD_123021 | JGI IMG/M metagenome (GOLD analysis project Ga0182005, IMG submission 123021) | Rhizosphere microbial communities from Sorghum bicolor, Mead, Nebraska, USA - 072115-103_1 MetaG | ecosystem: Host-associated > Plants > Roots > Rhizosphere | place: USA: Nebraska...
ACATGTAGGATATACGGGTGGCGATGTAAAGAATGCGACTTATAGAAATCATGGAACGCATGCGGAAGGGATTAAGATAGAATTTGACGATGAAGTGATTTCCTATCGTAAACTGCTGGAGTTCTTTTTCCAGATACATAATCCGACTACGAAAAACCGTCAGGGAAATGATATAGGTACTTCTTATCGTTCAGCAATTTTTTATTTGAATGCAGCCCAGAAAGAGACAGCGGAGGCTTTGATAAAAGAGCTGGATGCAGCGAAGATATACAGTGGACCGATTGTGACCGAAGTAGTGCCTGCAGGTGATTTCTGGGATGCGGAAGAAGAGCATCAGGATTATTTACAGAAGCATCCGAATGGGTATACCTGTCACTATATCAGACCGGAGTGGGAATTGAAGAAGTAATTGGATAAAAAACCCTGCCAGTGACTACTGGTAGGGATTTTTGTTTTTAATAATTGCTTATTGCAGCGGCACTACCCCAATATCACCAACGCAATCATTCCAAACTGCGGGCATTATATACAGGAAGAACAACCTGAACAACTTACCCGGGAACTCATTCAATTTTTTAAACAATCAACTTATACCCCGCACCTCTGATACTCATCAATTGCACACCCGGTTCATTCTTCAGCATCTTTCTTAAATGCGACATGAATACATCCATACTCCGTGCATTATAATACGTATCATCCCCCCAGATCTTAAGCAAAGGTACCTGCCTTGGCACCAGGGTATTTTTATGCTGTAACAACAGCTCCAACAACGCGGCTTCTTTATACGACAACGTATACCTCGATACCGAGGTCTCCAGCTCCTGTGTCACCGGGTCCAGTGTACAACTACCAAATGTATACACAGACCCGGTTGCTGGCTTCGCGCCAAACCGGCTCAACAACGACTCCATCCTGATAAGCAACTCACCCATATTAAAAGGCTTACGCAAATAATCATTCCCTCCACTCTTAAACCCCTTAATCACATCCTCAGGCAGCGACTTCGCACTCAAAAAGATGATCGGTACACCCGTATCCAGCTTCCTGATATCCTCCGCCAGGGTATACCCATCTTTCAACGGCATCATCACATCTAACACACATATATCCGGAGGCGCAGTTTGAAACTTTTCCAACGCCTGGCTTCCATCTGTAGCCAACACCACCTCGTACCCACTCTGCTGCAAACCATCGCTGATGATCTGCGCCAATGTTAGCTCATCTTCTGCGTATAAAACTTTATACTTCATTATAAAAAAGTAAGGGCTATTTTAATAACTGTATCCTCATCCCTCATTATACAGGGGCAATTCTATGATAAATTCACTCCCCTTTCCTACATCACTCACCACCCGAATCTTTCCACCATGCTTTTCCACAATCTGCTTTACATAATTCAACCCCAATCCAGACCCCTTCACATTATGCACATCCACATTATCCTGCACCCTAAAAAAACGCTCAAAAATCCGCGCATGATATATCTTCGAAATCCCCGGCCCGTTATCCTTCACACTGATAATGATATTATGCTCCGTACAATGACAACTTACATCCACCTGCACCTCGTTCCCTCCATACTTCAGCGCATTGTCTATCAGGTTATAAAACACATTCGTCAAATGCACCGGATCGCCATCCAAAAAACAAGGCTCCTCCGAAGGATGATAATGTATGCCTGCTGACTTATGCTGCAACTGCATCGACGTCACCACCTGCTCCAATCCCTGCTGCACATCATACAACTCCGACCGTAACCGCGTCTCGCCACTATCCACCTCATCCAGGTTCAACACCTTCTCTATCATCATATTCAACCGGTGCAATTCTGTTTTGCTGATATTGATATACTGCAACAACTTCTCCGGATCATTCGTCAGCTGATACCGGGTGATCGCATCCAGTGCCGCTTCCATCACCGCCACAGGCGTCTTCAATTCATGTGTCATATTGCCCGTAAATGCAATCCTCGCCTGCGCATACACCTGCTGATGTTTCATTAACCTAAGCACAAAATAAAAAGCCGCCCCCGTGAGCAACAACATAAAGAAGGAAGACAATAAATAATACCGCATCCTGTAAAACACAATGCCACGCAACGACGGCACCACCAGCTGAAAGTTATTATATAACCTGATATTATAACTATACTGCTCACTATGATAATCGGCCCGCCTGATCTTTCCTACTGTATATCCATTCAGGATCCGCTCCGACTCCCAATCATACTTTACAATAAAGTAAGGTACCTTAATATGGTTCTTCATTAACTCCTGATCTACCAGGCTATCTAACCGCTCATACTCCACCGAGTCCAGGTGCAGCTGCTCCTCCATCGTTTCTCCATGATCAAAAACGCGCTGTACCTTATGCGGCTTCCGCACGTAATTTTTATTCGGTAGCCGGATGCTGATATCTACCACAGAACTATCTCCCTGCACATCAGATTCAAACCGGCTCATCACCTTATGCCCCCTCATTCTGCTAAACGCCTCCTTAAACTGCAACCACTCCGGCGACTGAAAAAAGCTCAGGAAATTATCATTCCCCTCATTCCCCGGCAGCATACTCAGGTAGTTGCTACTCTTCACCACATTGCTCACCACCTGGTCCAGATCCCGCTTTACCTGTACCTTCTGCGAACTATATAACTGCCGCAGCCACACTACCTGCAAAACAACACTGACAATCATGGCCAGTACCACCAAAGGGTATGCATATTTTTTAGAAAACCATTTCATGCTACAAAGATGGGTAGTTTTTCATTGTACAAACGCCCCGAAAATACGATTTAACCTTATTTAACCTAGTTTAACCGGCCTTAATTTCACATCGGAGTACGTTTGCTTCATGAAAACGATTTACATACTCCTCCTCGCAATACTGCCCATGGTTGCAGTCGCACAGTCCAACATCAACGGCACTGTCACCGATGCCGAAGGTCATTTGCTCGATGGTGTAACCATTACCCTTAGCCAGCAAAATAAATATATCGCTACCGCCATCACCGACCTTGGCCATTTTACACTGACAGGCGTTGCCAAAGGCCACTATACCCTTGCCGCTATGTCTATGGGGTACCAGTCTTATACCAGGGAGCTGCAGCTCCCCACCGACTCAGTTTCGATCACCTTACAATCCGATCATAAACAACTGCAGGGCATCACCGTCTCTGCGGCCAAACCAGTCATCGAACGCCAGACAGACCGGATAGTCTTCAATGTGGAAAACAGCATCATTGCCAGCGGAGGTACCTCCTGGGAAGCCCTCACAAAAGCTCCCGGCGTTACTGTCAATGCAGACAACTCCATCTCCGCCTACCGCAAAGGCGTAGAAGTATACATGGATGGCAAACCACTCCACCTCTCCGGCGACGACCTTGTCAATTACCTGCAAGGCCTGCCTTCCTCTACCATCACTAAGATAGAAGTGCTCACCAACCCACCTGCCAATTTCGAAGCACAAGGAGGTGCTGTTATTAACATCGTCACTAAAAAGGTAAAGAAACAAGGCATTAACGTCGCGTTGAACGGGAGCTACATACAGGGCATCTATGGCTCCTACAATGGTAGCGCTACCTTCAATTACCGCAAGGACAAATTGAACATCTATGGTAACTATGGCTATGGCCATAAACATACCTACATGGATAACAAAACCGATATCAACTTCGGTGATTCCTACTGGAAAACCACCGATCACAATGTACTCAACTCCAACAGTCACAACTACCGCCTCGGCGTTGACTACCAACTCACCGACAATCAAATCCTGGGCGTGCTCGTTACCGGCAACAACCGTGCCGGGAAGAGTGAAGGTAGCATCCCTACCAGTATATTCAGCACAGACAAATCTACCCTCGACTCTACCCTCCAAACCAACTCCACCGATAAAAAAGGTGGTAGCGGTTATACCTACAATGTGAATTACAGCCTGAAACTGGATAGTGGTAAACGCAGTTTAAACGTTGACCTGGATTACGCACCTTACGAAACCAGCAGTGATGCACGTGTCAATACCATTTCCTCTTCTTCCGCCCCCTATCAGATCTATACCCCCACCACGCAACATATTGACATTTTCTCCGGGAAGACAGATTATGCCTATACACTTGGCATCTGGAACCTGACCTCCGGATTTAAATACAGCAGCATCAAAAGTGATAACAAATTCACCTTCATAGAAAGTGAGGTGCTGATGCCAGACAAAAGCAATCACTTTGAATATACTGAAAATACCACAGCCCTGTATACCAACATCTCAGGCACTTTCAATAAACTGACTGTACAGGGAGGATTACGTGCTGAAAACACTAATACCCGCGGGTATTCTTTCACACTGGATTCTCTGAACAAGCGTAGTTATTTCAAACTGTTCCCCACCTTATTCCTACAGTATAAACTAAATGACGATAACCAGTTACAATTAACCTACGGCTATCGCATAGACAGACCTGAATACGCACGTATGAACCCAGCCAGGCATTATTCCTCTCCATATAATTACTATGTAGGTAATCCTTCTTTGCAACCTGCCTTTGTGCACAATGTAGAAGTAGCATACACTTACAAGGAGAACTATACCATCACGGCTAATTATACTGCTATCCACAATATCTTCACGAACGTTACCGTGCAGGACAACGCGACTAAGAATTACTACATCACCCATGAGAACCTGGGTTTAAGTGTGAATGCGGGGCTGCGCGTATCAGCAGCTTTCCATCCAACCAACTGGTGGGAGATCAATGTAGATGGAGGAGGTTATTACCAACAGGAAAAATCTGCCTACCTGCAAGGTCATTACAACCTGAAAACGTTCACTTATGATGGCAGGTTGAATCAATCTTTCACAATCAATAAAAAGCATGGTATCGCGGCTGAAATTACTGCACAGTACATAGGCCCCGGCATTCAGAACATCTACCATTACGATGCGCTGAGTGAAATTGATTTAGGTGTGAAAGCAAATGTTATGAAAGGAAAAGGAACCGTTCGCCTTACTGCCAATGATATCTTCAATGCATTCACTTACCGGGTAAATATCAATTACCTGGATCAACAAAGTTTCTTCTATCATAAAACCGAATCCAGGCTGGCTACCCTGAGTTTCTCTTACCGCATTGGTAAAGATATCAAAGCAGCCAGAAGCAGGAACACTGCCAGCGAAGAAGAAAAGAAACGTGCCCAATAAGCACGTTTCTTTTTAATAAATAGGGTCTTTTTTGTGGCGTACTATTGTAAGTTCATAATAAAGAATGAAGCAATCAGGCATGTAACTTTACCTAAAAGTTATTAACTTCCGGTATCAAAATTTACAACTACATACCGTCTCCAGCGCTACAGCCTTACATCGATGGTTTTCGTATCATCGAAAGTGAGGAGCTCATTGTGAATAGAGTGCTACCGGGGATCGTACCAGTGCTTGCCTTGCGGTTAAAAGGCCATATCAGTACACAAAATGAGTCGTTGCCAACATACACCCTCTCGGGGTTGAGAAAAACACCTCGTCTTATTCAATACAATGCAGGTTCGGCCAATTTACTCATACTCTTCAAAGAAGGTGGCATTAATTCTTTTTTTCACCCACCTGCCAATGAGTTCTTCAACGAAAGCATATCATTAGAAGATTTAATCAATAAAGAACACCTGCATGCCCTGGAAGATCAACTCGGGGAAGCACCAGACTACAACACCTGTATTCAAATTGCAGCCACCTTTCTCCTGAATCGATTAAAAAACACTGGCACCGACCCCCTCATAGTCGCCGCTACTAAAGAAATCAAACAACACCAGGGCCAACTCTCCATCACCCAACTCGCCTCTTCGCTATACATCAGCCAGGACGCCTTTGAAAAACGCTTCAGAAAAGTAATCGGCACCACGCCTAAACAATTCGCTACCCTGGTACGCATGCAGGCGATTGTAAAGAATCCAACCCCCACAGACCTCACCAACCTCGCACTGGAAGCTGGCTACTTCGATCAGGCGCACTTCAATAAAGCCTTCAAACAATTCACCGGGTTAACACCTTCCGGTTTCTTCAAGTCTCCCCCTCAATGGTAAAATCAATGATTTTTTACTATTCCCCCACCCCATAGCATCGCACCTTTGTGGCATGAAACATTTACTCATCGCCTTACTGCTCATCACCGGAACAGTATCCGCACAAAACTCGCAACCAATGAAAGCATTTATTGTACTCGTAAAAGTACCCCTCACTTACACCACCGAACTCGCAAAATCCGTGAATCCACAATGGGAAAAAACCATTGCTGAATGGAAAGCCTCCGGCCATTACATCACCAGCTTTGCCTATCCGGGAGAAAGCAGAACGATAGCGCAAAATGTGGAAAAAGAAAACATGAAACAGGTAAGCAGTATCCTGCTGCGGGCAGAAAACATAGATGAAGCGACAGTACTGGCAAAGGCATGTCCTGTCTTAAAATATGGGGGTAGTGTAGAGATCAGGGAAATTCCAAAAGGGGAACCGGAAATTTTTGCGCCCAAAGCGACGAATGCAGCGGGAGTCACAGCACCGCATGCGGCGCCAGCAACGCCTGCTCCTGTTGCACATCAGCAATAATCATGTCTCCCCAGGCCGTCATTGCATCCAGCACCGGGATCAATGACGCTCCCAATTCCGTCAGAAAATATTCCACCTTTGGAGGCAACTGCGCATACACCACCTTCCGGATGATGCCATGTGCCTCCAACTCTTTTAACTGCTGATTCAACACCTGCCGGGATGCCTTCGGATTCGCCTGCTGCAATTGTCCGGGCCGGTTCACACCTTTGCTGATGTTATACAGCAAACAAGGCTTCCACTTATTGCCGATTATCTCCATCGTCATCGCCATCCCGCAATTGAGGTCCTTTGGTATTTTATGCGCGTACATACCACAAATATACATCACCTGTTTCAACCCCGTCATACGCATAATTTTATGCCTATGTCATAACCTACTGCGTACTTGACTCCGACGACATATACCCTGAATTTTGCCTTCAAATCAGATAAATATGAAGCAGATTTTTTTATTCTTTCTACTCGCAGGCTGGCAATCACTCGCCGCGCAATCACAAATGGATCAACCCGGTTATTACCGCATTCAGTTCGGTGACTACACCATCACTGCATTGTCCGATGGCACTGTGCCTATTCACCTGCACGACATTCTGACCAATGTCACACATCGGGAAATAGATAGTCTAATCACCCTGAGTTATCAAACACCTACCGAAGAGGCCTCTGTCAACGCCTACCTTTTAAAAGTAAATGGCAAAAACATACTCATCGATGCCGGCGCTGCTGAGCTGTACGGCCCTACATTGGGGCACCTTCCGGAGAGCCTGCGCAAGATCGGCGTGACACCGGAACAGATCGACGCTATACTGGTTACACACATACACACCGATCATACCGGCGGCCTCATACTCAACGATAAAATGGTCTTCCCGAATGCCACTATTTACATCAGCAAACCGGAAGCAGATTTCTGGTTGAACGAAAAAAACAAGACCCCCCGCTTAGCCAAATGGTTCAAAGAAGCGGCAGATAAGGTGGGCCCTTATCAGCAGGCAGGCAAGGTGAAAACATTTGAATACGGTACGCAGATATTCCCGGGTATCACCGCGCTCGATGCCCACGGCCATACACCCGGTCATACCATCTATGCCCTGGAAAGCAAAGGCGAAAAGATGCTGTTCATTGGCGATATGGTACACGCCGCCAGCGTACAATTTCCAGATCCGGCGGTGACCATCAACTTTGATGTAGATGAAAAGACCGCGGCGGTGCAAAGGCAAAAAACCTTCAAAGATGCAGCCGCAAAAGGTTACTGGCTGGCAGCAGATCACATCTCCTTTCCGGGTATTGGTCATGTCAGGTCACAAGGCAAAGGGTATACCTGGATCCCTATCAACTACAGTACCCTGGGCACTGGTCAATAAGGTTTGATTTTCTTAACTTTGCCACATGGCAATGCAAACTATTTCAAGGGTCCCTACCTGTATGGGAGCGGATCTACAATCGAGGGGTTTTAAAGTGCACGAAGTATCTGGTCTAGTACCAGCTGCAGAAGTGCACGCCAGGAGAGATTTTTATAAAATAGTGATGGTAACGGGGGATTTCGTGCTCAAATTTGGAGATAAAACCGTGGATATAGATGGTACCTACCTCTTTTTCGCCAATCCGAATGTACTGCATACGATTATCCCCCGTTCTCATGAGCGTTCCGGCTATGGCTGCGCCTTTACGGAAGATTTTATTGCCGGTAGGGAACTCACTGAGCTGGTGCACAACTCCCCCTTGTTCAGATCGTCCGAGTCCCCCATACTCCCCCTGAATACAGAACAGGTAGCCTTCCTCACCAGTATTTACAGGAAAATGATCACTGTTTACAACAGCGATTATGACCACCGGGACGACCTGTTCCGTAACTGTATAGAACTGATCATTCATGAAGCCCTACAGATCCAGCCGGTCAATCAGGACCTGAGAGAACACAATGCCGCTACCCGTGTCACCCGCTCTTTCTTAGAACTGCTGGAAAGACAATTCCCTATCGACAGTCCTTCCGAACCACTCAAACTTCGTACTGCACAGGATTTTGCCCAATCCCTCTCCGTACATACCAACTACCTGAACCGAACGGTAAAAGCAGTCACCGGCAAGCCTACTTCCGTACTCATAGCGGACAGGATCATTGCCGAAGCCAGGGCATTGCTCCAGCATACCGACTGGAGTGTATCTGATATTGCCTATGGGCTGGGTTTTGAGTATCCCACCTATTTCAATAACTATTTCAAAAGGATCACCGGCACTACCCCCAATGCCGTTCGGGCCAGTAAGGTTTGAAAATCATAATCGAATCCCGGCGGTATCATACTCACGGCACCCGGGGAAAATTATGATTTCGTCTCCCGTTACTTTACACCACAAGCCTCCATTTTCGAAGATCCTGTAACAGGTTCTGCACATTGTTCCCTGATTCCCTACTGGCAGGAGCGATTGTCAAAAACAGACCTGATGGCTGCCCAACTCTCAAAACGAGGTGGCATGCTGCATTGTATTTACAAAGGAGACAGGGTACATATCGGCGGCAATGCCCGGACATTTTCAACCGGCACTTTCACCTGCGGGTAATTTTCATTTATCTATTAGAGGCTTATCGCAGCTATACTACTAAACGTTCACAAAAAGGCTACTAAAAGATCACCAAAAGGGCACCTGTATATCCCCGGGATATTGAGGTGACCTCTTGGTGATCTTTTGGTGCACGTTTAGTGCCCTTATAATGACCTGATTGTAACGAATTCGGGTTATATTTTATACGGCATTCATGTCTGGAGAAACAGGTAGTTAACATCAGTACAACGCCACCCGTTTGATGTGCAGCGGGCCCGCATTCCCTGTGATCATCAGGCGCCATTCCTCCCCATTCACAGGGGCAAACGTCTGGATCCGCTTGTGGCCTACAGATTCTCCTTTCGCCACTTCCTTCCATTTTTCACCAACTAATACCTGTAAACTATATTCCAGGATATTCTCACCATAAGCCAGGTCTTCCATGATCATTAGCTGACTGGCAGCTTTGCCGCTGTTATTATTGAACGTAGTGATAGATTGGGTAATATTATTGCGTACAGCTAAAGGAGCCGAAAAAACGTGCTTTAAACGCTGTCCAAGGCTATCGAATACCAGGGAGTCTGCCTTTGGAATCAAACCACTGGTATCTACCACCATCCCTACCAGCATATTTGTATTTCTACCTACACTTTTATAATACTTCTCCACCAGTTCATTCACAGAAAACAGGTCTTTGTCCTCACCGGCTTTCCACAACCAACCGCCATTCCAGGCATAATTTCTCCGGATAGGAAAATCAGATTCACCCGGGCACCAGTATTTACCATCCGGATCACCATGCAGGCCATCTATTTTCACAGTACCGTCCGAAGAGGTAGTTTCATTCACCTTGCTCCATTGTGGATAAGCCGCAACCCCATCTTCATTGCCAATCCAGCGGATGGTATTACCAGCTTGTAAAGGGCCCTGAAAGAGGATGGCCTGTGGTTGTTTTTCACGGATCATTTTCAACACGGCTGCTTCCAGCCCGTTTTGCAATCCGCCATCAAACCAGATTTCGAACATGGGGCCGTAGTTACTCCATATTTCATTCAGTTGTGCCAGTACCGCTTTATTATAGGCCTCATCCTGGTTATTGCCATAATAAGTATTGTTATTCGTATTATAATACAATCCGGGGCGCAACCCATATTTCTTACAGGAAGCGATAAATGACTGCAGGATATCTTTCTTAAAAGGGGTATGGCCTACATTGTAATCATTGACGGCGGAGGGCCAGAGGCAAAAACCGGTACCATGCTTCACCGTGAGCACGGCGTACTTTGCACCGGCAGCTTTGGCGGTTTTAACCCATTGATCTGTATTGAGTTTGGTGGGATTGAAAAGGGATAAGGAGGGTAGTGTTTCTTTCTTTTTATAATCAAAGGTTTCGGGAGCAAAGATGTTGATATCCAGGTGAATAATTACACCTATCTCTGCATCTGCCCATGCTATCTGGTCTTTGGTAGGGAGGACCTGTTGGCTGAAAGATGGCAGTTGGGCGAAGGTAATGAGCATCAATAAAAATGACAACCTCTTCATAACGGTTTCCTAATTTGTATAAACATACCTAATTTTGTTTCCTTATCCTATATATTTATGCGCGTTTATTACCCCAACGACCTTGTTTTGACTTTGCTATGCATTTGAGTCTATTTAATACACCCGCTATTGCCGCAAAAATCACCTTGCCGAAAAGGTAGTAAATTGACTACACACTTCCGCCATTTGGCTACTTTTCCTCTTCTCCTGCATCGGACCTTTACACCATGAAAGTAACACTCATCACAGGTGCCTCCGGCGGCATCGGCGAAGCATTTGCCCGGCAACTGGCCAAAGAGGGCCATCATTTACTGCTCATAGCCAGGTCTGCGGACAAGCTGAAAACACTCAGCGAACAATTAAGTCACACCTATCCTATCACCGCTCATTACCTGGCCGTTGACCTTGCGCAGACAGGTAGTGATGCCATCATCGCCTATGAAGTACAGGTTAAGAACCTACAGGTCGACTGGCTGATCAACAACGCAGGTATTGGTGGTGGTGGCGACCTGCTCGAATATACCCTGGATGAATACCGCAATATGATGCACCTGAACATGGATGCCATGGTAGCCCTGACTTATCAATTCCTGCCTGCCATGCGGGCGCGGAGGAGTGGTACGATCATCAATGTGGGGTCTATGGGAGGTTTCAATGGCATTCCTTATATGAATGTATATGCTGCCACCAAAGGATTCGTGATGTACTTTACGGAAGCACTCTGGGAAGAAAACAGGTTGTACAATGTGCACGCCATGTTATTATGTCCCGGGGCTACAGAGACAGGTTTCTTTGAGGCGGCCAGACTGAGTGAAAGGAAAAGCAGTTATTCCAGCAAGAAATTAGAAACACCTGAGCAGGTAGTGGCTGCTGCTCTGAAAGGCGTGCGTAAGAAATCTATGCTAACCATCAGTGGTTTTCAGAATAAGGTGATGAAGCTGGTAGTCGGGTTGATCCCTGTGAAAACCGGGATGAAAATGTGGGGGAATATGATGCGAAAAAATCTGAACTTAGAGATAAAGTAAGGCATGTTACACATCAAAAGCATTTCACAATACTATGCGGCTTGCAACCTGGGCAAGCCGAAGCATCCTTTGATAGGGGTGTACCAGTTTCATGAAATGCCTGTGATGGAGATAGAGGAGAACCTGAAATTCACCCTGAGTTATTATGTGGTGACCATCAAATACAATTGCAGTTGTAAGTCACAATATGGGCAGACGAATTATGACTTTGATGAAGGAGTGATGGGGTTTACGGCGCCGA
>Ga0182005_1001023_pt1 | contig 11930 bp, 7 predicted proteins | sample Sormic07211103_1_FD_123021 | JGI IMG/M metagenome (GOLD analysis project Ga0182005, IMG submission 123021) | Rhizosphere microbial communities from Sorghum bicolor, Mead, Nebraska, USA - 072115-103_1 MetaG | ecosystem: Host-associated > Plants > Roots > Rhizosphere | place: USA: Nebraska...
CGCCTTGCAGGACAGCGAACCCGATACACCCGTCGATGCCTTCGCGCGCATTCGCGTCCGCCTCAATCGCCGCTCCATGCATTTCCGTCACGCCATAAGGCTGGCGACGGGCATGCTCGCCGGCTACGGCCTCATGCTGCTCCTGCATCCGACCCACGGATACTGGATACTCCTCACCACGCTGTTCGTCTGCCAGCCCAGCTATGGGGCGACCCAGCGCCGCACCATGCAACGCATCGCCGGCACGATCGCGGGGCTGTTCGCGGGATGGGCCATGCTTCGCCTGCTCCCCGGCGGCGATTGGCGACTGCCGGTGCTGGTCGCCACGGGCGTGGCGTTCTTCGCCTTTCGCCTGCGGCGCTACGCGTTGGCGACGGCCGTCATCACCATCTTCGTCCTGCTCTGTTTCGACCTGGCGGGCGCGGGGTACGACGCCATCGGCCCCCGCTTGCTCGATACCTTGCTGGGCGCCTTCGTCGCCACCGTCGTCATCCGCTTCGTGCTGCCGGACTGGCGGGTACGCCGTCTGGAAGACATCGCCGCGGACGCCCTGCATGCGTATGCACGCTACCTGGAAGCCATCGTGAGCCAGTACGCCAGCGGCAAGGTGGACGACCTGGCCTACCGCATCGCCCGCCGCGATGCCCACGCCACGCAGGCGGCGGTGGCGGGCAACGTGGCCGAATTGCTCGGCGAGCCCGGCCACTCCCGCGAACGGGGTGAGCGCGCGTTACGCCTGCTTGCGGCCCTCCAGGCTGGTTTGTCGCACCTGTCCACCCTCGGCGCCCATCGCCAGGCCCTCGCCGTGGACGATGCGAACACCGTGGAAAGGCTGGCCCACCGCGTCGCCAACGGCTTCGCCGCGCTCGCCGAACACGTCAGGAACGGAACCACGGCACCGTTGCTCGGCACGCCGGACCTGGTCGTCGATGCCGCCACACAGGCCACCGGGCCGGTCGAGACGGTGCGCCTGGTGGACCGCCAATGCCTGCTCCTGGTGCGCGTGCACGACCGCATCGCCGGCCTTCCACCGATCTGATTGCTGCGTCGCGCCGTGGCTTGGACCTGCCCGCGCGCTACGATGGGCCGCTTTTACCGCTTCCTCCGGAGTTCCACGCATGCGCCCGTTTTCCCTCGGTGAAGACCTCGACCTCCTGCGCGAAAGCGTGCACGCCTTCGCCGAAAAGGAGATCGCGCCGCGTGCGGACCGGATCGACCGGGAGAACGTGTTCCCCGACGACCTGTGGCGCAAGTTCGGTGACATGGGCCTGCTCGGCGTCACGGTTCCCGAGGAATACGGTGGCTCGGGGCTGGGCTTCCTCGCCCACATGATCGCGATGGAAGAGATTTCGCGTGCCTCGGCCTCGGTCGGCCTGTCGTACGGCGCGCACTCCAACCTGTGCGTGCAGAACATCTACCACAACGGTAACGAGGCCCAACGACGCAAGTACCTGCCCAAGCTCGCCAGCGGCGAATGGGTCGGCGCACTGGCCATGAGCGAACCCGGCGCGGGCTCGGACGTGGTCGGCTCGATGAGCTGCCATGCGGAACTCGTCGGCGACACCTGGGTCGCCAACGGCACGAAGATGTGGATCACCAATGGTCCGGACGCCGACGTGCTGCTCGTGTACATGCGGACGGCGCCGCGCCCGGCCGGCAGCCGGTGCATGACCGCCTTCATCGTCGAGAAAGGCATGAAGGGATTCTCCACGGCGCAGAAGCTCGACAAGCTCGGCATGCGCGGATCGAACACCTGCGAGCTGGTGTTCGACAACTGCGAGATCCCCGCGGAAAACATCGTCGGCGAAGTGAACGAAGGCGTGCGCGTGCTGATGGGCGGCCTGGACACGGAGCGCCTGGTCTTGTCGGGCGGCCCGATCGGGATCATGCAATCGGCCATGGACCTCGTGCTGCCGTACGTGCGCGAGCGCAAGCAGTTCAACGCACCGATCGGCACGTTCGGCATGATGCAGGCCAAGGTCGCCGACATGTATACGGCGCTGCAATCGTCGCGCGGCTTCGCATACATGGTGGCCCAGCAGTTCGACAACGGCGTGAAATCGCGCATCGATCCGGCGGCTTGCCTGCTCAATGCATCGACCAACGCGGTGAAGGTGGCGCTGGAGGCGATCCAGGCGCTGGGCGGCAACGGCTATATCAACGAGTTCCCCGCCGGCCGCCTGCTCCGCGACGCGAAGCTGTACGAGATCGGCGCGGGCACCAACGAGATCCGCCGCATGCTGATCGGCCGCGAACTCTTCCACGGCAAGTCGTAAGGCAAAGCCACCGCGAGGCTGCGGGCCCTGATTCACTGTGGCCCCTGATTCATTGTGGGAGCCGCTTCAGCGGCGATCCCGCGGCAGCGGGCCAGGTTACGGCAAGCACCCATCGCCGACAAAGTCGGCTCCCACATTAAGCGGCTCCCGCCATTTCCTTGCTTCACCTACCGTCCATGACTTACCAAGCCATGCGGAACGTGGCGCTGGCCGAGCGTGAATGGTCGCGGTCGGCGAAGCGCTGGTCGATATCGAAGCCCACCTGCGTGCGCTCGCTCACGTCCCAGCCCAGCGTCATGCCGGCGGTGCCGGCGCGGCGCGAGAGGCCGATACCGTCGACCGGCGCCCACTGCGCGATGCCCGTATAACGCGCCGAGAACACCTCGCCCTTCGTCGCGAACGCATTCTGCCAGCCCAGTTTCGCATCGAGGTGCAGCTTGCCCATCGAGGTAAGCCACGATGCCCCTGCACGCAGACCGAACCCTGCCTGCCAGCGCGATGTGGTCTGCCCGTTGGCGCTCAGCCCGAAGCCCTCGCCGCCTGACTCCTGGAAGCCGTCGCGACGGATGCTGGCGTACTCCACGTTGGCGTACGGCGTGAGCGAGAACGCACCCGCGTCCGTGCGGTAGCCGACCTCGCCATAGGCGACGTTGTAACGGCCGGTGTTGTCTCCGCCGGCAAAGGAGGCCTGGTCGCCGAAGCGCAGCAGGCGCTGGGTGTTGCCGCGGAAGTTGCCGAAGCCGAGACGCCCCACGCCATACCAGTTCGCTCCACGCGACCCGGCGTACAGCATGCCCTCCGTGGACCGGCTGCGCTGGCGGTCGAAACTGTTGGACAACTGGCCGGTACTGCGCATCTGCGCCACCGCCACGCCGGCGAAGCCATTCGCACCCAGGCGAACGTCGTTACCGGCAAGGCCACCATCCAGGTTGAATCCCACGTTGCCGAAGCCGCCACGGCTGAGGCCGCCCTGCCCATTGAACGACTGCATCCACGCGCCACCCGCACCCTGGTGGTCGAGGTGGCTCATCAGCGCGTCGTTACCCGCCTCGATACCCGCGAGGGTGACGGCCGTGCTTGCCGCGTAGAGCTGGCCGGACAGCGACTCCAGCGAAGCCTGCGCGACCTGGGTGTTCGCCGATTGCTGGATGCCACCCGCCGCGACCAGCGTGCCGGTCGCGAACGAGGTGGTCCCGGTCGACGTGCTGGTGAGGCTCCGGTCGATCTGCTGGAACGCGCCGTCGAGCCGCTGGGCGGACGATTGCGCGGCGGCGGACTGGCTCATGCTCGTGCTGGCCACCTGGCTCACGCTGAGCGTCGTCGTATCGATCCAGACCTCGGCGGGCAGGTACTGCAGGCTCGCATTGAGAAAGACGCCGTTGGCTTTCGTCGTCGTGGAGAAGCCGCCCGAGATCGCGCTGGCCGTGAGCACTTGCTGGTGCGAGGTCGGGACGTAGCCGGAGACAGCACCGGCGACGTGGAATTCGCCGGCGAGCGTGGCGGTGCCGGAAACGATGAGCGGCGCGCCCAGCAGCTGCGACAGCCGCCCCGTGGACGTCTGCACATAGTTGCCAGTGACATGCGTGGCGGTGTCCGCCGTCTGCAAGGTGGCCATGACGTTCGCGTTACCGCCGATGTCGCCATGCACGATCGCGGTGGCGCTGTCCTGCACCGTCAATGCGCCTGGCACGCCATGCATGGATTCGAGGGTGATGCTCGATCCCGCCAGCGTCATCCCCTGGTAGGTATTGTTGCCGCTCAGGGTGAGATGGGAATCACCGAAGGCGCGGAGACCACCGGCACCGGAAATATCGTTCGCGAACTCCGCATCGTGGCCATAGACCCCGGCGGTGAAGTCGCCCCAATCGAACTTCGCCGGACCGCGAATCGCGCGACCCACGTTCAGGCGTCCGTAGCCGTACACCGCATCCGGACCCGGGGCGCCCAGGTCGTCCGCCGTACCCAGCAGAACCTGCCGGACCGAGTCGAGGGACAGGCCGGGCATGGCCGACATCACCACGGCGGCGGCCCCGGAAACCTGGGGTGCCGCGAACGACGTGCCGGCTCCGTAGACGTAGGACGTCTGGCCCGAACCCGACTTCGCATCCGGAGCCACGACCACGACGGCACCGGGCGCGGCAAGGCAATAGCTCTGCGCGATACCGCAACGGTTGGAATAGGAAGCGATCTGGTCGACGTGGTTGCTGTCCAGCGCCACGACGGTCAGCCAGCCTTTCTCCAGGCTGGGAACGAGACTCGGCAAGGCGGCGACGGTCGAGGGATCGTCCCGGCCCTCGTTGCCCGCCGCGAACACGAAGAGCGCGTGCCCCATCGACGCATGCAGGTACGCCGTCGCGAAGTTCGCCGTGGTGTCCTTGTCCGCGGGGTCCCAGTACAGGCCACCCCAGGAATTGTTGACGATCCGGGCGCCGGACGTGACGACGAGCTTGTCGTTCACGTCGCCCAACGGGTCGGCCGAGGTCACCTTGTTGCCCTGGCCCGAGCCGTCATCGACAGGCGCCTTGTCCGCGATGATGCGTGCGGAGACGATCGAGGCATCCGGCGCCACGCCGCCGACGAAGGAACCGTAGGGACGTCCCGCGGCGATCTCCGCCACGATGGTGCCGTGCCCGACGACGTCGTCCACCGCCACGTTGTTCGTCGCGGGGTCGACGTAGATGTATTCCGCGCCCACGCGACCGGTCAGTGCGGGGTTCGAGGCGTTCACGCCGGAGTCGGCGATGCCGATGACGATGCCGGCCCCCGTGAAGCCCGCGTCGTGCGCCGGCTTGACGTTGGTCGCCGTCAGCTGCACGTCCACCGGCGGTTGGGCGATCGTCGCGCCCGTGGAGGGCGTCTTGGGAATGTTGAAGGAGGGTACGTCCTGCAGGTTGTTCGACGGCACCGAGGGGATGTTGTTCGACGGCACGGATGGGATGTTGGAGCTCCTGACGCCTCCGCTCCCTCCACCGCCGCAGGCCGTCAGGCCGATACCCACACAAACGGCCAGCGCGAGTTCGCGCCGACGCGGCATCTGCATCGTATTCATGTTGTCCCCTGGTCTGACGTCAATGTCTGCGCCCGCGATCCGTGGGCGCACCTGGGGCGAATGTTGCCACAAGACCTTGCGGAAAGGCGCGGTGCGGGCGCAGGAAAGCGTGCGCCGGGTCGCAGGACCGGAGCGCGGCGTTCCGGGGCCCCGGGGGCCCGTGCCGCCGCACGTGAAACCGCCTGCCGCGGCGCAGATTGCCCCTACCCCGGCCCCACTGCGATACTCAGTGGGTTTTCCGCCCGGAAAGGGCGGCCATCCGAGTACCACGGAGTCCCCATGTCCGACATCGTCATCGCAGGCGCCAAGCGCACCGCCATCGGTTCCTTCCTCGGCCAGTTCACCGGCGTGCCCACGCCGAAACTCGGCTCCATCGCCATCAAGGCGGCCCTGGAGCATGCGGGTGTCGCCCCGGCCGACGTCAGCGAAGTCATCATGGGCTGCGTGCTGCCAGCCAACCTGGGCCAGGCGCCGGCGCGCCAGGCGTCCCTCGAGGCCGGGCTGCCGACGTCCACCGGCTGCACCACCATCAACAAGGTGTGCGGCTCGGGCATGAAGGCCCTGATGCTTGGCCACGACCTGATCAAGGCCGGCTCGGCATCGATCGTCGTCGCCGGCGGCATGGAGTCGATGACCAATGCGCCGCACATGGTCAACGCGCGCACGGGTATCCGCTATGGCGACGGCCAGCTCGTCGACCACATGGCCTGGGACGGGTTGACCAATCCCTACGACGGCAAGGCCATGGGCGTTTTCGGCGAACAGTGCGCCGACAAGTACCACTTCACGCGCGAGGAACAGGACGCCTACGCGATCGGTTCGGTCGAGCGTGCGCAGGCCGCGCAGAAATCCGGCGCCTTCGCCAACGAGATCGTCCCGGTGACCGTGCAGGGCCGCAAGGGTGCGCAGGATTTCGCCGAGGACGAACAGCCCGGCCGTTCGGACGTGACCAAGATCCCCACGCTGCGTGCGGCGTTCCGCAAGGAAAACGGCACGATCACCGCCGCCAGCTCGTCGAGCATCTCGGATGGCGCCGCCGCGCTCGTCTTGCTTTCGGCCGACGATGCGAAGGCCCGCGGGGTCACCGCGCTGGCACGCATCGTCGCCCACGCCACGCATTCGCAGGAACCGGAATGGTTCACCACCGCGCCGGTGGGTGCCATTTCCAAGGTGTTGGCGAAGGCTGGCTGGACCACCGGCGATGTCGACCTGTTCGAGATCAACGAGGCCTTCGCGGTGGTACCGATGGCGGTGATGCGCGAACTCGGCGTGTCGCGCGAGAAGATCAACGTCAACGGCGGCGCTTGCGCCCTCGGCCATCCCATCGGTGCCAGCGGCGCGCGCATCGTCGTGACCCTTCTCAATGCGTTGACGGCACGTGGGGCAAAAAGAGGTGTCGCCGCGCTGTGCATCGGTGGCGGCGAGGCAACGGCGATCGCCATCGAACTGGTGTGAACCCGACGTCGACACGTGAGGCGGTCGTTTCAAAACGATCACGCGATATCCATGGGCTTTAATGCGCCCTGAAGCGAGAAGGCGCGATCGGTAGCTAAGTACCCATAACTGAGCTATTAATACGCCCGCCTAACGGCATTCCACGGTTAAGGAGAAACACAATGAATTTGACGCGTACCCTTCTCGCCTCTGCGCTCGTCGCGCTTCTGGCAGCTTGCAGCAACGGCGCGCAGGATTCCGCGCAGGACGCCCAGAAGTCGGCCGCCGATGCCCAGCAGCAGGCGGACAAGGCCCAGCAGGCCGCCGACCAGTCGCAGAATGCCGCAACCTCCCAGGCCGCCGATCAGGCTCAGCAGTCCGCCGACCAGGCCAAGGATGCCGCCGCCCAGGCTCAGTCCGCCGCTTCGTCTTCGACCGCTGGTGGTGCGAGCGACGCCGCCAAGGACGCCGCTTCCAACGCAGCCAATCAGGCCGACAAGTCGGCTGACCAGGCGAAGGATGCCGCCGACAACGCCAAGAGCGCGACGGACGATACCAAGAAGTAAGCATTTCGCTTTCTTTGGTAGAAACGAAACGGCCACCTCCGGGTGGCCGTTTCTTTTGCGTATTTCAGGAACTGCGTCGGTGGCAGGCTCGGCTTCGCCATCGTGTTTTGCTTGCCTCGAGGCAAGGGAGCCATCGGGCGTCACCCTGGTCGCTAAGTCCTCGTCCGGCCTACGCCTCCCTGCGGAATCGCTCCCAGGATGACGCCCGACGACTCCCCTCCCGGACTCGTGACGCGGATGTTGTGAAAAGCGTCGGACCTATTGCCTCGGCGCTTTTCGAAGACGTCGCGGACGACCGTAGGTGACTGTCTCGATCGGCTCCCACCTTACGTTGCCAAGTCGCTACGGGTTGTCATCTGGCGTCCGTGGAAAAAAACCATGCGCCAAAACACCCTCGACCCGCTCGTCAAACAACCCATCCTCATCGCTCGGAGGGGAGCCGTCGGCTGCCGTTCTCAGAGCGATTCCGCAGGGAGGCGTAGGCCGGACGAGGACTTAGCGAACGAGAACGGCAGCCGACGGCTCCCCTGCCTCGACGACCATTGGCGCGATGCAGCGTTTGCGTTCCGGCCGGCCCGGCTATGATGCTCGTTTCGTCCCAGCGCGAAGCCCTCATGCCCATCCTCGAATCGCAGCTCGATACCCGCTCTCCGGAATTCCAGGCAGCCAGCCAGCGCCTGCGCGCGCTGACCGACGATCTGCGCGAAACGCTGCGGCGCACGGCTGAAGGCGGTGGCGCGAAGGCGCGCGAGAAGCATGTCGCACGCGGCAAGTTGCTGCCTCGCGAACGTATCCGCGCCTTGCTCGATCCCGGCTCGCCCTTCCTGGAGATCGCGCCGCTCGCCGCGCATGGCATGTACGACGACGCCGCTCCGGCCGCGGGCGTGATCGCCGGCATTGGCAGGGTGATGGGCCAGGAAGTGGTGGTGCTCGCGAACGATGCCACGGTCAAGGGCGGCACGTATTTCCCGATGACCGTGAAGAAACACCTTCGCGCGCAGGAAGTGGCGATGGAAAACCGCCTGCCCTGCATCTACCTCGTGGATTCCGGCGGTGCGTTCCTGCCGTTGCAGGACGAGGTCTTCCCGGACCGCGAGCACTTCGGCCGCATCTTCTACAACCAGGCGCGGATGAGTGCCCAGGGCATTCCGCAGATCGCCGTGGTGATGGGCTCTTGCACCGCCGGCGGCGCCTATGTGCCCGCGATGAGCGACGAGACGATCATCGTCCGCGAACAGGGCACGATCTTCCTCGGCGGCCCGCCCCTGGTGAAGGCCGCCACCGGCGAAATCGTCGATGCCGAAGCGCTGGGCGGTGCCGACGTGCATACCTCGGTATCCGGCGTGGCCGATCACTTCGCCGAAAACGACGCGCATGCGCTGGCCATCGCCCGCGACATCGTCGGCTCGCTCAATCGCATCAAGAAAATGCCCCTGGCCGTACGCGCTCCGCTGGAGCCGCGCTTCTCCGCCGAGGAACTCTACGGCGTCATCCCCGAAGACACCCGCCGTCCTTTCGATATCCGCGAAGTCATCGCGCGCATCGTCGACGATTCGGAATTCCACGAGTTCAAGGCGCGCTACGGCAAGACGCTGGTCACCGGCTTTGCGCACATCCATGGCTATCCGGTAGGCATCGTGGCGAACAATGGCATCCTGTTCGGCGAGTCCGCGCAGAAGGGTGCGCACTTCATTGAACTATGCAACCAGCGCAACGTGCCCCTGGTGTTCTTGCAGAACATCACGGGTTTCATGGTCGGTCGCAAGTACGAGAATGCGGGCATCGCGAAGGACGGCGCGAAGATGGTCACCGCGGTGGCCTGCTCGCACGTGCCCAAGTTCACCGTGGTGATCGGTGGCAGCTTCGGCGCCGGCAACTACGCGATGTGTGGCCGCGCCTACGGCGCCCGTTTCCTGTGGATGTGGCCGAACGCGCGCATCAGCGTCATGGGCGGTGAACAGGCCGCTTCGGTGCTGGCCACGGTGCGCCGCGACGGCATCGAAGCCGACGGCGGAAGCTGGAGCGCCGAGGACGAGGAAGCCTTCAAGGCCCCCGTACGCGACCAGTACGAGCGACAGGGCCATCCCTACTACGCCAGCGCGCGCCTCTGGGACGACGGCATCATCGACCCGGCGGATACGCGACGGGTGCTCGGCCTGGCGATCTCCGCGTCGCTCAACGCCCCGATCGAACAAGGCCGCTTCGGCGTGTTCCGCATGTAGGCCCCACCAGGCGTCCAGACCTGGTGGAAGCCGACCTCGTCGGCGATCCCGCGGCAGCGGGCCAGGTCACGGTAAGCCCCCACGCGTGAGGCGCATTCTCATGAATGTCCGCTAAGTCCCTGCCCCATCGACATACGCTTGTGCCGTGATAACCTCACCGGTCCATGTCCGACTTCGACGAACGCCCGGCCCCCGAGATCCTGACGCCCTCCGGCCTCAACCGGTTGGTGCGCGACCTGCTGGAAGATGCCCTGCCCATGGGCGTGTGGATCGAGGGCGAATTGTCGAACGTGGCCCGGCCTGCTTCAGGGCACGTCTACTTCACCCTGAAGGACGCCAACGCCCAGGTCCGCTGCGCCATGTTCCGCACGGCCGCTTCGCGGCTGCGTTTTCGTCCCGTGGATGGCATGCATGTATTGATGCGGGCAAAGGTCGGGCTCTACGAAGCGCGTGGTGAGTTCCAGCTCGTCGCCGACCACATGGAGCCCGCCGGTGAAGGCGCCTTGCAGCGCGAATTCGAGCAGTTGAAGGCGCGGCTCGGTGCCGAGGGACTGTTCGCTCCCGAGCGGAAGCGCACCCTGCCCGCCTTTCCACGTCGCATCGGTGTCATCACCTCGCCATCCGGCGCGGCCATCCGTGATGTGCTGAGCGTGCTGGGACGCCGCCTCGGCCTTGCCGAGGTGGACGTGTTGCCCGTGCCGGTACAGGGTCGCGAGGCGCCACCAGCGATCGTCGCCATGTTGCGGCGTGCGTCGGCCAGCGGTCGTTACGATGTGATCCTCGTCACCCGCGGCGGCGGCTCGCTGGAAGATCTCTGGGCCTTCAACGACGAAGCCGTCGCACGGGCGATCCATGCCAGCGCCGTGCCGGTCGTCTCGGCCGTGGGCCACGAGGTGGATTTCACGATCGCCGATTTCGTGGCCGACCTGCGCGCGGCGACACCGTCGGCCGCCGCCGAACTCCTGGTGCCCGATGGTGCCGATCTCGCGCGCCAGCTCGACCGCCTTCGCCAGCGCATGGCGACGCTGACGACACGACGCCTGCAAGCCGCGGCCCAGCGCGCCGATCATTGGCAGGCGCGTCTCAACAGCCAACGTCCGCAGGCGCGGCTTGCGCGCGATGCGCAGCGCCTCGACGCCCTGCACCGACGGCTCCGCTTCGCGATCGGCCAGGCGAATGCCCTGCGCCGCGCACGCCTCGAACGCATCGACGCCCGGCTGACGGCGCGACATCCCCGCCTGCGCCTCGAACCGGCTCGCCTACGCAGCGCGGAACTACGGCAACGGCTCGACCGCGCCATCTCGCGCAAGCTCGAACGCGACCGTGCGCGGGTCCTCCAGCAAGGTCGCACCCTGCACGCCGTGAGCCCACTGGCAACACTCGAACGTGGCTATGCGATCGTCTTCGACGAACGCGAGGCCATCGTGCGTCGTGCTGCCGATGTCGCTGTCGGCGAGCGCGTGCGCGTGATGTTGGGTGATGGCGAGATGAAGCTTCGTCGCGAATAGAAGAGCGCCACGTAAGTCGAATCGGCAAGCCATCGAACGCTGGTCCGTCCTTGCGTCAGATACGCGTGGCTTACGACCTTCGGCCTATGGATATGTGGTTCAGACGCCGCTGTGATGGCGTCATTGGGGGGCACGGAGCAACCCGGAAAAGGAGATCTCCGCATGGACATGCTGCGATACACGCTCGCGTCCCTTCTGGTCGTGACCACCGGTTTGACTGGCTGCTATCCCGGAACAGACCACCTCCAGCGCGACGGCAGCGCAGCGGCCGCTAAAACGCAACCCACCAATGGCACTCAAGCCGTGGCCTTCGTGAGGTGGTACAGAGGCCTCTGGCTCGGGCAGGACAACTTCTGCACGGTGGACATCAGTTCGCAGCCGTACTACCTCAGGACGACGTTCGAAAGCTACAACTGCAAGAACGACGTGGCACAGTCGGTGGAACTGCAGAACCTTCCACCCGGCACCATCCTCTATGTCTACGACTCACCGAACTGCGGCGAGACCGACGATTGGGGGAAAGCCACGGTACTCAAGCAGGCGGCCAGCCTCGCGGTAGGTGACTTCAACCACACCTTCACCGCACCAGCGGGGCTTCAGTACGACGGCCACTACCACAACGGAATCAATGGGAAGCTCTCCTGCTTCATCTTGGACGTGCCAGACAGGAATGGCAGGCATGCTGGGCGGGGTCACGACAAATGAACGCTCCGCATCGGATTATCATGGCTTCGTCACCCACGAGGCCATGCCATGCTTCGGAAGAGCTACCCGTATTACCTCGCCAACGTCGCCGTAAAGGGCAAGAGGAAACTCGACGTCATCGACAAGTACACCGGCGAGGTCGCCACGCGCGTCGCGCTGCCCGACGCCGC
>Ga0182005_1001024_pt1 | contig 11908 bp, 9 predicted proteins | sample Sormic07211103_1_FD_123021 | JGI IMG/M metagenome (GOLD analysis project Ga0182005, IMG submission 123021) | Rhizosphere microbial communities from Sorghum bicolor, Mead, Nebraska, USA - 072115-103_1 MetaG | ecosystem: Host-associated > Plants > Roots > Rhizosphere | place: USA: Nebraska...
ATATATTTTCATCACATCTCCTTCCTTACATTACTTTTTTATGCACGCCTATGCCCGGTACGGGTAAAGATGGTAAAGTATTCCGGGGGTATGGTATGCTGACCCTCAGTAAGATAGCGCCAATGAATTTACCCGACTCATTATTTTCAGTCAGACCCGGGGTAGTGCTTAAAGAGAATGTTTCTTTACAGGATATGAATTCCCTATAATAAACAAATTATACTACTTTTTATTCCTTTTGCTGCCGGCTATAGCTACTTTCAAGGCCCCTGGCAAACCAAATATCACGCCGAGATACGTTTCAATGTACTTAAAAGCCACTTCCCCCTATTCCTACCTTATTTTTATGTTATAACAGGAGAATAACACCCCCTAATTCCGCAGTTCCGCCAAAATTCACTAATTTAGAACTATTATGAGAGGCTTACATTTTTCCAAATTTGAACCCGACGAGCAGGGAAAATCGCCATTTGAGAAATTACTTGACGTGTTTACCCAACTGCTGACTTACACCAGCGGCGATGTCAGCGAAGCACTGCAATGGCTGACCGAACTGGACAAAGAATACCAGCTGACCAACGAAGATTACGGAATCGGAGACTTCATTCAGGAACTAAAGGAAAAAGGATACATCCGCGACAACGAAGAAAACGGGAGTATTCAGATCACCGGAAAGACTGAACAGAACATCCGCAAACGTGCCCTCGAAGAGATCTTTGGTAAACTGAAAAAGTCAAACGTGGGCAACCATAACACCCGCAAATCCGGACAGGGTGATGAACTCAACGCCGACTCCAGACCTTACCAGTTCGGCGACGCACTGGAACAGATCGACATGACAGCGTCCATCCGCAATGCCCAGATCAATCATGGTATCGAGAGCTTCTCCATTCATCAGGACGACCTGGAAATACAGGAAACAGATTTCAAAACACAAACGTCGACAGCCCTGATGATCGACATCTCCCACTCCATGATCCTCTACGGCGAAGACCGCATCACCCCCGCCAAAAAGGTAGCCATGGCCCTGAGTGAACTCATCACCACCCGCTATCCCAAGGACACACTGGACATCATCGTTTTCGGCAATGACGCCTGGCAGATAGAAATCAAAGACCTTCCTTACCTGCAGGTAGGACCCTATCACACCAATACGGTGGCAGGACTGGAACTCGCCATGGATATACTGCGCAGACGCCGGAATCCCAACAAACAGATCTTTATGATCACCGATGGGAAACCTACCTGTCTCAAAGTCGGCAAACAGTACTACAAAAACAGCTTCGGCCTGGACCGCAAAATTCTGAACCGCACACTGAATCTGGCGGCACAGTGCAAAAAGCTGAAAATTCCAATCACTACCTTCATGGTAGCTACTGACCCGTGGTTGCAAAAGTTCGTGACAGAGTTCACTGAAACCAACAACGGGAAGGCGTTCTTCTCTGGTTTGGACAAACTGGGGCAGTTCTTATTTTTCGATTTCGAAAATGGGAAGAAGAAGGTGCTGTAAAATGAGATAATCTCTTTTTTCCCGGGTTGATGAATAAATTTAAAAACGCCCAAAATTCAATTGTAATCAGTAAATCTTATCAATTAATGAATATCAACATCAGAACGCTAGGTGAGTTAAAGAAGAGTGGATATAAACCAAAAACTGTCAAAGAAGAAATCAGACAAAACCTGATTAAAAAATTACAGCAAAAAGAGATCACTTTCCCAGGTATCATCGGCTACGAAGACACCGTCATCCCCGACACAGAAAGAGCTTTACTGTCTCGTCACAATATCCTCTTCCTCGGTCTCCGCGGTCAGGCAAAGACCCGTATGGCAAGGCAAATGATCTCCCTGCTGGATCCATACATTCCCATCGTAGAAGGGTCTGAAGTGAACGACAGTCCCTTCGACCCATTATCAAAATACGCCAGGGACATGGTCGCTGAACTTGGTGATGCTACCCCCATCTCCTGGCTCCCGGCAGATGCCCGCTATGGCGAAAAACTTGCTACACCCGATGTATCTGTTGCCGACCTCGTTGGTGACATTGATCCTATCAAGGCGGCCAACCTGAAACTCAATTACGCGGACGAAAGAGTGATCCACTTCGGTATTATTCCCCGCTCAAACCGTGGCATCTTCGTCATCAATGAACTCCCCGACCTGCAGGCACGTATTCAGGTGTCCCTGTTCAACATTCTGCAGGAAGGCGATATACAGATCCGTGGCTTCAAAGTACGTATGCCACTGGACATTCTCTTTATCTTCACCGCGAACCCGGAAGACTACACCAATCGTGGATCTATCGTGACGCCGCTAAAAGACCGTATCGAAAGCCAGATCATCACCCACTATCCAAAGAACGTGGAGAACTCCCTGCTTATTACCGAACAGGAAGCCAATGTACACGAAGAACAACGACACGTGCATATCAGTGATATGATCAAGCGCATGATCGAACAGGTCGCTTTTGAAGCACGCAGCAGCGAATATGTAGATAAGAAATCCGGTGTTTCTGCACGTCTTACCATTGCTGCTTATGAGAATGCAGTGAGTGCCGGCGAACGCAGAGCGATCATCAATGGCGAGAAAGAAACCTTTGTCCGCATAGCGGATCTGCAGGGCATCATTCCCGCTATTACCGGTAAGATCGAGCTAGTATACGAAGGAGAACAGGAAGGTCCATTGCAGGTAGCGGTGAACCTGCTGGATAAATCTATCCGTACGTTATTTGCCACTTACTTCCCAAATCCTGATTCCTTCAAGAAACGCAGCAAACAGGTACAACAGGCCGAAAACCCTTACCGTCAGGTAATCCAGTGGTTTGACAAAGGCAACGCGGTACAGTTACTGCAGGATGTGAGCGATAAGCAATACGACACCGCTCTTTCAAAAGTAGATGGTCTGCGCGAACTGATTAAAGCACGCTTCCCACAGGCAAACAAACAGGAGCAACTGCTGCTGATGGAGTTTGTACTGCATGGACTGGCTTCTTATTCACTGATCAGTAAAAAGGTCGTGGAAAATGAAACCAGGTTCAGTGACCTGCTGGGTACCATGATGAATTTCGGTACCAGTGCTGGTGAAGAAGAGGAAGAAAACGAAGATTTCTAATTTCAGAAAACTGCAAACCAGATATTCAAACCCAGTCAATTATTTGACTGGGTTTGCTGTTTTAAGGAAGATTAGCTATTTTTGTAGTGATCATTACAAAAATAGCAATGAGAGGCAGACCAAGCATTTACGACAACAACGAAGCACTCACCAAAGCCCAGCAGGTATTCTGGAATAAGGGCTACACTGCCACTTCGTTACCCGATATATTACAGGCCATAGGCATAGGCGCCGGCAGCTTCTACAATGCCTTTAAAGGCGGTAAAAAGGAACTCTTCAGCAGGGCCATCCAGCAGCGCAGGGAAGCTTTTGCGGCTTTCAAAGCGGAATTACAAACGGCGGCCATTCCCATCAATCTTATTAAAGACTTCTTTCGCAGCATTGCCGCTGCCGATCAGCAAACGCATATGCAGGGCTGCATTATCGTCAATACTGTGGTGGAAATGGCCAATCTGGATCCGGAACTGGAAGCCGAAGCTGTCGCTATTCTTAAAGAAGTAGAGGCTATGTTCACTGCCACCATCGCGGAAGCACAAAAGAACGGTACTATCAAAAACCAGACAGATGCTGCCATCCTGGGCCGGTACCTGATCACGCTCTGGAACGGTATTAATGTGACAAGGCGCATGTATCCGGACAATGCAATTCTTGCGCGACAAATAGACATGCAACTGGAAATACTCAATTAAACAAACATACATATGGATTTACAATTACAGGGGAAGACTGCTTTCATCAGCGGGTCTTCTCAGGGGATCGGCTTTGCCATTGCGAAACAACTACTGAAAGAAGGAGCTACCGTGATCATCAACGGCAGGAACAAAGAAAAATTAAACGATGCTATCGCACAATTACAGCCACTGGGCAACGTTTCTGGCATTGCCGGAGATATTGCTGCGATAGTACATGAAGTACCACCGGTAGACATTCTCGTGAACAACGTTGGCATTTTTGAGCTAAGATCTTTCTTTGATCTTACCGATGAAGACTGGCTGCATTATTTCAATGTAAACGTCATGAGTAGTGTACGCCTCTCCCGTGCATTGATGCCTGCTATGCTTGAAAAAAAACAGGGCCGGGTTATTTTCATCAGCAGTGAAGCCGGGGTGAATATCCCTGCGAATATGATCCATTATGGTATGACTAAAACCGCCATGTTATCCATTAGCCGCGGCCTCGCACAATTGACCAAAGGCACGGCTGTGACAGTGAATACGATTTTAGGTGGTCCCACCTATTCCGATGGCGTAAAAAAAGCAGTAGAACACATTGCCTCCCAACAACAGGTTGATGCCGATCAGCTGAAGACAAATATTTTCAATTCGACGAATCCGGGTTCTTTATTACAACGATTTATAGATCCGCAGGAAATTGCCCAATTAGCCACCTACCTGGCTTCTCCGGTTTCTATCGCTACAAATGGAGCAGCCCTGCGTGCAGACGGAGGTGTTTTAAATACCATCCTGTAAGATATTTTTATATCTTGTATACCGTCTCAATTTCCACTTTATGAACACATCACGTAGAAAATTCATCCGTTCCGCGTCCACCCTTGTAGCGGGTGCCGGACTAGCTGCTTCCCTCCCGTCCACATTGCGTGCCATGGCTCCCAGCGACAGGATCAATGTTGCCGCCATTGGCATCAATGGTATGGGATGGTCTGATCTGACAGCCATGCTGAAGAACCCCGTTGCCCAATGCGTTGCCCTTTGTGATGTGGACAGGAATGTCCTTGACAAAAGAGCTGCCGAACTGGCCGCCAAAGGGATCAATGTAAAGACCTATGGCGACTACCGGCAACTGCTGGAAAACAAAGATATCGACGCAGTCATCATCGGTACACCCGATCACTGGCATTGCCTGCAAATGGCAGATGCCGTATCTGCCGGCAAAGACGTGTATGTCGAAAAGCCGATTGGTAACTCCATTTCAGAGATCCGTGCCATGGTCGCTGCACAGGAACGCACGAACCGCGTGGTGCAGGTAGGCCAGTGGCAGCGCAGCATGCAGCACTTCAACGATGCCATCGCCTTTGTACATAGTGGTCAGCTCGGCCAGGTCCGTCTTGTAAAAGCCTGGGCGTATATGGGCTGGATGCATTCCATTCCCGTAAAACCAGATAGTGAACCACCAGCAGGAGTAGATTATGCCACCTGGTTAGGTCCTGCGGAAAAAAGACCGTTCAATCCGAACCGCTTTCACTTCAATTTCCGCTGGTACTGGGACTATGCCGGTGGCCTGATGACGGATTGGGGCGTGCATTTACTGGACTACGCACTCCTGGGCATGAAAGCTACGGATCCCAAATCCATTATGGCTGCCGGTGGTAAATTTGCCTACCCGGATGATGCCGCAGAAACGCCGGATACCTTGACCACCGTTTACGAATTCGAGGGCTTCAATATCCAGTGGGAGCATGCAACAGGCATCAATGGTGGCCCGTATAACAGGGACCATGGTATTGCCTTTATCGGCAATAAAGGCACCTTAGTCCTCGACAGAGGTGGATGGGAAGTAATTCCTGAAAAAGAAGATGGAAAAGATAAGATGGAAGCTGTACCGCGCAGGCTAAAAGTGGATAATGGACTGGATAAGCACACCACCAATTTCCTGGATGTAATTAAATCCAGAAAACTGGAAGACCTGCATGCACCGATTCAGGTAGGCGCACATGTGGCTAAAGTGGCACAAATGGGGAATATAGCCTATAAAACGGGCCGAAAACTCCATTGGGATACTGATCGTCAGAAGTTTGAAGAAAAGGCCGGAAACAAGCTAATAAATGGAGATTATCACAACGGCTATCACCAGCCGAAATCCTAAATAATCGTTCATCGCTGATGCCGATGGGCATCAGCGATGAACGATAGGACACACCACTCCCCTTCTGCCATTGGCACTCAATCATTCGCAAAGTTCTAAAAATGGAAAACACAAGGGGGTAGGTACGCTTCACCGCGTAAATATCACACAACAACTTCCTGGCAATCATTAAACATGTATTACCATTGGAATTATGCTATTAAAAGCAGCGCTAATTAAGCTGCATTACCTGTACTCTCGCTCTCTGTATCAAGACTCATGGACAAATAAACGGCATCGCTGATTGGATTGTCATAATAGGCCGCGATAGGTCTGAAACCCAGCCCTGTATAAAGGTCTATGGCACGGCGCATGTGTGCGAGGGTATCCAGCAGGATCCGTTTGTATCCCAGTTTTCGTCCGGCTTCGATGGCACTTGCTGCCAGCGCTTTGCCCACACCATGACCTTTGTAAGCATCTCTTACAAAGAGGCGTTTCATTTCGCAGGTTGAATTCTCAAAAGCCCTTACAGCTACACAACCCGCAGGCTGCCCATCTACCAAGGCCAGGAACAAGGCCCCTTCTGGTGCTACATAAGCGGGTTCCGGCAGGTTGCTCAATTCTTCTTCGAAACGCTGAAAGCTCAGGTCTACACTCAGCCAGTTAGCATACTCTCTGAAGAGGCCTTTTACCTGCTCCAGTCTTTTTACATTATCCTTTGTTACTTCTACAATTTCCAGCATACACTTCTTGGTTTGGTTACAAAAAATACAAAAGCCTCCTGAAGCATCAGAAGGCTTGATATCTATTACTGTAAAATATTACTTTACAATTAACTCAACGTCAGCATCCTTTGCATTCACAAAGCCTTACTGCTCACTTCCCTGTACAAATAGGGAGGGTAACAAATATAACCAAAAACAATTAAAAAAGTAACAGATTGAATAATTAATATGTAATTAATATTTATTTCTTAGGTTTCACTAATAGTAAGCTTCCCAATACCAACAGAAATAATACCCCGATAAATATTTCCCAGTTCCATTTTTGCAATGCAATACCTGTGGTACTGCCCACCAGACTGGATCCCAGATAATAGAACAACCAGTATAATGACGTTGCCGTACTCTTCCCTTGTTTCGCCTCCTGAGCTACCATCCTGCTTGCCATAGTATGTGCACCAAAAAAAGCAAATGTAAAGATGCCCAATCCTATAATTATCAAGCCGACACTTTTAGTAAGTAAGAACAATAATCCAGGTACCAGCAACAACATAAATACACGCAGAATTTTATCTGCCGGATGCCTGTCGGACCATTTCCCTGTTACTAATGAACCCGCTACCCCGGTGGTATACATCAAAAAGATAAATGCGATCAGGTAATGTGGTAAGGAAAATGGCGCAGCTTCCAAACGGAAACCTAAATAATTGTAGACACTCACAAACGCACCCATGATCAACGCTGCAACAAAATATAAACGAACGATCAAGGGATTGCGCAAAAACTGTCCCATATGTTCCAGTTTACGCCTGGTCTGTACCTTTGCAGGAGCAAAGTGCCTGGAAGCCGGAAACACCTGTGCGAATACCAGTCCCAGGATTAAACTACCTGCACCGATACCGACTGTTGCCCACTGCCATCCCCACCAGCCGGACATCAGGGTAGCTCCTACCCGTCCCATCATCCCTCCCATGGTATTACCTGCGAGGTATAAACTAATTGATTGTCCTAATGATTTTGCATCTACTTCTTCTGATAAATAAGCCAATGCTACTGCTGATACGCCACTTAATACAACCCCTTTCAGAAAATTTATCATTATCAGCAATTCAAAATTTCTCACCGCTGCGGATATCAATGTAAGTATGGTAGAGATGATCATTGAACTCACCATCAACTTCTTTCTTGGGAACCGGTCGGCTTTAAAGGCAAATAAAAACAACCCCGTTGCCATCCCCACTGTACAGGCAGATACTGCCAGACTACTATGGGCAGGCGTGATGTTAAATTCTTTGCACAGTAAGGTCAGCATAGGCTGAAACAGATATAACTGTGCAAAAACCGACAAACCTGACAAAAAGATGCCGAACTTGATACGTGTATAACGTAAACAACCTTTCACTGCCTTTTGTCTTTCAGGGCGCATTTTGAACACCCTGGGGTCTGCTACCGCTTGCATAATCCTTGTATTTATTACACAAATTTATAACGCCGCTTCGATTAGTAAACATGGTATTTTTCTATGGTTATCATTGATAAAACCGATCGATGATTTATATTTGTTCCATGGAACTACGACAGTTGCGCTATTTCGTGAAAACAGCCGAAATTCTGAACTTCACAGAAGCGGCGAGTATGCTTTATATCAGTCAAAGTACCCTTTCTCAGCAGGTCAAACAACTGGAGGAGGAATTGAACACCCCGCTTTTTGACCGCATTGGTAAAAAAGTGATGCTCACAGAGGCCGGCAAACTCTTCCTACCCTACGCCAGGCAAAGCATTCAGAATGCGGAGGACGGTCAGCACCTGCTACAGGACCTGCAGGAACTCGAAACGGGTGAACTCGCGATTGGGGTTACTTATGGATTACAGGCCCTCCTTACCCGTACCCTGATAGAGTTCTCCGCCCGCTACCCTCAGATCAGGATCATCATGGCATCGGGTACTTCGCAGGATCTGTTGGAGAAACTCCGGCAGGTACAGCTGGACTTCGTACTCTCCTTTACCCCTGCACAAAAAAATGATGTGCTCATCTCACAGACATTATTCGAATCCCGTTTATCACTGATCGTACCAGTGAATGATCCGCTGACTAAACGGAAAAGTGTGGATATAAAAGAAGTGGAGCAACTACCGCTGCTCATGCCATCCAAAGGTTTTAACACACGTAGTTTCCTGGACAAAATGCTGGAGAAAAACAAGATCTATCCTGATATTAAAATGGAACTGAGCGATATCAGTATCTTATTGCAACTGGTTGCCACCGGGCGTTGGTACACGATTTTGACTACGGCTTCCCTTGTCGGTCAAACAGCCGTGCAGGCCGTGACGATCACAGGAAAAGAAATGATCAGACAAGCCACTATTTCATGGCCTGCCAATGCTTATAGAAAAAAGGCTGCGATTGTATTTGCAGAAATGCTGCAACAATTTGGAGGAGAATAATTAAAAAGCCTCACCCAGCATCATACTAAACCGGCTTCCTGACTTACTGATGCCATAGTCAAAAGCAATATTGGTATTTGACCGTTTATTGAACTTTATCCTCAAACCCGTTCCCACAGCGGGGTGTGGTGCGGTAAAACGATAATCATCCAGCTCAGTCACCGCATTCATATTAGCAAAGACCACAAATCCCAGGAAACCATTACGGGTTATATCCCTTCGATATTCTGCTTCCAAATCCAACAATCCTTTGCCCCTGTATCTGTTTTGCGTAATTCCCCGGCCACTATGTGTGGTAGGATCCCAGCCAATACTCGGTAAATCCAGATATGGGGTTTTATTACTCAGTGCTGTCCAATAATAGCCCCAGAATGCCAACACATTCTGACTACGGGTATCACCAAAGTGCAGATATCGTCTGTAATCTACATACAAAGAAGGCCATTTATCGGTACTTCCCAGCCAACGGAAGTTATAGCGCAACACCGCACTGAAATAATACCCAGCCTGCGGGTTAATTGAGTTCTGGCGGGCATCTTTCTGTACATTCAGGGTAAGACCAGATGAAACAGAATGCCTGTCCGACTGGGTGCCATATTCATAATGACTAAATTCCGCCAGCGACACACTATCATTGTTCGTGAACCTAATAGCGGAATACCAGTCCAGCATGTAACCCAGACCAGCCATCCATTTGCCGCCATCTATCTTATGTAACCAGGTCTGATAAAACCTGAAATAATTGCTGTATAACAACTCCTTCTGGTCATTCGGTACGCCTTTGCCCAGCCCCCATGTATACTGTGGATTGATGATGAAACGCATATCACCCGTCACATTGTCCTTGTTACCGGTCAACCAGATATTGCTGTAAAAACTAAAAGAGAACCGCCCTCTGAATGAAAACGAGGGGGCAAAAGACACGTTGGATAAATTGGTAGATGCACGCGGTCCCATGTAAAAAGCCGCGTTGGTACTGGTGATCAGCGCCACACCGCCACCTGGGATATTGGTCGGAATAGGTACTAATGAATAATACACCTTTTTGTCTCCTTTCTTAGGCATCTTCTTGCTATGAATATGGAATGTTTTGCTGAAGATGTCGATCAGGTCAAGTTTAGGTACGGTATCCACATCATAACCATAGTCTCTCCTCCTTCTTGGGATTGAATCCTGGGCAATGGCATCAAACGTAAGCGTTAACAATAAAATTAATATTAGTCCCTTCATTACAAGGATGAACATAAAATACTGTGCCACAATTCAGTCTGCTTCAAATTGACCACGATCATTGGATTGTTTGAGAATAATCATTTCCCAGGGAGCAGGACCGCTCTACCTTAGCAGAGATAATTATTCGAATTACTCACAATTAAATAACCCAACGGGATAACTTTTTATCTAATTGGTTTGATAACAAACACAGGCGATCAATAAGTAAAAGAGATCAGATGATCAAATGCAAACAGCCGGCTTAGCACCGGCTGTTATTTTTTTTGCTTCAAAGGTAGCACCAGAGCCGGACCCCATGGCAATAAGCCCTCTCGTTGCGCCTGCTGGCATGCAAAGAGTCCCGACAGCAGGGATAGGAGGATAGACTTTTTCATAGCTAACAGTCCAACAAGTTGAGGACCACTTTTTGTATTGTAATCTCATTATGAAAAAAGATCCGTTTCCTAAGCTTATCAAGCCCATGCTGGCTACGCTTGTCACCCGGCCTTTTGATGAACCGGGTTGGTTGTATGAGGTGAAGTGGGATGGCTACAGGGCCGTGGCATATTGTAACAAAGGGCAGGTGACTATCCTTTCAAGGAATGATAAATCTTTTAATGAGAAGTTCTATCCGGTGTACGACGCACTAAAGGCATGGGGTATTCATGCGGTAGTAGACGGGGAAATTTGTGTACTGAATAAACAGGGAGTATCCCACTTTGGCTCATTACAGAACTGGCGAAGTGAGGCGGATGGTGATCTGGTATATTATGTATTTGACCTGTTGTGGCTGGATGGTCGTAATCTGATGGAAATGCCCCTGGAGGAGCGGCGCAAGCTGTTGCTAACGAAAATGCCTGCGATAGATATCATCCGTTTTAGTGAGACCTTCGAAACAAAGGCAGGTGAGTTTTTGGAAGCAGCCAGCAAAATGGGCATGGAAGGGATCATTGCCAAAAAAGCAGATAGTATTTACGAGCCGGGAGAACGTAGCAGGAACTGGATAAAACTAAAAACCAATAAGCGGCATGAGGTGGTAATTGGGGGCTTTACGCAAAATGAGGATTCGCCCAAGCCATTCAGTAGTTTGCTGGTGGGTGTATATGAGAACGGCAAACTGCAATATACCGGTAAGATTGGTACAGGCTTTAATCAGGCCATGCAGCAGGAGTTGATGACTGCATTTAAACCATTGATCAGAAAGACCTGCCCGTTTGCACAGGTGCCTGATATCAATAAGCCTTCGCGATTCAGGCCGAATCCGCCAAAGGCCATCGCTACCTGGCTGAAACCTTCATTAGTGTGTGAAGTAAGCTATGTCGAAATAACGGATGATGGCGTAATGCGGCATCCCAGTTTTGAAGGAATGCGCATAGATAAAGCGCCGGAAGAAGTGAGCGCTGAAAAGGCAGAAGCGCCCCCTAAGAAAGCAATGAAAATGCTGAAACCTACAGTAACAGGCAGTTTAAAAACATTGCTGAATCCATCTGAGGAAACGCAGGTAAAAAAGGTGTCGGGGCATCAATTAACCTTTTCTCACTTAAGCAAAGTGTACTGGCCGGATGAAGGAATCACCAAGCGGGATATGATCAATTATTATTACCAGATCGCCCCGTATA
>Ga0182005_1001026_pt1 | contig 11852 bp, 5 predicted proteins | sample Sormic07211103_1_FD_123021 | JGI IMG/M metagenome (GOLD analysis project Ga0182005, IMG submission 123021) | Rhizosphere microbial communities from Sorghum bicolor, Mead, Nebraska, USA - 072115-103_1 MetaG | ecosystem: Host-associated > Plants > Roots > Rhizosphere | place: USA: Nebraska...
CGATGTTGTCAGGATACATCCGCGCAGCCTGGCGGAACAATGAAATTATTGTTGCCTGCTGATCATAACCAATATGCGTCTGATCTGCTTTGGAAAGCAGCAAGGTCTGTTCCTCTGCAGACAACAAAAGTATATTCCGGATCTGTATGGCAGGTTGCTGGGTAGTGATAGTGAAGATTTTTTCCAGGTACCGGATAAAGCGCTGCACCGTTTCCTGTTTAAACAAATCCGTATTGTATTCCAGTTCCAGCTGTAAGCCACCCGGTGTCACAGCAAATGAAAAAGTCAGGTCATATTTGGTAGCCGCAGGTGGTACCGGGATTCGCCCGCCCAAAAAGAAGTCATCATTTTCCGAGGCTATCACCGTCTCCTGCAACACCACCATCACATCAAACAAAGGAGAACGGGACATATCCCTCACCGGCTGCAATATTTCTATTAGCCGTTCAAAGGAGAAATGCTGGTAGTCAAAGGCATTCAGTAATACATCCCGCTGTTGCTGCAGAAGAGATTCGTAAGAATCTGTGCCCCGTATGGTACTGCGTAATGGAAGTGTATTCACAAAGAAGCCAACCAGATCGTGCAACTGTAGATTGTCCCGACCGTGTACCGGAGTACCGATAGTAATATCATCCTGGTTGGAAAGCTTCTTCAGCAGGATATTCACGCTGGTCATAATGCCCGTGAAAAGACTGACCTGATAGTGGCTGGCAGTCGATTCCAACCCTTTCGCAATGGCAGCGGAAAAATCGTAGGTGATCGTACTACCGTTGTAGGTTTTGATCGCAGGCCGTGGAAAGTCGTAAGGTAACTCCAGCGGTTGTATACGCGTCTGGTCCTCCCAGAAATTCAGCACATTGCCTGAAAGGTAATTACGTTGCCACACAGCATAGTCTTTATACTGTATAGGAAGTGGCTGCAACGCCACCTGCTTTAATTCTTTATAGAGCACGCCTATCGACCATCCATCTGAAATGATATGATGCATATTGAATGACAGGATCTCACCTTCGCCGGAGGTGATCAGGCTCACTCTCAGCAAAGGACCGTTTTCCAGATCAAAAGGTTGTTGCCATTCGTTTTGCAGGAAAGCGTGGAGATCGGTAGTAATAGCCTTCTTTATTTTGAACGGGAAATCATTTGCAGGCAATACTACCTGTACAGGTTGACCATTCTCCTCCCGGAACACGGTGCGCAATATTTCATGCCTGCCAATAATTCTCCTGAATGCCTGTTCCAGCTTTTGCAGATCAATCTCTCCCCTCACGCGGAATGCCGCAGGCATATGATAAGCAACACTGGCTTCTGCAAACCTGTTTAGTATCCAAAGCCGTTCCTGTGCATAAGACAACGGATAGCTCTGTGCCGGTGACGCTGTTTGTATCGTCTCGTTTGCCTGTGCAGCCTCCTGCAACAATGCCGCCTGTTGTGCTACGGTAGGATATTGAAAAACCTGATTCAGGGTAATGTTCTTTCCGGTGAGCCCAGCTAACCGGGCACGTAATCGCGTAGCCTGTAAACTATTGCCGCCCAGCCCGAAAAAGTTTTGCATGATGCCAAATCCTTTGCGGGACAGGATCTCTTCCCAAAGGTGTAACACCTGCTCCTGCAAAGTATTGACAGGGTGAATAATGGCTTCCCGAACCGTAGATGCTGGTGATGGAAGTGCCTTCAGGTCTACTTTTCCATTACTGTTGACCGGGATGTCCGTTAAGCGGATATAATACGAAGGCAGCATGTATGCCGGAAGATGCTTTTTCAGCTCCGCTTCTATAACCGTATCAGCGGCCCCTTTCCAGTAAGCCGCAATAGCTGGTTCGCCACCCACTGTCACGATGGTGACCACCGCCTGCGCAATACCAGGTGTTTTTTCCAGCTTGAACTGGATCTCCTCCAGCTCAATACGGTATCCTCTCAACTTCACCTGCCCGTCCCTCCTGCCTATGAACAGCAGCTGACCATCCGGCAGCCATTTCCCGATATCCCCGGTTTTATATAACCGCTCTCCTGGTACAAAGGGGTTCGCCACAAACTTGGCTTCCGTCAGATTGGGCTGATGCAGATAACCGCGGGCAATAGAAGCTCCTGAAAGGCAGATCTCTCCTTCTATGCCCTCCGGTAGCAGCTGTAGCTGATCGTTCAAAATATAAGCCTGAGAATAGCCTACAGAGCGACCTATTGGAATGACCTCCCTGCCATCGTCCACAAACCGGTAGATGGTGCTATACGTCGTATCTTCTGAAGGGCCGTATAGGTTACGTACCTCCATCCGTTTATAATCCAGCTGGGTCTTCAGTTTCCTGGGCAGCGCCTCTCCGGCCATATTGATGGCGACCACATTTTCCAGCGATACTCCCTGCTCCACCAGGTGGCGGATGACAGAAGGCACTGTATTCAGGAATACCTGCTTATCCTGCTGTAAATATGTTTCTATTTCCAGCGCGGACGTTAAGATCCGGATCTGTTTCCCCTGCAATAAAGGTAACAGCAGCTCAAACACTGAGAGATCAAAAGTATACGATGTAACCGCATACATTATATCGTAAGGGGTGTGCTCAAATTCTGCCAGCGCCCATTTCAGGAAAGCAATCACATTTCCATGTGTAATCTCAACTCCTTTGGGTGTACCGGTTGAACCGGAGGTATAAATGAGATAAGCCAATTCATTTTGCTGTGGACGCAGCTCAAAGGAAAGATCCTTTAACGGGGTCAATTCATCCACCATGATAATCGTTCCGCCAAAATTGAGCGGCACATTTTGTAACCCCTTGGCATCTGTCAACAATACGGTGACACCCGCATTTTCAAGCAGGTATTCAATCCTTGCTGCCGGGTAATTCAGGTCTACCGGTACATAGGCCTGATGTGCCAGCAGGGTTCCCAGTACTGCTGCCGGCCAGCATTGTGTTCTGTCCAACAGCATACCGACCATGCCCGGTGCTGCCTTTTTAAGGGCATCTGCTACCGCATAGGCACTTGTAAGGAGCTCCCGGTATGTATATTTGTTGTCGCCAGTTATCAATGCCGTGGCGGAGGAGTAAGTCTCCAGTGCGGGCAGAAATAATTCCGGCAGACTTTGTTCTTCGAAGGTGTTAATGGGTTGATTAAAGGTATACAGGATCCTATTCCTCGTTGCGGGATTTGCAATCTCTAACTGATCGAGGAGTATACCATTATCTGCGATGACCTGTTGCAACAGGTACAGGAACCCTTCATGGATCACGCGGATCGTTGCCTCGGTGAACAATTGCGTCCGGTATTCAATTTCCATAAAGTGCCGGTTGTCCGCCGCCCCAAAGTTAAAGTTGAGATCGAACTTTACAGGCACCTCTGTTTTCAGCAGATTGCCTTCGCCATAAAGATATTTATCGAGTAGGTTCAAAGTAAACCCATGTTGACGGCGAATGTCAATAGTGCCATCACCAAGCGCCGTATTTTGCACCACCATCATCACATCGAACAGGGGATTCCTGGCCGGATCACGTACGATGGCAGCATCCTCAATGATGCTGTCAAATGGATAATCCTGGTGCTCACTGGCAGCCAGAGAGTCCGAAGATATCTGGGTCAGGTATTCCCGGAAAGTAAGCTGTCCCTTATAAGCAGACATCAAAGGCAGCGTATTCACGAACAATCCGACCTGGTTGTACAGGTCAGCATGCGTACGGCCAGCCACCGGGGTGCCTATGATGAGTGTGGACTGATTACTGATCCGGTGCAGGCACAGGGATAACACTGCGCGGAATACATTGAAGACTGTCGTCTGGCAATTCCTGGCAAGTAAGGAAATATTCTCATAAAAAAACGGATCGAATTGATGCAGGAGACTGGCCCCCTTAAAGGAATTGAAATCAGGCCTGCTATAGTCGTTCGGCAACCTGATCGGGTCTACCGTTTGCAGCTCTTTATCTTTCCAGAACCGGCTGAGTGCCTGTCCTTCTTCTCCTTCCAGCTTTGCATGGAGCCACGCGGAATAATCCTTGTACTGAATCTTCAGTGCAGCTACAGGTAGCGGGTCACCGGTACAAAGTCTCCGGTAGTTATCCATCACCTCCTGCACCAATACACCTACAGACCAGCCATCGCTGATGATATGATGGATGGCAAAGATGAGTGCAAACTCACTTTCACTGATGGTTAAAATACGTACTTTCAGCAACGGCCCGTTTTCCAGGTCGAAAGCATAATGAGACATGGTATTCAATTCAGCGACTAATTGCTGCTTTTTATTTTCAGGAAGTAACACCCCCGTTTCTATCTCAAATGATAACTGCTCCTGCACGACCTGCACAGGTACGTTGTCGGCTTCCCGAAACACGGTACGCAGACTGTCATGCCGGTCAATACTCCATTGAAAAGCCTGTTGCAGGTATGGTATATTCACCGTTCCCTGCAAATAGAAACCGGTAGTAATGTTGTATGCCTGTGTGCCTCCATCAAACTGACTAAGTACCCAGATGCGCTTTTGTGCGTTGGATAATGGATAATGTGTGTGCCGGGCAACAAGCGGAATAGGGCTCAATAAAGTCTGGTGCCGGCTTTCATTCAGAAAGTCCAGTAACGCCGCTTTATTATCCTTCACCTGTTGTAACAATTCCGGAGGAAGATCTTTCGTATTCCCCGTTAAACGGAGTGCATTCCCTTCTGCTTTTGGGATCACATGGAATTGTCTTAATGCGGAGATCAGTTCTAACGTAGTCATATAATAATACCTTCTTCGTTGGGCGTAGTATTCTTCATCCAAAGGAGATTGACGAGGTACGCTTCGAATGTTTTGATAGTTTGGGGTTTTAGTAATAGGGTAATATCCAGGTTCAGTTCCAGCTGCAGGTTGATGGTATTGATGATTTCAAGACCTGCCAGAGAACTGATACCCATTTCGCTAAGGGGCTTGTTCTTCAGGTCTTCAGTGAGCGTTAATTTCAGCTTACTACTAAACAGGCGGTCAACATATTCACCCAGCAATTCGTAACGCTGATGCACTCTTATATCTTCTGATAAATCGGGTTCGGAGGAGGAAAAGGATCTCTTGGCAGCCAGACTGCTAAATAGGCCATTCTCGTAGTCTGCTTTACATTGGAGCCTTCTTAATTTACCACTGGAGGTGCGGGGTAACTGACGGGGTAATAATAGTAAAATATCATGCGCTTCCACGCCCAGCAATTCTACAACCAACCGGTCTATTTCCTGTATGATAGCGGCATAGTCGGCTTCTTTGGTCCGCCTGCTTAGCTCAGCAAATACGATAGGTACTTCTGTACTTCGCGTGACAAATGAGACCACCACGCCATTAATATATACCGCATCGATTGTCCGGCTTATCTCGCTTTCCACATCATAGGGAAAGTAGTTCCGGCCATTGATGATAATACTTTCTTTTAGTCGGCCGGCTATATACAATTTTCCCTCCTTTACGCTACCTATATCGCCTGTTCTCAGGTACGCTCCATAAAAATTGCCGGGTTGGCGCCAGTAGCCTTCCGATACGCTTGGTCCTGCAATGCATATTTCATCGTTGATGATGGACACCTCAGTTCCCGGCGCGATCCTACCTGAGTGCCCCTTTCCATCATAAACACCACCGGCTACCAGCAGCGTAGCTTCTGCCAGTCCATAACACACGTAGTAAGCATTAGGAGAAAAGCCAGCATCTGCACACAATGCAATAAATCCTTCTACGGTGGATGACCGGATCGGTTCAGCGCCATTGTAGGCTACCTTCCAGGAGCTGAGGTCCAGATGTGCGAGATCTGTAGCGGTGCATCTTTGTACGCACAGATCGTACACAAAATTAGGGCCGCCGCTATGGGTGACTTTGTAATCACTGATGGCCTGCAACCATAACTGCGGTTGCTGTATCACTGATAAAGGAGACATTAATATACAGGTACAACCTGTATAAATAGTATGCAGCAGATTGCCTATCAGCCCCATGTCATGATAAAAGGGTAACCAGGAAAGTATGATGGAATCTGCATTACATTGAAAGGTTTCCTGTATGAGCTGTTGGTTATGCATCAGGTTTGCGTGGGTGATAATCACGCCTTTCGGATCGCCGGTGGAGCCGGAAGTGTATTGCAGAAAAGAAATATGTTGATGGTGATCAGTGGCCAGGTATGTTCCTCCTTCTCTGTGAGTAGTAGTGACCACTTTTGCTGTTGGAAGCCCGTTTTTTATTTTTTCATATGCACTCTCTTCGCAGCAGATAAGATCTGTTTCTACGTTCTTTATAATAGTATCGAGTCGTCCAAAATGCCTTTTACTGTTTGGATAGAACATGGGAACAGCGATGATACCCAGTTGCTGACAGGCGAGAAAAGCAATGAGAAATTCCAACGGATCCTCATACATCAATATGGCCGGCTGGCCGGTATTATACGCGGTGAGTTTACCTGACAGTGCGTCCACTGCTATTTTCAGTTCCTGATAGGTAGTGGATTGTTGATGACCATGGAAAGATATAAACGCAGTTTTATCCGGTACTTTCCTGGCATGAGTAGCCAAAAGGTTAACAATTTCTGGGTACATAAAAGTTTTGGGTTTCTATCTTCTATAGACAAATTAAATGTTGGGTGAACGAAACTGGTTATTTATTGAGCACACGAAATTTAAAACAGGAAAATAGAACTTTTTTCTAAAAAAACAATTTTGTTTTTTTTCAATGGAGGTGAAAACTGCTTAAATGGTATTAAAAGTTTTTTAGCCGGTCCCTTTGTTGTCCTCTTTTCAGGGAGAAGATCTTTAAAGACGTTTCGACTTCCGAAGTATAATCAATAAGTACCTGAATCTTTGAAAGTAACTGAAGCTGGGTTGCCATGGATTGCCCTGTTGAATCACTCTCATTCACCTTTTGCAATGCGTCTGCTTCTCCCATTGCCAACTTTTCCAATGCCATATCCCTGTTTATATCCGCTTCTTCTAATAATATATCAATTATATAATCCGCCGCTCTGTAATCCACCTGCTGTTCCCTCACAAATACCGCCAGCTCCTCCGCACTCAACCCATCAAAAAATGCTTTATTGCCAAACTTCGTTCCATTGAAAGCCACCCGGATTTCTTCCAGGGCCTTTGCGGGCTGGTCCTTTTTCCTCGCTATAATTGCTCTCATAGCGCGTCCCAATTCCTCTATCATTTCTAAAATATAATCTACCGGCATAATAACAGCGAATTTAACAATTTTAAAAGGTTCAAAATAAGGCCATTCCCGACAATGGCATAATTCTGGAAGTTAGTAAGACAAATGCATAATTGCTACCAGTCACAACCGATCTTTCGAAAAACATTCATTCTTTTTTGAAAAAACCTAAACAACAGAGTTATGGAAACAATCGCCCAAATTACCCGGTACACATATATTCAGGAAATGCCTTGTGGAGATAGTGAAACAGAAGGTGAGCCTGAAACCAATTTATTCCCCTCCATTCTTTACGACAATACAAAAGACGGATGCCATCGTCTGCAAGGCAAAGTCGCGCTCATAGAGGGCGGAGACACAGGTTTAGGCCGCGCCATTGCGGTTCAGTTTGCCAAAGAAGGCGCGGAAGTTGCTATCGTTTTCAATGATGATGGCACCGATGCGAAAGAAACGGCAGACATGATCAGGCAGTATGGTAAACAGGCACTTCTCCTATCCTGCGATGTAGTCAGAGAAGATGGTTGCAAACAGGCAGTCGATAAAACCATTAGCAAGTTCGGTAAGATCGACATTCTTGTCAATAACGCAGCCCAGGAGAACCTGGTACCGCAATACTACCTGGTCAATCACGCCATCCCACATCTGGCCGCAGGTAGTAGTATTATCAATACTTCTACCCAGGATGCGATCATCGACTTTACGAAGGCATTGTCTTCTCTCTTAATCAAAAAAGGAATCAGGGTCAATGCCGTTGCTCCCGGCGCAATTTGGAACCAGGCAGTAAAAGCGCAAACTGATATGTCAGCGCAGCAAATAGCTGACTTTGGGAAAGATTCGCTGATGGGATATGCAGCACATCCAGCAGACATTGCGCCCTGTTATATTTTTCTGGCATCGGAAGATGCAGCCTTTATTTCCGGAGAAGTTTTACATCCGAACGGAGGTACGGTCATGACCAGTTAAATTTTAAATAGTATGAGCCTAGCTAAGTACAAACAGAAAAGGACATTTTCCAAGACACCTGAACCAACAGGAGGAAAAAGTGATGGAGAGCAATTACACTTTGTCATACAGAAGCATGATGCTTCACATCTGCATTATGATTTCCGGCTGGAAATGCGGGGAGTACTTAAAAGCTGGGCCGTTCCGAAAGGGCCTTCTACGGATCCAAAGGTAAAAAGACTGGCCATGATGGTGGAAGACCATCCTTATGATTATAAGAATTTTGAAGGGGTGATACCCGAGGGAAATTATGGCGCAGGTACTGTGATTGTCTGGGATGAAGGGACCTATGTACCACAGGTGAGTGGAGATACTAAAAAAGAATGGGAGAAGCATTTGCTGCAGGCAATAGAAAGCGGGAAACTTCATTTTATACTACAGGGGGAAAAGTTAAAAGGAGAATTTGCCCTGGTAAAGACACATGGCAGAGGGGAGAATGCATGGCTGCTGTTCAAAATAAAAGATAAATATGCAGGGGAGACAGACATTACGAAGAAGGAAAAGTCTGTGCTATCCGGTCGTACATTGGCGCAGGTAGAGAAAGCACCGGAGAAAGTGTGGAAGAGTAACAGGGAGCAAAAGGTAACTAAGGATAATAAGGCAGAAAAAGTTGCCAGTTCTAAAAGTGCCAGATCCAGGTCAGCAAACAAAGAGAAAGAAGAAGCGCCTACTCATCCTGAAAACGACTTCTCTACACTACTGGCAAAAGGGAAAAAAGCCGCCATGCCCAAAGAGGTCAAACCCATGCTCGCCACCCTCACAGAGCAACCATTTGATAAAAAAGACTGGCTCTATGAAATCAAGTGGGATGGCTATAGAGCAATCAGTTATTTAAACAAAAGCAAAGTAACCCTACTTTCAAGAAATCAGCTTTCCTTCAATGAAAAATTTGATGTAATTGCCGATGCCTTGCAGGAATGGAATACAAAAGCAGTGATAGACGGGGAAATTATCGCGTTAAATGATGAGGGAAATCCGGATTTCCAGGCCTTGCAGAATTATCTGAAAACCGGCAAATCCGTACAACTGGCCTATTATGTTTTCGATCTATTATGGTATGATGGCAGGGACCTTACGCAATTGCCCCTGATCGAAAGAAAAGAAATCCTGCGACAGGTATTGCCCGCCGACAATGACCTGATTCGTTTCAGTGAGCATATCACCGGTGAAAATGGGCAGGGTACGGCGTTTTATAAAGCCGCGCTGGCAAAAGGGTTGGAAGGGATCATGGCAAAAGATGCGGATAGCAGCTACGGTCCAGGAAAACGTTCTGATAGTTGGCTGAAAGTGAAAAACAACCTGCAAACAGAAGCGATCATTTGTGGCTATACTGCTGGCCGAAACAGCCGGAAACACTTTGGTGCAGTGATATTAGGCAAATATAAAAATGGAATATTGCATTATATCGGGCATACTGGCGGGGGCTTTGATACAAAATCGCTGAAGGAATTGTATGATAAGTTTCAACCTTTGATTACGAATAAATCACCTTTTAAAGTTAAGCCGAAAACCAATATGCCAGCCACCTGGCTAAAGCCGGAGTTAGTTTGTGAGGTGAAGTTTGCAGAAGAAACAAGAGAGGGCATTTTGAGACAGCCCATATTTCTTGGATTGAGAGAAGATAAGCAGGCGAAGAATGAAAAGAAAGAAAAAGTAGTGAAAGCACCGGCTTCAGATAAAAAAACAACTGGTCAAAAATCAACTGCTGCAAAAAAAGTAGTTGCAGAATTGGCTACTCCTAAAAAAGCTGCTGCCCCAAAAAAGAGCAAAGCTACCTCTTCCGCCAAAAACAATTCCCTCCTCCCCGAAAATGAAAAAGAAGTCGAACTAACAATCGACAATAAACTCCTTAAATTCACCAACCTCGATAAACCCTACTGGCCGGATGAAGGGATTACCAAACGGGATATGCTCAACTACTACGCTGCCATCTCCGATACCATCCTTCCCTACCTCAAAGACCGTCCGCAATCTCTCAACAGGTTTCCCGACGGTATCAAAGGCTTCCACTTCTACCAAAAAAACGTAGAAGATAAAGTCGCTGACTGGATCGAAACCTTCCCCTACGTCAGTGAATCAGACGGTGAAACCAAAGAGTTCCTCGTCTGCAAAGACAAGGCCTCCCTTCTCTATATGGCCAACCTTGGCTGCATAGAACTCAATCCCTGGCATAGCCGCATCAATAAACCTGATAATCCTGATTATTGTCTCATCGACCTCGATCCGGATACCAATGACTTTAATGAAGTCATCCAAACTGCTTTAGAAATAAAATCACTACTGGATGAGGTAGGTGCCGATAGCTACGTCAAAACATCCGGCTCCACCGGCATGCACATCCTCATTCCACTGGGCGCTAAATACACTTTCGATCAATCCCGCATGCTGGCAGAACTGATCGTTCAGATCATCAATAAGAAACTTCCGGACATCACCAGCATCGAACGGTCCCCTGCCAAAAGAAAAGGTAAGATCTACCTGGATTTTCTGCAGAACCGGCAAATCCAGACCATGGCAGTAGCCTATTCTTTGCGCCCCAAACCCGGTGCGACCGTATCTGCTCCCCTCAAATGGGAAGAAGTAAAAAAAGGGCTCGCCATCAAACATTTTGACATTTTCAATATGCCCAACAGGATTGCGAAGGAGGGTGACCTGCTAAAAGGCGTACTGGGAAAAGGCATCAATATGCAGACAGTATTAAAAAAACTACAAAAATTCATTTAATGCCCGAAGGACCTTCCATTGTTATACTAAAAGAAGAACTGGCGCTATTCAAAGGAAAGAAAGTGATTGAAGCAACAGGATATGCTAAAGCAGACCTTACCCGGCTCAAAGGCAAAAAGATCACCGCCATCAAAAGCTGGGGCAAGCACCTGCTCATTTGCTTCAAAACGTGTACGGTGCGCATTCACCTACTGCTCTTCGGCACCTACCGCATCAATGAACGGAAAGCATCCAACCCTACCCTTCGCCTGTCATTCGATAAGGACGAACTCAATTTCTACACCTGCGCCGTTAAAATCATCGACGAACCACCAGATGAAGTATATGACTGGGAAGTAGACCTGCTGAGTGACCAATGGAACCCGGACAAGGTTTTAAAACTCCTTAAAAAAGTACCCGACATGCTACTCTGCGATGCCCTCCTCAACCAGGACATCTTTGCAGGTGCAGGCAACATCATTAAAAACGAAGTATTATTCCGGACCCATCTTCACCCCCTCAGCAAAGTGGGGAAATTACCCCTTAAAAAGAAGAAAGAACTCATACAGGAAGCCCGGCAATACAGCTTCGATTTTCTGGAATGGAAAAAAGCCTACGTACTCAAAAAACACTGGCTGGCACATACCCGCAAAACCTGTCCCCGCTGTCATATCCCGTTTATTAAAGCATATTTAGGTATGACCCAACGAAGATCATTTTTCTGCAATAATTGCCAGATTTTATATGAATAACATTTGCGATGGCATGAATTTTACAACGTTGCCTAAGAACCAATTGCTGTATAAGTAATGAAGAACAGTCCACAGACCCACGATTTACCAGTCCACATTACCCCTGGTAGTCCATACCCGATAGGCGCAACCCCAGATGACAAAGGCGTTAATTTTGCCATTTATGGTGACTATGCCACCGGCGTAGACCTTTGTCTATTTGATAGCCTCTCTGACACAAAAGAATCCCAAAGAATAAAAATGACGGAGCGGTTTCA
>Ga0182005_1001028_pt1 | contig 11829 bp, 7 predicted proteins | sample Sormic07211103_1_FD_123021 | JGI IMG/M metagenome (GOLD analysis project Ga0182005, IMG submission 123021) | Rhizosphere microbial communities from Sorghum bicolor, Mead, Nebraska, USA - 072115-103_1 MetaG | ecosystem: Host-associated > Plants > Roots > Rhizosphere | place: USA: Nebraska...
CTTCGCGGTCTAACACGTGTAAGGGGTAAAACTTCCCTTTTCACCGGGGCGGAAAGCTGCGCAGTTGTCCGCACAGCGCGCTCTGTTAAGCTATCGACCGTCAAACGTCTTCGCCACTACCGTAACGCTTTAGCGCCCCGCGAGAAGGCCGAGCAGATCGAACTCCTATGAAGGCGAACGCGCGCGCGGCGGCGGTCTACCCGACCAGCGCCACGCTTGCAACGAACGCGCGTTCGCGGCCAGCAAAACATTAAGTTTACTTCTGCTAAAAACCTACCAGCTGTGTTTACGAGAACCTACGGTCTTGTTGTTGCTCCGAGAGTTTGAACAACTAAGCTGGGTCGATGATCGTCTACTACGAAACACACCGGAGTGCGCTTGCTACCAAAAGATTTTTCCGCCGCACGCCCGTGAGGTGTAAAAACTCTATACGCACGGGGTATTTCAGAGGAGTACGCTAGATTTACTTCGGGTAGCGCTGCTACTTTATTAGCTTTGAAACGGGCTAAAAGGTTGTCTCATACTAAAGCGGGTCACCTAGCTGCGATTACTTCCACAAGAAAAGTCTTACTGCGAGTAGTGGACGCACATAGTCTCATGAAAGTTCTGCACCACAGCCCTGCGAGCACTGGGCGTGCTTTTTGACAGCTACGCTACCAAACACGGGAACAGGTGCGATTACGCGCGGAGGAGTATTCTCGCGCGCTAGCTCTGCGCAGTAAAAATAAAAACACACCCGCGATTAAAAGAACTAAACCCACTAGAAATCCTCGCTTGGTTAAAAAGGCTAGACCCTCTAAGGTTGTGCGGGCAGTTAAAACTTCGCCAGTAAAGGTTGCCACCGAACGAGGGGCGCTACCAGTAAAAATTAAGCTGCCTTCTACCTATCTGCGAATCCTGGAGCTTAATATCCCAGTTTTTGACCCTACCGTACAGAGTAGTTTACTTAAATTTAGCAATCTGCCAGCCATAGCTCGCGGGGGGCAACAGGAGTATGACCTGATTAAGCGCGCGTACAAAGCGGCGCTCTCCTCCCAGATAAAGAATCCTGCGCTGGCTACACCAGACTTCGAAAAGCAGAAAGCTGGTGTCTACGCCCTGTTTGTGAAAAGCACTGGTTTCACACCTGCAAACGCTTCCGTCCCCGAGTGGAAACAGCTCCCCAGAAATGCGGTAACAGCTGTTAAAACGGTGACTCTACCTTCAGCAGCGCCAACCACAAGCAGGCCGTCGATCTCACACGGGGAGTTGACAGCAAGGGAGGTTGAAGCTATTCTTGATGCTGCAACCAGACAAAATTTACAGGATTTTTTAGCAACCGCCTTGCAGAATCGTCGGTCTGAACGCGCGCATACTCTAGTTAGAAAGGCAGTTTTGCGCTCTTGAACACTCGTTGAAAACGCCGGCAGTCCAGAAGAAAGCCCTTACTACGCGGACTTGCTTGCCTCTATTAAGGCTTACAGCTTTTACGGCGTAGCCCTTGACCTCACTAGCAAAGCAGCAACCGTTTCTAAACTCGCGCCTAAGTTTTCTAAATTACCTAAATAATGGTTACCTCATCTAATAGTAACGGAGTTTCAACTAAAGGCTACAGTGAACAGTCGTCTCCCGCAAAAGCGCGCTTAATCTCAAAGGGCTTTGACCAGCCTTCTACACGCATTCAACCCAGTAACAAAGGCGGTCGTAAGGCGCCTTTTTCCAAAAGGTCTTCGAAAGTAATTACGCTTTCACGTAAACCGTACGGAAAATTTCAAAAAAAATTTAAAAGAAACGCCCCGAGTAACTACGAAGCTAATGTTGCAGTAACGCACGGGATCTCCTTATTACCTTTGAAGAAGGAGAAGTTTTTACCACAACAAAAGGTAAAAGGCTCAACTCCCGCAGCACGTCGCCGACCTATTGTTGGGTATAACGACGCAGTCGAGCAGCAGCTTCCCGTGATTCGCCGGATCGTCGTTCACCGCGGGCAGCTCAACACACCTGGTAGCACCACACCCTCGCCCCTTCCTACCGAAAAACTAACCCCCCAGTACACCACAGTTCGGTATCTGCTAGCGGGCGCACCGCGCGCACGTGCTCTAGTTAAAGTAGCCTGCGGCGTCGCTAAGACCTCCCGTGTTTTGCGGTGGTCAGCCAAAAAACGGTCCGCCGCGCTTTATGCGCCGGATGCGCGAGAACTTGGTAGAAGGGCCCGCCGAAAGGGCAAACCCCGTGTTGGTTTGACTCCACTTCGCGCTGTGCTTGCGCGTCAGCTAGTTCGTAAATTTCGCGCTTCCCGCAGCGCTAAACACTCAGCAGTACGCCGCAGGCTCACACGCTTTCGCTGGTTTAACCGAAAATACCTAAAAAGCTTACGTTACCCTGCACGCCGTCGAATGCTCAAACGAAGCATCCGCCGCGCTTCTCGTTATCTGCAAACATCTGTTGCTGTTCTCTCAGCCGCTGCACAGCGACATGCGATTTCCCGTAAACTGTTACGAACTCACCGTCTGCTAACACAACGCACAATCGCTGGTGCTGACTACCTACTAACTTATTGCCCAGTACCACTTACTGCACGGCAGCGGCTTTTCGCCCAGAGGCATCTCGCTCGCAAAGCCCGTGCGTCGCGATTTTTAAAGAGAAAAACTAGATTTATGCATTCCACTTACCGGGTAAAAAACGCAAGAAGCTTTACACAAGCATATCGTGCAGCCCGAAGCTTAAAGCGGAAGCTTATTACTCGCCCCGCCGCAAGAACACTCACCCCCAGACACTATAGATTTTCTGATCTACTGTTCCGACGAACAGCAGCTAGAAGTAGCCGGTGACTTCAGCTACGCAGCTCTCGAGTACAGAAACGTGCAGTATTCACCAAAAAATACTTAACTTCCACCCTCCCCTCGTTGCAGCGATTCCAATTAAATAGGCTTATCCGCGGTATCGCGCGTCAGAATCAACAGCCGCAGCCCACTGTTACTGCTGGAAGTTTTCAACTCCAACAGGAAGGGGCCCAAAACCGATACTCCGAACTACACCGCCGGCTAGATTTTAAACGCCGTGTAGCTAACGAACTGGCTGGACGCCCCGCAGCTTCCGCTACTCCGCTTGGGGGCAGCCCCTTAGCGGAGATCGCCGCCTTTTCACACGGTGCGGAAGCTACACTGTGACGCCCCGTAGCCGGCGTACTTCCGGCAGAACGCCTACAGCTCCCCAATTTTGCCCGAAACCGGGTACTTCGCGGCCGCGCGTCTGCTATTTACCAGCGAACATCTCGTGTAAAAGCCGAAAACAATGCGACCGCACCCCAAAAAACGGCGAAGCTCGCACTTCGTGTTCAACATTCCCGGGTACTAGAAAAGCGGTTTTACCGTCAACGCCCCTTACTTCGACTCCCACGAACGGCTGTTAGACGGGCAGAGATTCGTCGCAGCGGTGTCAGGCTCTTTGTTAGAAACAGCCTTAAAGCTCCAAAAACGTGATCCGGAAAAAGAAAGCTTCTACTCCCTGTAGCCGGTACTTACAGGCTAGTGGGGGGAGCCTCCGGAAGTACCCGCTCCCAGGAGCTAACGGACTTGCGTCCTCTTCGGCGCGCAGTGTCCGACTACCCTAAAACCTGATCCCGGGGTCCAGGATATCACGAGTCTGCACTCATTTACGATATTAGGGACAAAAAGCGTACCGCTAGCGCGCGTACCGGTTTGCGTGCAGCAAAACTTTTAGGTAAAAAAATTCTTACACCTTTGGCCAAAGATACTACACCGGCAATAGCCAAATTCGATAATATTCTTGCTGCAACCGCTACGGTAAATCTCCCAGCAGGGGTTAAGTCCTCTGCTAGTACAAAATTATTCCTTATCCGCGAGCGCGTATTGCGCGCTATTAGATATAATTCTCGCCGTCAGGCGGGACGGGGTTCCCACCGGGCGGCCGGAGTTTCCGTAGGGCGGACGCTGCTCCGAACTCCCGCGGAGTCCTCCAAAAATAACAAACAGCAAGGGCTGCGCCATGTCCGTAGTGTAAGGGGTGTGTTAGCAGCGGAACGCCGCTTTACCGCGTGATCCCCTCAGTATCCAACGCGTTGACGGCGTTGAAGCTCCCCCCGATTCGAAGGCTTTCCTACGGCGCGTCGCTGACCCAGCCGCAAGTTATTGCGTCAGCGGGCTATGATCAACGCAGCCCGCGTCTACCGGGGTCGTCCTAAAAGAAAACACTTCGATAAGGCTTATAGCCACCTACAATTTCACCGCGGGTCTGCCGCTACCATAGGTTACGAACGTTTCCGCCGCACCCACCGCACGAAGTCAAAAAATAACCGCTGATGGCGACCTACAACGTGTCCCGTGCCGTTTAGTAGCCCGTACAGCCGAAGATCCCTTAACGCGAGAAAACAGGTCACTAAGCGATTAGCCCGGTACCACACAACTAACCCCGGGGAACTAGGTAGCAGGGTACGCGGAATGAAGGGAACGTGGTTCCCCGTTGCCCAACCGCCGCGTATTATTTCTAGTCGGAATCTTGAAATCAAGCGACGGCCTTTCGAACGTCCCAAAGCCTTTCTTCGCCGCGAGCGGGCGGAAAGAGCAAAAATGCCTGCCACACTCCAACGCTGAACTGTCCGTGTCGAGAGGTACAGGCTCAGCAGCAGCAATCCGCCACGTAAAGCTACAGTTCTTCTTCGCAACCGACGTACATTACGCAGGCTAGAGGGGCTTTACCCCCGCGTAAACGCGCGCGCCTCCCGAGGATGACAGAGTTTAGATACAGCGCACGCGCTTACCTCCCCAGCAGTATTATACGCTGAGGTTTGTCGTAACCTGCCCGTAAGTTTCTGGGCGTACCTACAGCAGCAGTGTGTCGGACCTACTGCCCTGCTTGTGGCGAGACAGGAAGTTTTCACTAAGTTTTCCGTCTGGTGTAAGCAGATCCCTGCTTCAGTTATTGAGCAGGGTAGCCTCGCTGTCCTTTCTGCAGCAACGAAGTACATACTTTCCTCGGCGGATAATCTAAGTACTGCGCATAAACAACTTGAAACCTTCCAGCACGCGCAAGTAGTGTCTAGAAAAACAGATCGCTTCCGTGAGCTTCGGGAATTGTACCCATTTTTTGCAGGGGCGGGCAAAACAGCCAGTCTTACAGACAAAAACAACGTGGTCCTCTATAAACGTTGACTCCGGGGCGCTGAACGTTATTTGAAGCAAGGACGTGCTAGCTACTTACCTCCTAAACACGCACACGGTGGCTCTGGGGTGATCACTTCTTTCGGCCGTAGCCGACGCCGCTTTCCCGCATCAGGGCGTCGAAAGCATTCCTACGACTCTATGCTCCACGCGTTTGCTCGCCGTACCTCTCCCGCGCGCTTCCGCCGAGCCGGCAACCTACGGTTTAAACACGCCGCCGCTAGTGTAGGAGTAGGCTTTAAAGTAAACCTTCGCGCGCATGAACTTACACGTACCTTGCGCCGACAGCGCAGCCTTGCACGAAAACTTGGTCGCGCTGCGTACTTGACCGCGGCCTGACGTGAATTGCTTTCTTACCGAACATCCCTCCCTGCCCAGACTGCTGTTGCGCCAGGCACAGAATCATTTGTTAGCTTGCAGCCCTTTAGCTCTGGGGTAAAGCGGCGATTCGCCTCCCTCCCTACTAACTTACAGTTTAAGAAGCTTCTTGCTGCTCGCGACTCCCTGCGAGCAAAAAATTCTATTACCCTTAGAACACAACGCATGGGCCTTATGCGAGCAGCTCTTCGTCAAAGAAGGAAGGAGCGTATTTTTATAGACCTACAGAAACACCTTTCTCGCCGAAAGTTACCGAGGGAGGAACTCTCCGCGCCATGACGCCGTAAAAAATTGGCTAAACGTAAGGAACAGCATCTTCGCTACGGTGATTGAAGCTCTAGACACTTCCAGTTTCAACAAAGCAAAGCTGTGTTCTGAACACTCCACGATCTCGAAGAACGCGTCCCTCGCCGTCGAGATAGGGTGCGCGTCGTGCTATCGCAGAGCCTCTCTGGAGAGGCGCTCACCTTACCTGCAGTACCCCTACAAAAGCTTTCCTGATCCAAACAGGGATTCTACATTACTCCCCCTACTGTTAACGCGCACCGCAGAATCCGCCGCGAGAGGAAGCGGCGTCGTAGAGGCCGGTCTGGAATTACCAAGGAGCGTCGTGCCAGATTTCACCATACTTCAGAACGTCGTAATTTTGCTTTACTTAAAAAAATTTCAGGAAGGGCTAACGTGAACTTATTTAGAAAAATTAAGGTAAAAGGTAAAAAACTTGTGTTCGCTTCCTTTGGGCTACTTAAGACTTCCAGGGCGCCCTCTAAGAAAAAAGTCCAAAAACGCTGATGCCGCCCAGAGCAGCGGCGGCTTCTTAATTTAACCCGAAAAGCTCTTGCCCTCAACACCAGGAAACTTTCTAAAAACACAACGGCACTGCGCTCTACCGAGCTACAAGAAGTTACTTCCCAAAGTAGAGATGAAAAAACAGGGCAGTTAGGCTTCCGCAAAGGCGAGAGCCAATTTAAGTTTACCCGACGGGCAGCTGACGCAGTTACCCGTACCGCTGGTAAAGAGCGCTCCGGGCGAGCCGCAGCGAAGGCGGCGTTGTCTTTACGAAAATTCGCACGGGAAGTTATCCTGCCCCCCAAGGTAACTCCCCTAACCTTTCAAAAGCAGACTAAACTGGTTGTAAAGTCCGACGCAGAAAAACAGCGCGCCGTTGTTTGAAACATTCAAAGTAAAGAACGCAGATATAAAAGAACTGCGCAGTACGCAGAGTCCTTAACTGCGTATATCCCTAAAATCATTAGTCACATGCTTTCTCAACGAACCAAAAACGGTTTTATTCTTTGCTCAGCGGCTAAAACATTAATTAACGCTACCTACTGGAATCTGCGTGTCTATCTGAACGTTGACCCGTTCGAAAGGCGTCTAGCGTTGCGGGATAGTAACTTTGACTTTTTACGCGCACTTGCTGGTGATATTGCAATGCTGGCGAAAGAGCAAGTAACTGAACATTTTGAACGCACACAGCTTCGTCAACGCTTTCAAGCGTGCCGTACACACCCAGCACCCACATCCGACCGTTTCCGCCTAGACTGACTCCGTGCTTTCTTCCCACGGAAACACGCGCTGTTTCAGGAAGATCCGGAGGAGTACAGCGCAATTCCTGTTTCAACCCGAAACCTGCGCCGAGTTATTCCTAGCGGTTACGGTATCGCCCGGTGAAGAACGGCCCCAGCGGCAATTAATTTAGAGCGAAGGGCCCGGCAGTTATTAAAGCTTAGACTATCTAAGTGTACCCCCAGGTTTGAAACCCTTCTTCAAACCACCCGTAGAGTCCCTGCCACTGAGGTAGATTCCGTTCTGCAAGAAGAGGACACCGACAGCGTAATTGCTACGTACGTACAACGAAGCGCTTCCAAAAAAAAGCAGAATCCCCTAGATAATCAAAAAACTGCAGTTGCGGCAGGCACTTACCTTAGTCAAAGGGTGTTGAGTACACCCAGTAATCCCCGTAGCACTTTTTTTGTCAGGGGGTTTAGTACAAAGTCGCTCCGCGGCACCAGCGGGGTTGCAAGATATATTTCTCGTCGCAACCGCCTATTCGCCTCAGATTTAAGGACCGCGTCTGCGTTTGTCTCTGTAGCAAGCCGCTACCAAATAAAAGGCAGGGCCGAAGCTCGTGGCCGCAGCAGCTTTACTGCGCACGCGCGCTGAACCATTGACTCCGGTAGCCTAGACCCACGATTTCTTCGATTCAAGTCCCCTCGTAGCAAACAGTACATTATTCGGCTACCAGCAGAAATTTCCCGAAGAGCCGAGCAAGAGAAGCTTGCAGCATTTCTTGCTTTGCGGGATATCCGTTATCGCCGGGACAGTGACGCCAGTAAAAAAAGTAGCGCGGAGAATCGTATTTTTCGTACTAATCGTCGATATTTTTATAATGGGCGCCTGCACAAAAATTCTACAAAGGTTGTAGCAGCTTGACGTCAGTGCGTTCCTGCTCGAAGGGGCTCTACGTTTTTGCGGGCGCGCCGCGACACGCTATCGGTGGAGCTTTCAAGTGTAAAAACCTTCGGCCGCACGGAAGCCCAGCTTTCTGTTAGCAGCGCGCGTTCTATTTTACAAGACCGAAACGCTAAAAAACGTGTCATTACGCGCGGATACTTCGCAGACCGTGTGCTTCGCACACTACCTTATGCTCTCCGCCCAGAGTCCAAAAGAGCCGGAGGAGCAAGAAAAAAAGGATTTGCCCTGCTTCGTAAGATAGAGAATAAACGCGCGGAGTACTTACACCTGCTGCGCCTTGCCCCTGAAAGTAAAAAGGCAACCTACCAGGCTATGTTTGTTCGGGCTCAGCGCGTACTGCAACGTGTACAGAATAGACTTTACACACTTCGCACAGCCCGCGTACTTGGTGGGGCCAGGCCTGTCGCCCACCGGGCAGAATCTCCTGCTGCCAGGAACTTTGAAAACGCCACGTTCCACTACCTTGCTGCGCGCAGCCAATTTACTAGGAACTGTATGCGGCTGCAAGCTGTTAGGAAACGAATGACTTTTGACACCTCAAGACCTAGATTATGACACAAGTTGACGCACCGCTGAATGAAAAAGGAGCGTCTAATGCGTAACTGACTAAAGGGGGTAAAACGCTGATTCCGCGACCCTTGATTGTCCCAGTCTGTTGACATCACACGCCCTGATACTCGCCGTCTTTTGCCTGGAGAAATTCGCGCCCGTGAACAGCAGGACGGGGAAGTTGTTGAGGGCGATGAGAACGCAGGTCTTACGGAAGAGGAGGGACGCGAGCTGCAGAAGGCAGCGTTGCCCGCAATTGCCGCGGCTCAGAACGCTGTTAAAGCCGACGTACTTCGTGCCAGAGAACTCTCACGGCGAGCTAGCGCAGCGCAAAAAAAAGTAATTCGCGTGCGCTACGCTACGTCTCAGGAAGCTTTACGTACACCTAGGCCATCCATGTGACTTGCAGATTTACAGGCGAAAAAAAAGATCGCAGAAATCGCGACCTGAAGAACTAAAACTAGAAAAGAGAAAGACGAAATTCGTCTGGCGGCAAAAGAGGCCGCAATCGAACGGGCGAAAGCTGGCCTACCCCCGTTGGCTAAAAAGAAGGACCCGCTAAAAATGCCCGCGGACCACTGAATGCCCTCTATCGTCTGAAAAGATATTCAACGCCGTGCTCGCCGCCTTGAATGGCGCGAATCCGACGATGTCTTTGCTCGCAAAGGCTTCAGAAATGCGTTCCGTTTTTACCCCGCCGAAAGAAACCGCGCGCCTTGGTTAGAATCTCTCATGTACAATAGGTCTTTGTTTAGCACAAGACTTCAGGAGTTCCGCAGACGTCAGTTCCCCAAAGAGCAGAAAAAATACAAATGGCTGCAGAGGGTTCGAAAATCTTTGTTTCCTGGTAGAACCCCTACGTATATTAAGGGGCGCCGCTGACCTAGGCTCCGCATCTACAACCAGTTACTACACTATACACTCTTTAACTTTTCTAATAAAGGCGCGGCTCGCCGCCATTTTAAGAAGCTCAACCGCCGAAGCCGTAAGGTCGGCTTTGTTCATTCTCAGGAGGGGCTCAGCAATCGCCTCGACAACGTTCTTATCCACCTAAATATCGCCCCGACGATTTTCTGAGCGCGTGTAGTAGCACCGCACGGGCTCCTAAGAGTAAACGGGGTGGTAGTAACCCAAGCAAACCACCTGTTTAAAGCGGGGGATTTTATTGAGCCCGTCTGGGCAAAGGTACTCCGTTTCCGCCATTTCTTCGAGCCAGCGCTTAACAGAAACGAGGAAACAACGAGGCGTAAACGCTTCTCTTTAGGCGGGATCCCAAAAAATCTGCATTTTCACAGAGGCATCCGCTGTTTCACGTTTCTTGGTAATCCGCGTGAAAGTGATCTGCGCAAAAGCAGCCGCCTACAGCCTCACCTTTTCCGCTGATTCCGTTTAGACTCAGTCTAAGGTTTTAATTTCAACCCTTTGCACCTTTAAAGCTGCGCAGCGGTTAAAAATTTTTCCCTGCCCCTTACCCACAAACTGTACAAAAGTCGAAACCTTCCTAGCTCTCTTTTTCCTACTAAAAATTCTATCACCGGCAATTTACTGTTCTTGTAAGCAGATTTAAAAAACTACTAATTGTGGATACTTTGTACGTAAAAGGCTAAATTCACACTTTTCAAGCGCCCCAGCCTTTTTGCGAGAACAAACCATCAAACCCCCAAGGCTGAAATATAATTGTTTTGGCCGCACCCACGGGGGAGCAGTATAGACGGGGAGCGGAAGCGTTTTTTACTCTTTCCGCCCAAAAATTACAGGGTGCACTCGTGTCTAAGGGGAGCGTGTCAGGCGTTACTGCGTAAAAGCAGTATTAGCCTTGCTTGCAAGGCTTTGAGCCGCCCTTGCTTACTACAATTAATAGAGAACGAAACTTAAGCCTAAGATATAAAGGGTTTTTCTTATATTAGTAATAGTGCCGAGAACAATTACTACCGTTACTTACGATGTCGGCTTACGTGCTTATAAGTAGTTAGTTACACCTCGAATCCAATTATAGTCCTACCTGCTACTTGTATAATATTGCTCTCGTTAGGTTACTAGTTACTCCATGCGTGTAGACTCTTAGTATAATAGAGCCTATTGTAGCATCTAAATGGCAGCAAGCCTCCCCCCGCGAAAAGCGTTAGTTAACAGTTAGCTAAGTGCTAAATACCACTTAAAACAGGACCGAGTTCCAGCTATATTATACCTGTAGATTATAGCTACTTCCTCCGTGGTTAAGTAGGTCAATTCCTTCTCTGTTGCGAGTAACTTACGTAGTAACTCTACTGTTGGTATAAAACTAGACACGCACTATTAAAGGACGCCGGTACGGGGTGCGAGGCGAAATACTGCGAGTATAAATTTAATTGTTTTGCTGTTACCACATTTTCTGTAGTATAGAGGGAAAACGGAAACGTTTTTGACATAGCCTCCTGGGCTACAACAAGTTGCATTTTTATCAAAAATACTGCCGATATAGATCAGCAGTAAGTTAGTTCATGGGTTTGATCCTGGCCCCGAATGAACGCTAGAATTCTATTTTACACATGCGAGTCGAACGAGAGCTTTTTGCTTCTAGTGGCGCACGGGTGAGCACTTCCGACTGTATGCTAATGAGGAAGATCGGAATATACCGCACGAGAGCGCGGGGAAACGCCGAATTTAAAAAAAGATTGAGTTCACTTCCTTCTAGGTAGTCGGCGGATTAGCGGTTGTAGGTGGGGTAACGGCCTACCTAGCCTATGATGCGTAGTTGATTTGGGAGATAGATCAGCCACGTCGGGACTGAGACAAGGCCCGAGCTCCTACGGGGGGCAGCAGTGAAGAATCTTGGGCAATGGACGAAAGTCTGACCCAGTGAGAATACATGCATGACGACTGCGCATAGTTTTCTGTAAAGTGCTATTCGCGGATTAAAGAAAACGACTAAACCGAGATGAAGCGCCGGCCAACTCCGTGCCAGCAGCCGCGGCAAGACGGAGGGCGCGAGCGTTATTCGTTTTGATTGGGTGTAAAGGGTACGTAGGCTGCCCCTAGTTTTTTGGCCAAAAACGCGGAGTGTTCCTACGCGTTGGCCTTTTAAAAAGGGGGCTTGTGTTAGAGATAGGTCGGGTCAAATTCTCAAGTAGAGGTAATATTCAACGATATGAGAATGAACGTCAGCTGGCGAAGGCGCCTCTCCCGCTCTAACAGACGCTAAGGTACGGAAGCTTAGGTAGCAAACAGAATTAGATACTCTGGTAGTCTAAGCCGTCAACGATGAGTATTCACATTTAGGCAGAGA
>Ga0182005_1001030_pt1 | contig 11802 bp, 9 predicted proteins | sample Sormic07211103_1_FD_123021 | JGI IMG/M metagenome (GOLD analysis project Ga0182005, IMG submission 123021) | Rhizosphere microbial communities from Sorghum bicolor, Mead, Nebraska, USA - 072115-103_1 MetaG | ecosystem: Host-associated > Plants > Roots > Rhizosphere | place: USA: Nebraska...
ATCCTGGCCGAAACGGACACGGCCATCGCGGTGGTAATTGACGAAGTGTGTGGCGTAGGCATTGACGAACAGCACCTTCTCGCCGGTTTCCGGGTGGGTGCGCACGACCGGATGCTCAGAATCTGGGTAGTGCGCCTTCATCGCCAGGCGCTTTTCCTTTGGCATGGCGGCGGCGAAGGAGGAGTTGAAGCTATGGCTGGCGATCAGGCTGTCAATTTCCTGTTTCACGTCCGCCGGCAACTTGTCATAGGCCAGCACCATGTTGGCCCACATGGTGTCGCCACCGACCGGGGGGCATTCGATGCAACGCAGCACCGCACCCATCGGCGGAGATTCACGCCAGGTGGCATCGCAATGCCAGGCATTTTCATAGCGATCCGCCGGGTTCTCCGGGGTCTTGTAGATTTGCACCAAGCCAGGCGCTTCGGGGTGGCTGGGCAGCATTGGGTGGGTTTCGAGTTGCCCCATGCGGCGGGAAAAAGCTTCGTGGTCGCGACGGGACAGTTTGTCCAAATCCTGGTCACGCAGGAACAGCACCTTGTGCTTGAGCAGCGCGGCATAAATTTCGTTGAACAGGTCGTCATCGCGCACTGCGTCGCCCAGGTTCACATCGAGCAGTTCCGCGCCGATGGCACAGGTCAGTTGTTCGACTCGCATTGCGTCTCCATTTACTTGGTCTATGGCCGGGCCGTGGGCGTGGAGGTGAAAGCCATGCCTTGAGTGACGACGGCGCTTGTTATTGTTGATCCAGTTTTTTGGCTGCGGTGGGGTGGCACAGGTGAATCCGCGGGTGGTTGCGGCAGGAGCCGACAGCGGGTCCGCGCACCCATCCTAATCGGCAGGCACGGACAATCCTGTGCATTTCAGGACATTTTATTGGCGTATTGGGACAGTAACCGCCCGCACTCGGACGCGCGCGTCCCCCCGTTCAATTACTTAGGTGAGTGACCCGGGTGTCGCCTTGCTTTCCCGGTAGCCTGTGACCCAACTCGAGGGTGTCATGCCAAACTGGCCGCGAAACCAGCGGGAAAAATCACCAGCAGAGGAAAAACCGAGCAGTTCGGCGACCTCATATAACCGGCGCTTGCTGTTGGCCAAGTATTCTTCGGCGAGCTCGGCACGTACGGCATTGATAATCGTGGTGACACTCTGCCCCTCGGCCGCCAGGTGCCGGTTCAGCGTGCGTCGATGCACGCCGAGGTGCTGGGCAACGCCATCGACGGAGCACAGCCCGCCTGGCAACAGCATCTTGACCATCTGGCGCACCCGCTGCGCCGGCTCGTCGCGCAGGTTGGCCAACTGTAGGTCCAGGGATCGCTTCACTTCGCGATGCAGTGTCGGGTCTGCTGCAGGGATGGCCGCGTCGAGATCGCGGGCGCGGCAAACGATGGCATTGAACTCCTGGGAAAACTCGATCGCGGGTCCCAGCACGCGGTGATGGACTTCCAGGCTGGCGGGTCGCTCGTGGGTAAAGCTGACCCTGACTGGCCGGAAAGACTGGCCGCTGAGATTGCTCAACGTGCGCACGATAATCCCAGTCGCCTGTTCGATCGCCTGGCGCCAGGCGCCATGTTGACCCTGCATGTTCACGCCCATATGCAACAGCACCAGGTCCCCGACATCCTCCAGCCGCATCTCCACGCCGGCGTTATGCAGCCGCGCGTAACGAGCGCAGGACAGCAAGGCTGAGCGAAGTGTCGGCTCTTCGCGAATGAGCAGCGCCAGCATGCCGAAGTTGGACAGTTGCCGCGATTGCGCCATCAACAGGCCAAACGCTTCATGGCCAGACAGGCGCGCCGACTCTTCCAGCAGCCATCCGACCGAATCGCTGCTGATCATGATGTTCGGATCGGCCAGGATACTGGCCGACAGTTTGGCCAGGCGCAGCATGCGAAACGGGTCCAACCCTACGGAGCGGGCCACTTGCTCATAGTGGGTCAGGCTGGCACTTCGGGTCAGGGTGTACATGCTGGGCTGTCCCAATTTCACAAGATTGTGTCCTGCCAAGCTTAGTGCAGGACGCCCCGCCAGAGCTACCTTCAGGTCACTGAAAATAGTGGGGGCAGCGCCGTATCGGCCACCCGCTTGATAACAACAATAAAACCGATGAGGAGGCTGCATGGCCTTTCACCCAATCGCCGCGGACGATGACGACCGTGGCTGCGTCAACGTTGCGCGCAAATATGCCTGGATGGTCTTTGCACTGACCTTCGGCCTGTTGATTTCCGATTACATGTCGCGCCAAGTGCTCAACGCGGTGTTCCCGCTGCTCAAGAGCGAGTGGGCACTGAGTGACGGTCAGCTCGGCCTGCTCAGTGGCATCGTCGCCCTGATGGTCGGCCTGCTGACATTCCCACTGTCGTTGATGGCCGACCGCTTCGGCCGAGTAAAGAGCCTGACGCTGATGGCTCTATTGTGGAGCCTGGCCACACTGGGTTGCGCCCTGGCGCAGGACTACCAGCAGATGTTTATTGCACGCTTCATGGTCGGCGTCGGCGAAGCCGCTTACGGCAGCGTGGGCATCGCGGTAGTGATTTCGGTGTTCCCTAAACACATGCGCGCCACCCTGGCCAGCGCGTTCATGGCCGGCGGTTTGTTCGGCGCTGTGCTGGGCATGGCCTTGGGCAGCGCCATTGCGGCGAAACTGGGCTGGCGCTGGTCGTTCGCCGGCATGGCGCTGTTCGGCCTGTGCCTGGCGGTGCTGTACCCGCTCATCGTCAAGGAAGCGCGCATTGCTCCGCAGCGTGCTGCGCAGGCGTTGAACAAGATGGCGCAGGTCAAGCGTCCATTGTGCACCCTGTGGTCCAGCCGATCGGTGGTGGCGACCTATGTCGGCAGTGGTTTGCAGTTGTTCGTGGGCGGTACGGTCATGGTGTGGATTCCCAGCTACCTCAACCGCTACTACGACATGCCGACCGACAAGGCCGGCGGCATGGCGGCGCTCATCGTGCTGTGCAGCGGTGTGGGGATGATTTTGTGCGGCATGCTCAGTGATCGCCTGTGCCGCAATTCGCCGGAACGCAAGGTCAGCCTGGCCATCGCGTTCTGCCTGGGCAGCTGCCTGTTGTTGTCGGTGGCGTTCGCGTTGCAGGCGGGCCCTGTGCAGTTGCTGTTGATCTGCCTGGGCATGCTGATTGCCACCGGTACCACCGGCCCCGCCGGAGCGATGGTGGCCAACCTGACCCATTACTCGGTGCACGGCACCGCGTTCGCCACGCTGACCCTGGCCAACAATCTGTTGGGCCTGGCCCCGGGGCCGTTTCTTACCGGGCGGGTGTCCGATCTGATCGGGCTGCACGCCGCGTTTCAACTCGTGCCCCTGGTCAGCCTCGCGGCAGCGGCGGTGTTCTTTTATGCCAAGTGTCACTACCACAAAGATATTGCCCGTTTAACGGGTGACAGCGTTGCGGCCCCCATCCATGGCGCCGCGTTAGAGGTGAAGTTGTGAGTCGTCGTTTACGTATTGATGTGTTTTTCGATTGCCCCTGCTACCCGGTCGGCAAACGTCAGCAAGAGCAATCTGCACAACCTTCTCAAGGGTCGGGCCAGGGCGAGGAGTCCACGTCATGAGCGCCATTGCTTTGACCCGGGTCCAGAGCCGCGCACGCGAATTGGCACCGGGTTTTATCGTCAGCCTGATCGTAGCGGCCGCCGCTTCGTTTTTGTCCGAGCACTATGGTGCGCCGGTCATGCTGTTCGCCTTGTTGCTGGGAATGGCCCTGAACTTTCTTGCGGACGAAGGTCCGTGCAAGGCCGGTGTAGAGTTCACTTCGCGGACGGTACTGCGCATAGGCGTGGCGCTGCTGGGGATGCGCATCACCCTGGAGCAAATGGCCGCGCTGGGCTGGAAGCCGATGGCGCTGGTGGTGATCCTGGTAGTGGTGACCATAGGCGTCTCGGTGATCGCCGCCAGGTTGCTCGGCTTTTCCCGCTTGTTCGGCATGCTCACCGGTGGCGCCACCGCCATCTGTGGTGCATCGGCAGCGTTGGCGCTGGCCGCGGCCTTGCCTAACCATCCGCAGAAAGAGCGCGCGACCCTGTTCACGGTGATCGGCGTGTCGGCATTGTCGACTCTGGCGATGATCGTCTATCCGATGATCGCCAACTGGCTCTCGCTGTCGCCGCAGATCGCCGGGGTGTTCCTCGGTGCGACTATCCACGATGTCGCCCAGGTCGTCGGCGCCGGCTACGGCATGTCCACCGAGACCGGCGATACCGCCACTGTGGTCAAGTTGATGCGGGTCGCCATGCTGCTGCCGGTGATCGTCACCGCCGCCATGATTACCCGCATGCAGGGCGCCGATCCGACCGGCAAGCGCCCACCGCTGCTGCCATGGTTCGCCGTCGGCTTCCTGATCCTGGCCTGCATCAACAGCACCGGCTGGATCGCGCCGGCCGTGCAAGGCGGGGTCAATGAACTGTCGCGCTGGTGCCTGGTGATTTCCATCAGTGCCCTGGGCATGAAAACCAGGCTCAAGGAACTGGCGGCGGTGGGGATCAAGCCGATCCTGCTGATGGTCGGGGAAACGGTGTTTCTCGTGGTGCTGGTGCTCTTGCTACTGCACTGGGGCTTCTGAACTCACACAAGTTTATGGCAGGGCTTCACTGGGCTGGCTCCTCGTTACAGTGAAGCTCACTACCGGTGTCACAAGCACCGGTTTCCGCGGCGACTGTACCAGCAGTCGCCGTTTTTTTGTGTGCGTTAAAAGGGATTGGGGGACAGCTCCCTGTCAGGGAGCGACCGTTTGTTTCTGCGCGCGACGCCACGCCGCTGGCGGCATGCCGAACTGGTTAATGAACCAGCGGGTGAAGGAGCTGGCCATGGAGAAGCCGAACAGGTCGGCGATGCGGCTCAACGAGTGGTTGGGGTTTTCCAGGTATCGCAGCGCCAGGTCGCGGCGCACCTCGTTGATCAGGTCGTTGAAGGAGCAGCCGTCGTCTTGGAGGCGGCGTTGGAAGGTACGCACGTTCATGCCCTGCGACAGTGCGATCTGCTCGATCGTGGCGCGGCCCATGGGCAACAGTAGGTAGATCGCCTTGCGCACATCGAACAGCAACGAGGTGCTTTCATGACCTTGCAGCGAATCGATGTAGTCCTGGGCATAACACGCCATGGCCGGGTCGGCACTGGCGTTAACCATGTCCAGGCTGGCAGCGGAGCAGACGATGCCGTTGAACTCGCTGCCAAACTCGAGATTGCAGCCGAACATACGCCGATGACGTTGCAGGTTGTCGGGTGGCTGGTGCATGAAGTTGACGCTGTCGGGGCGCCACTGCGAGCCGAGCAGTGTCGAGCACAGGCCGAACAGCACGCCAATGACCAGCTCTGAGGCCTGGCGACTGGGCAACAGTGACTCGGTGACCATCTCGGCACGAATGATCACCATCCTGCCGGCTTCTTCAACAAAGATCCCCAGGGAATCATTCATCAGATGGCGGTAGCGCTGCATCACCTGCAAGGCGTCACGCAGGGTGCGTTGCTGGCTGAGCAGCAGGCTGACCACGCCGAAGTCCGAAAGCTGGCGCGACTCGGCCATGCGCAGGCCGAGGGTCTGGCAACCACTGGCGACGGCGGAATCTTCCAGCAGGCGCACGGCGGTATCGATGGGTATCCGGTTTTCCGGGACTCGCAATTGAGCCCTGCTCAGGCCGACGACAGTCATGACGTCGTACGGGTTGAATCCCAGGTCCTGGGTGACATCCAGGTATTTGGTCAAAACGGCGGCGCGAACAAGCATGGGCATGTGTAGGAGACCTCCCTCGGCCGATGGCGGCGTTGCTTTTTTCATCGAAGGTGTATTGCGCGGGAAGGCGACGCTGGTGAAGCACTGATAGCGCCAGCGATCTTCAACCCTGACCTGGCGTAACGCAGAGCAGGTCGCGCGGTCCCATTTTAGGGAGCACGGGCGAGGCGCCATGGGCATGGCGGGATAATTTCTTAGCATATTGGGACACGACGGACGGGCCGGAGTTGGCGGCGGCAGACGCCGCTCTACAGGGGTTTGTACTGTCCCAATTTCATAAGATTGTGTCCCGGCAAGCTCAGTGCAGGGCACCCTCGCGGGCTACCTTCAGGCCCACAATTGATAAGATGGAGGTAGATAATGGATACGCGCGCTGCAATGCGTATCGGTCAGCCGCTCGCCGCAATGGCGCAGGTGGATACCGACGATCCCGATGCATTCAACCACTGCTTTGCCGACGTCAACGGCATCCGCATGCACTACATCGACGAGGGCCAGGGGCCGCTCGTCATCCTGCTGCACGGCTTCCCCTACCTCTGGTACATGTGGCGGCGCCAGATCTTGGCATTGGCCGAGGCCGGCTATCGGGTTGTCGTGCCCGATCAAAGAGGGTTCGGGCAATCGGACCGCCCCGACACTATCGAAGCCTATGACATGAGCCAATCCGTCGGCGACATGGTCGGCTTGATGGCGGCCCTGGGCGAAACCTCTGCGGTGATCATCGGCCACGATCTGGGCGCCTGGGTGGCCCAGGCGGCGGCTATGTTGCGCCCGGATCTGTTTAGAGGCCTGGTGATGCTCAACACCCCGGTACCGCCGCGGGGCAAGGTCAAGCCAACCGTGGGCCTGCAGGCCATGGCCAAAGGCCGGGTCTACCACCACCTGTATTTCCAGCAGCTCGACAAGCCGGATCGCGAGCTGGCCGCGGATCCGCGCAAGACCCTGAGCAGCGTCTTCTACTCGATCTCCGGCAGCGCCGTGGGTGCCGAACGCTGGCGCCTGTTTGTCGAAGCCGGCGAGCCAATCCTCAACGCCTTTACCGAGCCTAAAGGCGCGTTCCCGTCCTGGCTGAGCCCGCGTTCGCTCGACTACTACGTCGCCGAGTACACGCGCACCGGATTTACCGGTGCCCTCAACTACTACCGCTGCCGCGACCGCAATTGGGAAATCACCGCGTTTCTCGACGGAGCGAAGGTCAGCCAGCCGAGCCTGTTCATCGGTGGTGCGGCCGACCCGTCCCTGGAGCCGGTGGAAATCCGCAGCCAATACGAGCAGATGGACGCCTACCTGCCCGCGCTGCGCAAAAAGGTGCTGCTGCCCGATGTCGGCCATAGCGCTGCAGAGGAAAGTCCGGCTGAGGTCAACGAGTTGCTGCTGAAGTTTCTCGAGCAGTTGATGGTCTCTGAGCCAGCGGCACGCTAACCCCCTTCATAACGTCAAAACAAAAGGCAGGGCGAACGTAGGTATCTACCGTAACGTCCGCCCTGCCTTTGCACAAGGCTTGATTTTCCCCTTAGAACTAGCTGGCCGCCTTGACCAGTAGATGATCGCCGAACTGCTCGCGCAGGCGGTTCTTCAATACCTTGCCCGTAGCACCCAGTGGAATCGTGTCGACGAAGACCACATCATCCGGCGTCCACCACTTGGCAATCTTGCCGTCATAAAAGGCCAGCAGATCTTCCCGGCTCAGGGCTGCCTGAGCCTTCCTGACCACGATCAACAAGGGCCGCTCATCCCACTTCAGATGTTTCGCAGCGATGCAGGCCGCCTGGGCGACCGAGGGATGGCTCAGGGCAATGTTCTCAAGGTCAATGGAGCCGATCCACTCGCCGCCCGACTTGATCACATCCTTGCTGCGATCGGTGATCTGCATGAAGCCATCGCCATCAATGGTCGCCACATCGCCGGTGGGAAACCAGGTCTGGCCGGCGTGTTCGAGCAGCGGCGAACAGTCGCTTTCATTTCTGAAATAGTCGCGTACCACCCAGGGGCCACGCACCATCAGGTCACCCGAGGTCGCGCCGTCCCAAGGCAGTTCCAGGCCGTCCGCGCCGACGATCTTCATGTCGACGCCAAACACTGCGCGGCCTTGTTTGGACTGCACTGCATTACGCTCTTCCGGGGGCATGCCAAGGTGCCTGGCCTTGAGGGTGCCAATGGTGCCGATCGGGCTCAATTCCGTCATCCCCCAGACGTGCAACACCGCCACGCCGTAGGTCTCCTGAAACTTGTGCAGCATTGCCGTGGGACAGGCTGCACCGCCAATGATGGTGCGTTTCATGCTGGAGAAAGGCTCGCCGGTTTGCTCCAGATGCCCGAGCAGCCCTTGCCAGACCGTGGGTACGCCAGCAGAGAGGGTCACCTGCTCCGCTTCGAGCAGTTCGAACAGCGATTTGCCGTCCAGCGCAGGGCCGGGAAATACCAGCTTGGCCCCGACCATGCACGCGATGTACGGGAGCCCCCAGGCGTTGACATGGAACATGGGCACAACCGGCAGGATGACGTCGCGCGCCGAACAGTTCAGGGCATCCGGCAGCGCGGCGGCATAGGTGTGCAGCAGCGAAGAGCGATGACTGTACAGCACACCTTTCGGGTTGCCCGTGGTGCCGGAGGTGTAGCAGAGCGTGCAGGCGGCATCCTCGTCGAGATCCGGCCAGGCGTAATCGCAGGCGCCCTGTTGCAGCAGATCTTCATAGCACAGTAAGTTGTCGATACCGGTGTCTGTCGGCAGGTGATCGGTCATGGCGATGAACGCCTTGACCGTTGGGCAGCGGCCAGCGATGAGTTTGATCAGCGGCAGGAAGCTCATGTCGAAGAAGATGTACTGGTCTTCGGCATGATTAGCGATGTAGGCCACCTGATCTTCATGCAGGCGCGGGTTGATGGTGTGCACGATGGCACCCATCCCGCCAATGCCGTAGTACAACTCCAGGTGACGATAGCCGTTCCAGGCCAGCGTACCGATCCGGTCGGCGGGCTGGACACCCAGGCTGGTCAGCGCGCTGGCCATCTGGCGCGCGCGACGGTGGCAGTCCCGGAAGGTGTAGCGATGGATATCGCCCTCCACCCTGCGGGACACGATCTGCGTATCGCCGTGATGGCGGTCGGCGTGCTCTATGAGCGAGGAAATCAACAGCTGCTTGTGCATCATCAAGCCATGCATGGCATCGCTCCGTTCGAAAGTCTGTGATCGGGGAGCGGACAGGGCCCTCTGTCAGATTCCACGTCAAGACCGCGAACCGGGACAGCCTGTTTTCCTCCCCTGGATTTTTGCGATCAGGCTACTTTCCCGGCCCCCCTTGAATCGAGGGATACCGGGAGTTCTCCTGGAACCGGATCAGTTGAATGCCGTGAGGTCTTTCGGCGCGATGTCATGCTGTTCGCAATAGTCAAGATAACGCTTGAGCCCGGACTTCCAGTTTTCGAGCGCGACTATGTTGTCGTTCTCATCCAGAAACGCAAGATCGCCATTGACCTGAACCAGCGTGAGCACATAGCCGTCGCCATTTCCGGTGCTGACGACTTCTGGGGTGTGAGTCGATCCGGCGGTCTCGTACACGATGCTGCCCGGGCCGGCGACCCAGTCATGCTCCTTGTATTTCCACTGGCCTTCGAAGGTGTAGACCATCACCGTACCCGTGTGGTGGTGCTTGGGCAGTTGCATGTCGATCGGCGCCTTCATCATGACGATCCATTCGCCACGGATCGGGTCGAGCTTGAAGTACTTGAGCAGGACGTTATCGGCATAAGGGGTAAACGGAATCCAGGGCAGGGAATCGCCATCGATGACGGCGGTGTCGACGAGTTCGTAGAGCATAGGTGTCTCCGTTGATTGTTGTTTTGATCGGGAATTTTTCGGCGGCCGGGATCGTCCGACCATCACGGATGGTCGGGTGCCCGGGCTGTCTGTCTGGCAGTCAGGGTCAGGTCAGCGGGGTTCCCGCCAAGGTTGCGCGCAGCATCTTCCGTGGCGCGTTGCCGTAGTCAGCCACGGCGTAGTGTTGGATTTGCAGGTTGTCCCACATGGCAACGGTGTTGGTGCGCCACTTCAGGCGAACCTGGTATTCCGGGATGGCGGCCTGGGAGATCAGGTAGTTCATCAGGTGATGAGCCTCGGGCATGAAGTCCTGGCCGTAGCGGATGTCCTCGAAGTTGAAGAAGTTCGAGAAATGGGTGGTGAATGCGGAATTGACGAACAGCACCTTCTCGCCGGTCTCGGGATGCACAAGCACTACCGGATGCTCGGCGCCGGGCGTCTTCAGGGCCATCGCGTGACGTTCTTCGCGTGGCAACTGGGCGCCAAAGGTCTGCTCGGCACCGTGCTTGGCATACAAGCCATCGATCCGTTGCTTGATGCTTTCGGGCAGCTTTTCGTAGGCCATCACCATGTTGGAAAACAGCGTATCGCCGCCGGTCTCCGGACCCAGTTCGCAGCGCAATACCGCACCACGGGGCGGCGCCTGCTTGTAGGTGACATCGGCATGCCAGAGGTTTTCGCGACTAGCTTTTTCCACATAGCTCTTGGGCTTGCTCGGATCGAGATTGCGGTACAGCATCAGCAGCTTGTCCGCCTCCGGATGGCTCGGCGCCAAGGGATGGGCTTCCAGTTCGCTGAATTGCGCGGCGAAGTGCTGTTGCTCCATTGGGGTGATGTTCTGGTCGCGAAAGAACAACACTTTGTGCTTGAGCCACAGCTCCCGGATTTGCGCGATCAGTTCTGGATCTTGGGCAGCGTCGACAAGGCTGACGTTGCTGAGCTCGGCGCCGATGGCGGGTGTGCAAAGCTCTACCTTGATCGAATGCTGTCGCACCGACGACCGGATGATGGCCGGTGCCGAGGGCGATGCTGGTGAAGGGGTGTTTTGGATGTCGGCGATTTTTGTCATTGTTGTCTCCAATCCGTGCTTGTACGGCGATGCGCAAGATGTGCATCCGGTATAGGTAACAGGCCCCCGCTGATGGCAGAGGTACTGGTCCTATAGTAGATATCTCGGGCACGAGACTATGGGCGCGGCGGGACAGTTTATTAGCATGTTGGGACGGTGCGTCGGGACCACGGACATTAGCTGATTAATGTCCACGCACCGGCGCAGTTTTGCCTGCTGGGACGGAATTTCTAGAGATGGACGGAGGAGTGCATATCGTGAGGAGCATCGAGGGCGTCGAAAATCCACGCAATATGGCTGATCAGGAGCACTAAAAAGCACGTGAGCGGTCGCCGGGCTTCGCTTTTATGCGAGAGGCCTTGGGGGCTGCCTAGTTCTCCAGTTGTAAAAGGCTCAATCCGAAAGTGATTGGTCAAACTGGCCGCGGAACCACTGCGACATCTAGTGTTTTCATCAAAGGACTTTGAGGTTCCCAAAAAAATCGAACGTCAGCTTCTGGCCGATTCTGTTGAAAAAGTACGGCTTGGTTCTCACGACAGAAAAGTACGCGTCTGAGATTGAATTTCTTGCTTTCAGCAGAGGTGTCCAGACTCGGATTTTACGTAGCAGCGGGCAAAAAATGTGTTTTTACCCGTCAATATTCGAGCGGTTGAGAAAACCGACTTTTTCAACAGAATCGGCCGGTAGCGGTCACTCCGGCGCCATCATCACCGCGAGCGTCATCTTGATAAATTCCTCATTCTTGTCGATAGCTTCAAGGGCGCCGCGCACATTGTCGGCGACATCGGCCGATCCGCGCTGCTCGACCCAGCTCGAAAGCTCCAGGATAGCGGCTTCAAGGGCAAGCTGGTTTTCGTTGATCTTGAACAGCAGGGAAGGGAGCAGGTCAGAGTTTGGCATCGCGAATCCTCCGTGGAGTTTTCAGCGTAGCAGTGGGGATGAGGAGTGATGCTTGGTTGGCAGGACGCCGGAGCAGGGCTATGCGCAAAACCACCGCTACAGGCCACGGTTTACCGTTTGCATAAGCACAAAAAAACGGATGTTTTGCCACCCTGAATAGGATAAATATTCGTTTAAAAACAATATGTTATGGCTGTTTAGTCCCCAGCATGGGGTGCTAGGGGTCGAGTGTTCGAATCACTCCGTCCCGACCATATTTTTCAATGACTTAG
>Ga0182005_1001032_pt1 | contig 11797 bp, 7 predicted proteins | sample Sormic07211103_1_FD_123021 | JGI IMG/M metagenome (GOLD analysis project Ga0182005, IMG submission 123021) | Rhizosphere microbial communities from Sorghum bicolor, Mead, Nebraska, USA - 072115-103_1 MetaG | ecosystem: Host-associated > Plants > Roots > Rhizosphere | place: USA: Nebraska...
GGCAGCGCGTCGGCCACTGCCGGGCTAAGGTGGCCGGCGCCGGCTTCGCTGTACAGGTTGGCAGGGTTGACCACGGGCGGCATCCCGGCCACGGTGGCGATGGCGGGCGCGGCGGAGGCGCCGGCGGCGATGGATAAGGCTGCCAGGGCGCTGCTGACAGAGATTGCGAGGCGCGACAGGCGGCAAGAACGAAATTGCATGATGGTTCCTTGATTAAATGAGCAGCAAAGTAATGTCGATGATTGAAGCGATGGTTTAGCGCGCAGCCGTCTCGGCCTTGAGCGCCTTGACGGTCTGCGTCACGATGTTGTCGATGCCGAGCTGGCCGATTTCAGCGCTGGAGCGGCGCGGATCGCCGCCGTACACGCCGTCGGCCAGGCCGAGCCTGGGACCGCTGCGCAGGCTGTCTTGGCGCACCATCTGCGGCGCCACGGCCAGCTGCAGCGAGGTGTCGGCCAGTCCGGCGTGGGTGCCGATTTCATCGTCGCGATAACCGCGCTTGCGCAGTATCTCGGCGTAGCCGTCCGAGCTGGCGGCGTAATATTCCGGCGGCAGGATGGCGCGGGCCGGCGAACCGGCCCAGCTCTTGTTCAGCTGCGCCACGGCTTTCTTGATATCGTTCTGGTAGCCGCCGTGGTCGCCCAGGAACACGATGTTCTTGAAACCGTGGACCTTGAAGCTGTTGGCGGCCGATTCCAAGGTCTTCTGGAAGACGTCGTCCGGGATCGTGATGGTGCCGGGAAAGCGCATGTGCGATGTCGGCGGCGCAAAATTGCCTTCCGGTACGTAAGCGATCACCGGCGCCACCAGTGCATTGCCCAGTCCTTCCGCGATCCGCTGCGACAGGATCTTCACCCGCACATTGTGTTTGCCGAGCGCGACATCGGGGCCGCTTTGCTCGGTCGCGCCGATGGGAATCAGGATGGTGGTCTTGCCGGCCTGGACCTGGCTGCGCAGCTCGGTCCAGGTCAGCTCTTCAAGGAAGACGGTTTTCGGCGTTTGCGCAAAGGCGATCTGTGTGGCGGTGAGGAAAAGGGCGGCAACGAAAATCCGTCGTGGTGACAAGAGCATGAACATTCCTCATGAAAAATCCGGGTCAGGTGTGTGCGTTGTCGGCGCAAGGCCGGCAACCGGCATATGACGCCGGATCGGCACACAGGTTCCTGGCTCATTCTACTCTGCCGGATATGAGGATAGGGACGGGGGAAATCCGGGCGTCCCGGAGCGCCCGGCCTGCTGCGGTTACTGGTAGTTGTTCCAGCGCATGCTGCGCTCGTCGGTGGCTTCCTTGATCAGGTGGCGCGCCCGCACGGGATCGCGCTCGCCGTCCTGGCCGCCGCTCTCCAGGCTCATGGCCAGGGCCTGTATCGCCACCGGGAAATCGCCCTCGGCCGAGCGTTCCAGCCATACGCGGGCCAGCTGCGGATTCTGCTCTATGCCTTCGCCCGCGGCATAGGCGTTCGACAGCAGGAACATCGCTTGCGCGTTGCCCTGCTTGCTGGCTTCCAGCAGCCATGTGGCCGAAAGTTGCAGGTTGCGCGGCACGCCCTCGCCGTATTTCGCCATGCGGGCCAGCATGAAACTGGCTTTTGCATTACCCGATGCAGCGGCACGCTCATACCAGCTCCAGGCCTGGGCCTGGTCAAGCTTGAGTCCCAGGCTGCCTTGATAAAAAGCCTGGGCCAGCTGGAACCGGGCTTCCTGGTCGCCGGCTACCGCCGCTTTCTGCAGCCATGCGCCCGCTTGCGCGGACTGCTCGGGAATCGACGCCAGCGCCAGCGCCAGTTCGCGCTGGGCCACCGGACGGCCAGCCGCGGCCCAAGCCTGCAACTGGGCAATCGCGCCGGGCTGGCGGCCGTGCAGGGCAAGCATGCCGACCGATTCGATCCGTGCATTGTCCGGCGCTACCTCGCCGGTACATGCGCCCAGCGACGCGGCCAGCAGCAAGAGCGTTATCGCCAGCGGTTTTTTTATTGCCATCATTTGCTCAGGTCGATGGCGTATTTGGCAAAACCGCTGGCGTCCAGCGCGCCTTCCGCCGTTACCCGGCCCAAGCCCAGCGCTTGCGCCACCGCCAGCTTGCCCGGCGCGGAGCGCAGGAATACCGGGCCTTGCGTGCTCACCTTGACGAAACTCCAGCTTTGTCCGCTGCCGTTTGCCGCATTGGTGACCTTGCCCTGTTTTTTCAGGTAAGCGCTGACCACTGCCTGGTTGGCGTCCGGCGATTTGATGATGGTCTTGCTGCCGTCTATGCCGGGCACGTTGCCGCCGCCGCCCGCGCGGTAGTCATTGGTGGCGACGATGAAATCGTCGGCATCGGCGACTGCCTTGCCGGCGTATGTCAGGTTGACGATGCGGCTGCCGGCCGGTTTGGTGACGTCGATCTGGTACTGCATCGCGTTGTTTTCGGCATAGAACACGTCGTAGTTGAAAATCGTCGAGTAGGACGGCACCAGGTCTTGCTCGCCGGTGCTGGCCGGATTGATCGTGGCGAACTGCCTGGCCGCGGCTTCCAGCCAGTTTTTCAGATCGGAGCCCTTGATCTTCACCGCTTGCAGGTTGTTGTTGCCGTACAAGTACAGATCGCCCGGATTGCGTACCTGCAGGCCGAACGGCGCGGCCGCGGACGCACCCGGAGCGACGTCGGTAAAGTCGGTCGGACCGTTGCGGCCGGCCTTGAACGGCGCGCTGCAGGAAATCACCGGGATCGACTTGTAGCTCGCCAGCACCGGATCGGTGGAGCTGGCGAGGAAGGTTTTCACATAGTCGATCTGCGCCTGGTTGACGACCTGGATCGCGCTGACATCGCCCACCAGCGAAAAATAGGCGGACATCTCGAAATCGGTGGTGGTGCCCAGCGGCTGCGTGGCATAAGACAGGGTAGCCTGGTGTTCAGTGGCGACCAGCGGCGCAATCGAAGGATCGGCGTCGATGATGGTCTTGCCGTCAGCATATTTGAAGCCGCGCGCTTCGACGCTGGTCTGGTCTTTCTGCACCACCCATTTGCCGCCCTGGTATGCCAGCACCATCTTGATGATGCCCAGGCGCCGGCCCCAGCTTTGCGCCATTACTGCCGGAATGCCGTTGACCAAGCCTTTGCCGGTATCCACCAGGGTGCTCGGCAGGGCTGCCAGCGAAGCATCGATGGCCGGCGCGCCGGCTTCGCGCGCTTGCGGGAAGATCAGGTGGGCATGGCCCAGCATCAAGGCGTCGATGCCGGTGCTGGCCAGGTACAGGCTGCCGTTTTCCATCTTCGGGCTGTAAGGCGAAGCATCCAGCCCGCCGTGCGACAGGGCGACCACCAGGTCGGCGCCCTTGCTGCGCATCTCCGGCACATATTTGAGCGCCGATTCCTGCACGCCGTTGACCATTACCTTGCCGGCCAGGTTCTTCTGGTCCCAGTCCATGATCTGCGGCGGCACGAAGCTGATGATGCCGACGTTCAGCGCCACGTTCATGCTGCTGCCGTCAGGCTTGGTGGCGGTGAACTGCTTGGCGATCAGGGCATAGGGATTGAAGATCGGCTTGCCGGACGATACCCCGACCACGTTCGACAGCACCAGCGGGAAGTTGGGGGCGCCGCAGCTGCTGCCTTTTTGCACGCCCGGCACGCCGAAGTCGGTATTGGTGATCTGGCTGAGGAAATCCAGGCCGTAGTTGAATTCGTGGTTGCCCATGCCGGCGCCGTCGTACTTCAGGGCGTTCATCACCTTGTGCACCGCCAGCGTGCCGCTGCAGGTCACCGGCGCGGCAACCGCCTGGTAATCGCCGAGCAGCGTGCCCTGGATGACATCGCCGTCGTCCAGCAGCAGGTTGTTGGGATTTTCCTGGCGCGCGCCCTTGATCAGGGTTGCGGTGCGTTCAAGGCCGAGGCTGGTGTCGGCTTTCAAGCCGTAATAGTCGTAGCTCAGCACGTTCTGGTGAATGTCGGTAGTCTCCAGTAGTCCCAGCTTGAGTACCGTTCCTTCGGGAATCGCACTGCCGGGACTATTGACGCCAAGGTTGCTGCTGCCATTGCTGCCGCAGGCGGAAACTGCCAAGGCGGCGAGGGCGGTCAGGCACATCTTTTTATGCATGGGAACTTTCGGAAATATTGTCGGGGCTGGTCTTGATAAGAAGCTGGCGCCACTGATACGCGCTTTTGGGGCGTTCCGGGCGGAAATTATATTTTGGAAATATTTCCTGATCATTACATTACGTTACATGCGCCGGCGCCTTGCGCGCCGGCCGGGTTTTGTTTTACAACGGTTATCTCGGCATGACGAATCCGGGCAAGATGCTTAAACTTATCGCCCGGTAAAACGTCCATTCAGTTCTGGCGCTTTTTTTATCGATTGCCTTGGAAGCATGTTTTATACCAGGGCAAAACCGTATTCAAAGGAGGATTTCACCCGTTGTCGATAGTTATTTTGAATCGAAACACAAAATTAAATCAATTATACAAATGAACCAACCTGGTTTATCGTTGCTACCTAGAATTCTTCAACCCCAGCCTTAGTAAGGAAAACACTATGTCTCTGATCAATACCCAAGTTAAGCCATTCTCTGCAACTGCTCTCCATAACGGCAAGTTCGTGCCCGTCACCCAGGAAACCCTGAAGGGCAAGTGGTCGGTATTCGTGTTCTACCCGGCTGACTTCACTTTCGTCTGCCCGACAGAACTGGAAGACCTGGCCGACAACTACGCCGAATTCCAGAAACTGGGCGTGGAAATCTACGGCGTGTCGACCGACACCCATTTCGCCCACAAGGCATGGCACGACACATCGGACGCCATCAAGAAAGTGAACTACCCGCTGGTAGGCGACCCGACTGCAACCCTGTCGCGCAACTTTGAAGTGCTGATCGAAGAAGAAGGCCTGGCGCTGCGCGGCACTTTCGTGATCAACCCGGAAGGCCTGATCAAGCTGTACGAAATCCACGACAACGGCATCGGCCGCGACGCTTCGGAACTGCTGCGCAAGGTCAAGGCAGCGCAATACGTCGCATCGCACCCAGGTGAAGTTTGCCCAGCCAAGTGGAAAGAAGGCGAAGCAACCTTGACGCCATCGCTGGACCTGGTCGGCAAGATCTAATACCCGCAAGTGTTTTACGGTCCGAGCCCTGCATGGGCTCGGACCGAGCCGTACCCCTATTTATCGTCACGAATGCAAGGAACCGCCATGCTGGATGCAAATCTCAAAACCCAATTGAAAAGCTATTTGGAAAAAATCGTGCAACCGATTGAGATCGTTGCGTCGCTGGACAACGGTGACAAGTCTCGTGAACTGCAATCGCTGCTGCAGGAAATCGCGACGCTGTCGGATCGCATCACGCTGATCGAGCGCAGCGACGACAACGAACGCAAGCCGTCTTTCTCCATCAACCGCCCAGGCGTCGATACCGGCATCCGCTTTGCCGCGATTCCGATGGGCCACGAATTCATTTCGCTGGTGCTGGCCCTGCTGCAGGTCGGCGGCCACCCGGTGAAACTGGACGAAGCCGTGATCGAGCAGATCCGCAACCTGGATGGCGATTACGTATTCGAAACCTATATCTCCCTGTCTTGCCAGAACTGCCCGGAAGTAGTGCAAGCCTTGAACGTGATGGCGCTGATCAATCCGCGCATCCGCCAGGCCACCATCGACGGCGCGCTGTTCCAGGACGAAGTGGAAAAACGCGAAATCATGGCGGTGCCTACCACTTACCTCAACGGCGAGGTGTTCGGCCAGGGCCGCACCAGCGTCGAGGAAATCCTCGCCAAGCTCGATACCGGCGCCGGCGCCCGCAAGGCGGTCGAACTGAGCGCCAAGGCGCCTTACGACGTGCTGATCGTCGGCGGCGGTCCTGCCGGCGCGGCAGCTGCCATCTATGCAGCGCGCAAGGGCATCCGCACCGGCGTGGTGTCGGAACGTTTCGGCGGCCAGGTGCTCGATACGCTGGCGATCGAGAACTTCGTTTCGGTGCAGGAAACCGAAGGACCGAAGTTCGCCACCGCGCTGGAACAGCACGTCAAGAGCTATGAAGTCGACATCATGAACGTGCAGCTGGCCTCGGCGCTGGTGCCGGGCAAGCTGATCGAAATCAAGCTGGCCAACGGCGGCTCGCTCAAGAGCAAGACCGTGGTGCTGGCTACCGGCGCCCGCTGGCGCGAAATCAACGTGCCGGGCGAACGCGAATACCGCAACCACGGCGTCGCCTACTGCCCGCACTGCGACGGCCCGCTGTTCAAGGGCAAGCGCGTGGCGGTGATCGGCGGCGGCAATTCCGGCGTGGAAGCGGCGATCGACCTGGCTGGGCTGGTGTCGCATGTGACGCTGATCGAATTCGGCGACGAGCTGCGCGCCGACGCCGTGCTGCAACGCAAGCTGCACAGCCTGAAAAACGTCACCGTGATCACGTCGGCGCAAACCACCGAAATCACCGGCGACAGCAAGAAGGTCAACGGGCTGGTCTACAAGGACCGCAAGACCGATGCGGTGCACACGGTGGAGCTGGAAGGCGTGTTCGTGCAGATCGGCCTGGTGCCGAACACCGAATGGCTGAAGGGCACGATTGCCTTGTCGCGCCATGGCGAAATCGAAGTCGACGCCAAGGGCCAGACCTCGATCCCGGGCGTGTTCGCCGCCGGCGACGTCACCACCGTGCCGTTCAAGCAGATCGTGATCGCGGTCGGCGAGGGCGCCAAGGCGTCGCTGAGCGCTTTCGACCACCTGATCCGCAGTTCGGTGTCGGATGACGAAGATGCCGCCGCTGCAGCCGAAGCTGTCGCTGCCTAAGAAGTAATCAACCTGCCGTAGCGTTTTGCGCCAGCCCGGTTCCGCGGCTGGCACAAAACGCTACGGCGGGCTCCTCTGCTCCCATGTTTGTTTGAAACGCAACGCGACAGCAGTGCCGCGGGGATTTTCCCTGCGTGACGCCTTTGTAAACTGCCCGAAAGCTTCGCGGTGCTAATATTATCGGTCTCACTGTCCCGTTCCATGAATGCGTTCTCAAGAGGATTCCATGAATAGCCCAATACCTAAGCAAATCCCCGCCACGCTGATTCCCGGCGACGGCATCGGCCCTGAAGTAGTCGAAGCCACAGTCAAGGTGCTGGAGGCGCTTGGGTCGCCGTTTTCCTGGGATATACAGCAAGCGGGCGTGGCCGGCGTCACCAGCGCCGGCGATCCGCTGCCGGCAGCCACGCTGGCCAGCATCCGCAAGAACAAGCTGGCCCTCAAGGGCCCGCTGACCACCCCGATAGGCGAGGGCTTCCGTTCCTCCAACGTGCGCCTGCGCGAGGAATTCCAGCTGTACGCCAATGTGCGCCCGGCGGTGACCATCGTGCCGGGCCGCTTTGAAGACATCGATATCGTGCTGGTGCGGGAAAACATCGGCGGCTTCTATGTCGCCCACGAGTACTACATCCCGGTCGGCGACGATCCGCGCGCGGTAGCGGTTTCCACCGGCATCAACACGCGCGACGCCTGCAAGAAGATTGCGCGCTTCGCCTTTGAATACGCGCTCAAGAACGGCCGCAAGAAAATCACCGTGGTGCACAAGGCCAACATCCTCAAGGCGCTCACCGGCATCTTCCTCGAAGCCGCGCGGGAAATCGCACGCGAATATGAAGGCAAGGTACAGATGAACGACATGATCGTCGATGCTTGCGCCATGCAGCTGGTGCTCAATCCCTGGCAGTTCGACATGCTCCTGTGCACCAACCTGTTCGGCGACATCCTGTCCGACCAGATGGCCGGCCTGGTAGGCGGCCTGGGCATGGCGCCGGGCGCCAACATCGGCGACGACTGCGCGATCTTCGAAGCGGTGCACGGCTCGGCGCCGGACATCGCCGGCAAGGGCATCGCCAACCCGATTTCCCTGCTGCTGGCAGCGGGGCAGATGCTGGACCATGTCGGCCACAAGGACCTGGCGCTGCGCCTGCGCACCGCGATCACCGATACGCTCAACAAAGACCATGTGGCTACCGGCGATCTCAAGGGCAAGGCATCTACCCGCGAATTCACCGAAGCCATCATACGCAGGCTGCAGGCCGCCTGAATTGCAACACTCGTCGAACCCTGATCTTCCTTTCATCTGAGATCCAATCCTGCCGCCAGCATGCACCGCTGGCGCGCAGCGTCCCCTGCATCGTCATCAGGCAGTAACAAACCCCCGTTAGACTCAACGCCGCCGATGCGCGACCTTGCCTATCCGGCCAAGGCGATGCGCTCAAATCAATCCTGGTGTGCAGGTCAACTGAGCCAACTGAGGGACGATGATGGATTCAAGAGCGAGACGTAATTTCCTGCGCGCCGCAGCCGCAGCCGGCGCCACCTTCGCGCTTCCCGATGCTATCCAGAAAGCGCTGGCCGTGCCCGCCAACAACCGCACCGGCACGATTGCAGACGTCGAGCATGTCGTCATCTTCATGCAGGAAAACCGCTCGTTCGACCATTACTTCGGCATGCTGGCCGGCGTGCGCGGCTACGGCGATCCGCGCGCCATTTCCCTGCCCGGCGGCAAGCCGGTCTGGTACCAGCCAACGCCGGCAGGCGCTTCCTACGTGCTGCCCTATCATTTCGACGCGCAAGGCACCAACGCCACCAAGGTCGGCCTGAACCACAGCTGGAAAGGATCCGAAAACACCTGGAAGAACTGGGACGCCTGGATCGCCAAGAAGGGCGCCAAGACCATGGGTTACTTCGACCGCGGCGACCTGCCTTTCTACTATGCGCTGGCTGACGCTTTCACCATCTGCGACGCCTACCACTGTTCGATTTTCGGGCCGACCGATCCGAACCGCTTTTACGCCTTGTCCGGCACCGCCGGCGACAACATCACCGGGCTGAACCAGGGCAGCCTCTACAACGCCAGCCCGATCTACAACGGCGATATCAACAACGACGACATCAGCCCCGCAACCATCGCCGGCGCACCGAACTGGAAGACTTATGCAGAGGTGCTGGAAGCCAACAACGTCAGCTGGAAGGCTTACCAGGAATTCGATAACTACGGCGACAACTACCTGGCCTATTTCAAGCAGTTCCGCGTCGAAAGCGACGGCAGCAGGTTAAAACCGACTTCGCCCCTGTATCTCAAGGGCCGGGCCTTGATCCCTGGTTCGACCGCAGGCAACACCGCCGGCACCAAGGGCGACCTGCTGGTCCAGGCATTCAAGCGCGACATCGACGGCGCCGACGGCAAGACCGCCTTGCCGCAGGTATCGTGGATCTTCGCTCCGTATGAATACTGCGAACATCCCGAAGCTTCGCCCAATGCCGGCGAGGATCTCTCATCGCGCCTGCTGGATGCGCTCGCCAGCAATCCCGAAGTCTGGTCGAAAACGGTTTTCCTGATCAACTACGACGAGAACGACGGCTTTTTCGATCACGTGCCGTCCAACATCCCGCCGCTGAGCGCCGACAAAGGCCTGACCACGCTAGCCGATCCGACCAAAGGCGAACTCTACGGCCAGGAGTCGAAAGGCTTGGGGCCGCGCGTGCCGATGATGGTGATTTCGCCGTGGAGCAAAGGCGGGCGCGTCTGTTCCCAGCTGTTCGACCACACCTCGGTGCTGCGCTTCCTTGAGGAGTGGCTGGCGGCAGGCAAGGGCCTCGACAGGGAAAAGATCAGCTGCGCGAATATCTCGCCATGGCGCCGCGCAGTGTGCGGCGACCTGACGTCCGCCTTCGATTTCAAGAATCCCAACAAGGCATGGCCGCAGATCACGCCGGCGCCGCCTTACCACGAAGTGAATTCGCCGGTAGATGCGATGCCGCCGGCACAACAAACGCTGCCGCAGCAGGAAACCGGCCTCAGGCCGCGTCCGGCTTGCCCGCTGCCGTACCAGCTTAGCGTCGACGGCAAGATCGCGGCATCCTCGGGACACCGGGAACTGACGCTGAAGTTCGGCAACACCGGCCGCAGCGGCGCGGCCTTCATCGCCTACTCGAACCTGCGCACCGACGGGCCGTGGCATTACGCAGTCGAAGCGGGCAAGAGCCTGCCTGAAGCCAGTATCGGCAACTGGACGAGCAATGACTACGAACTGCGCGTGCACGGACCAAACGGATTCTTCAGGGAAATGCGCGGCAGCTTCTTGAACGCAAACAACGGCTCGCCCGAGGTGCGCGCCCACGACGACTTTTTCCGCGCCGCGCTGGTGCTGACGCTGTCCAACCAGGCCGGATCCAAACCCTGCACCTTCACCGTCACGCACAACTCAGGCCCGTTCGCCAAGGTGCCGGGACGCTATACGGTGGCAGCAGGACAGGCGCTGAGCATACCGGTGCCGGTGTGGGCCGCCAAGGGCTGGTACGACTTCAGCGTGAAAGCCGATGCCGACGCCAGCTTCTGGCGCCGGCTGGCAGGCCACGTGGAAAGCCCCTGGCCGGCATGGACCGATCCGCAGATCGGTGTCGTGGCGCCGTCAAGATTGTCGACATCGACGCCGGTCGTGCGCCAGGGCGGCACGATCGTCTTCGACTACAGCACACCGATCCAGAAACTGAACAGCCGCAACTGGATCGGCATATTCCCGTTAAGCAGCGCGGCGCCCGACCAGGCAGGCTACAGAACCTACAGCGTGTACCAATACGCATCCTCGCTCAGCGGCCAGGTCACCCTGGATATCCGCAAGCTTGCGCCCGGCTCGTACAAAGCCTGGTTCCTTGCCAACGACGCTTATGCGGAACAACTGGCCGGGCCGGTTGTTTTCACCGTGGTCGCCTGATCACCAGGAGAAGCTGCCGCTGCCCTGGATCGCCATCTTGCCGCCGTTGGCGGCGCTGGCGCCCACCGCCAGCTGCGTATGCTGCGAAACGCTGGAAGCAAAAGCCACCCCCAGCGCGCCGTAGCCGCCATAGCTGGCGGTGCCGACCGCGATGCCGCTGCTGTCGCCGCGCGCCATATACACATGCGGGATGGCCATCGCTTGCGCCGTGGCGCGCGCAGCGTAACTCTTGCTCTGGTTCAGCGTATCCTGCGCCGCAGCCTTCATCTGGTTGAGGTTGACGGCATCGGTGCCTTCGGTGCCCGCTGCGACATTGCTGACCTGGCGCTCGCCGCCGGCATAACCGACCGACACCGTATTCGCCCGCGCCGCAACCGAACCTTGTCCCAAGGCTACCGAATTGGCAGCGGAAGCCACCGCATTGGCGCCCAGCGCAACCGAATTGTTGCCGCTGGCGATCGCATTGTTGCCGACCGCCGTGGCCGGATCCGCAATCGCCTTGGCGCCGGCGCCGATCGCCACCGAGCCGGCAAAACTGGCGGTAGCGCCGGCGCCGACGGCAACCGTGTTGTCGCTATCGGCGCTGGCGTTGTTGCCTTGGGCGACAGCATTGGCGCCCTTGGCGCTGACGCCGTTGCCGCAAGCAATGCCGCCGCCGGCGCCGACACGGCAAGCGCCGCTGTTGAACAAGGACACCAGCGCCTTCTGCATGTCGGTCAGCTGGCCGACGTTGGCCGCATCGGTAGCCGCGGTGCCGGCAGCGACGTTATTGATCACCGTACCGTTGCCACCGTTGGCATTCAATACCAGGGCGGTGCCGCCGCTGTTGTATTGGGGCGGGTTGCCGGCAGCGCCGTTGCTGCCGGTGGCGCCGGTATTGCCGGAACCGACTGCCTGCTCCAGCTTGGCCGCCCGATTGTCGATCACGCCCACTTGCGTATTGAGCGTGGTGAACGAAGAACGCATGCCGGTCATCCAGATATCGACGGCGGAGAAGGCGTCGCCGACCTTGGAGGAAGCCACGCCCTGGATCACATAAGACGGCGCCACCAGCCCGCCGGCAGCGTTGATGGAGGCATTGCCGCCCAGCGCCGACACCAC
>Ga0182005_1001033_pt1 | contig 11788 bp, 7 predicted proteins | sample Sormic07211103_1_FD_123021 | JGI IMG/M metagenome (GOLD analysis project Ga0182005, IMG submission 123021) | Rhizosphere microbial communities from Sorghum bicolor, Mead, Nebraska, USA - 072115-103_1 MetaG | ecosystem: Host-associated > Plants > Roots > Rhizosphere | place: USA: Nebraska...
CCTTCTCGGCCAGCTTCTGCGCCTTGTCCTTGTCGACCTGGTGCTCGACCTGCTCGACCAGCGACAGCACGTCGCCCATGTCCAGGATGCGGCTGGCCAGGCGGTCGGGATGGAACACGTCCAGGCCGTCGGGCTTCTCGCCCACGCCGATGAACTTGATCGGCTTGCCGGTGATGTAGCGCACGCTCAGCGCGGCGCCGCCGCGCGCATCGCCGTCGGTCTTGGTCAGCACCACGCCGGTCAGCGGCAGCGCTTCGCTGAACGCCTTGGCGGTGTTGGCCGCGTCCTGGCCGGTCATCGCGTCGACCACGAACAGGGTTTCGGCCGGGTTGATCGCGGCGTGCAGCGCCTTGATCTCGGTCATCATCGCTTCGTCGATGGCGAGGCGGCCGGCAGTATCGACCAGCAGCACGTCGACGAAGGACTTGCGCGCGTCGGCGATCGCGGCGCGGACGATGTCCACCGGCTGCTGCGACGCCTCGGACGGGAAGAACAGCACCCCGACCTGCTCGGCCAGAGTCTTGAGCTGCTCGATCGCCGCCGGTCGGTAGACGTCGGCCGAGACCACCATCACCTTCTTCTTGCGCTTTTCCTTCAGGTGCTTGGCCAGCTTGCCCACCGTGGTGGTCTTGCCCGCACCCTGCAGGCCGGCCATCAGGATGATCGCCGGCGCCGGCACGTTGAGGTTTAGGTCCGACGCCGCCGAGCCCATGACCGCGGTCAGCTCGTCGCGCACGACCTTGATCAGCGCCTGGCCCGGGGTCAGCGACTTGAGCACTTCCTGGCCGACCGCGCGCACCTTGATGCGTTCGACCAGCGCCTGCACCACGGGCAGCGCGACGTCGGCTTCGAGCAGCGCGATGCGGACCTCGCGGGTGGCCTCGCGGATGTTTTCCTCGGTCAGGCGACCGCGGCCGCGCAGCCGCTCGATGGTGCCGGAGAGGCGCTGGGTCAGGGACTCGAACATGGAAGCGACCTGTTCAGAACAAAAGACAATGAGACCGCCAGTATAACGGTTCCGCCCGGGCTCCCGGACCGGCCCTGCCTGCGGCCCGACGGGCATCGCCAGCACCCCGGGGGTATGCGAAACTGACACGATGACAATCGTTCTCATCGCGACCCTGCTGTACCTGACCGCCACCGGCCTGCTGGTGCGCGCGGTCGTCCGCGATGATGCGGTGACCTCTCCAGCCTGGCTGTGGCCAGCGCTGCCGGCTATGCTGCTGCACGGCGGTTATCACGCACTGGTGGCGATGCGCACCAGCGGCGGGCCGGACATGCACTTCTTCGCCGCCCTGTCGCTGGTCGGCCTGGGCATGGCGTGGCTGACGTCTCTGGTGGCCGCGCGCGGGCGCATGGCCGCGCTGGGCGTCCTGGTGTTCCCGATGGCCGCGGCCGTGCTGTGCATCTATCACGCCTACGGCCACGCCCCGAGCAGGCCGCTGGGCTGGCAGTTGGCCACGCACGCGTGGATGGCCCTGCTTGCCTACGCCACCCTGAGCGTGGCCGCCTTGCTGGCGATCATGCTGTGGCTGCAGGAGCGCGCCCTGCGCCGCCGCGATTTCCGCCCGTGGCTGCGCGCCCTGCCCCCGCTGGCCGACCTGGAAGCGCTGCTGTTCCGGGTGATCGCGGTCGGCTTCGCGCTGCTGACGCTGACCCTGGTCACCGGCGTGCTGTTCGTCGATGACCTGCTGGCCCAGAAGCTGGTGCACAAGACGGTGCTGAGCATCCTGTCCTGGATCGTGTTCGGTACCCTGCTGATCGGCCGCCGCCGCTATGGCTGGCGCGGTGCCAAGGCCGTGCACTGGACCCTGACCGCGATGGCGCTGCTGCTGCTGGCGTTCTTCGGCAGCCAGTTCGTGATCGAGCTGGTGTTCGGGCGCACCCGATAGAAGCGTGCCGACCAACGGTCGGCACCTACCCGTGCACCGCGTGCCGATCGTTGGTCGGCACGCGGCCCGTCGGCGCTTACAGACCGTAGCGTTCGATGACCTCCAGGTGGCGCTGCGCGTCCTGGTTGCAGGCTTCTGCCAGGCGCAGCCAGCACATCGGGTGCGTCCACGCGGCGGTGGCCTCGACCAGGAAGCGGTGCAGTGCCAGCGGTGGCTGGTCCTGCGGCTGCGCGAGGGTGAACAGGACGCCGGGCAGATGGCCGCCCTCGGTGTCCGGATCGGTCAGCTGATAATCATCGCGACTGTGCTTCCACAGCTTCCAGCCACGCGCCTCGACCGCCTCGGTGAAGGCGTTCCACGCCGCCTCGCCCGGGTCCACGCCATCGATCAGCCAGCTTGAAGCGTAGCCACCACTTTCCAGCGTATGCACCTCGGCATAGGTCGGCATGAAATGCTCGCGCTCGGCTTCGTCTTCCGGCGCCGGGTGCACCAGTTCGGCATCGAAGACCACCCAGTCGTCCACCCGCTGGGTGCGGTTAGCCGGGGCATTTTCGATGATGCGCGCGGTCACCGGTCCGGTACGGCGGGCGTAGTACTCGATCGGCTCGCCGCCATCCATGCAGCGGATGATGACCCAGCCGAAATTCTCCTCCACCGGCCCGTCCGTGCTCTCCAGTTCCATGCCGATGGCAGCGGCCGAGTGGCGCACCGCCGGCCAGTCGCGCGCGGCGCTGGCTGCGGTCATGTGGTCCCAATGCGCGCTGCGCGGCTCCTCCAGTACCTCGGTGAGGTGGCGGTAGTGCTGCGCGGCCTCCTCGAAGCGCTTGGAAACCAGGTACGAGGAGGCCAGCATGCCACGTGCGCCGTGCGACCCTGGCGACAGCGCCAGCAGCGCAGTGACCGCCTGTTCCAGCGCTGTCCAGTCGGACAGGCGCCGGGCCAGCTGCGCCTGGCACCAGAGGGCGAACACCGGCACCGTCGCCTCGTAGTGGCGGACCAGGCGCAGCAGCCCGGCTTCATCACCGCGCTGGGTCAACAGCCGCATCAGCGAATACGCGGGCTGGGCGTCTTCTTCCGGATGCCGCTCCACGAATGCCCAGAGCAGCGCGATGGCATCGTCCTCGGCGCCACAGGCGCTCAGCGCCGAGGCGGCGGTGTCCACCAGCGCAGCGTCATCGGGCCGCTCTGCCACACCCTGCAGCAGCCACTCCGCTTCGCGCTCGGGATCGCGCGACTGGTTTGCCTCGCCCTGCGCGGCCAGCCAGTCGAGCAGTTCCGCGGCGGGCACAGGGAGTGCGGCCGCGGCCGGCGCGGCATCGATGCGCGCGGCCATGTCCGCCACCTGCCGGGCCGCGCCGCGGTCCTGGCGCAACTGGCCGAGATGGCGGCGGGCCAGTGCCAGATGCCGGCGTGCCACCCACCCTGCCCCGCGCTGCAGCGCCATCTCCACGCACAGCCCGGCGATCTCGATCACGAAGCGGTGCGCGCCGACGTCGGAAAAGTGCGCCAGGGTGGCGTTGAGACGGCTGCCCAGGTCCCAGCTGTTGCGTTCCGGCGACGCCCGCACCAGCAGCGCGACCACGTGCGCCCACATGCGCCGGTAGTTCGGCGACAACTGGCCGAATGGCACCAGCGAGGCCAGCGCCTCTTCATCGCGGCCCAGCTGCGCCAGCGCCCACGCTTTGGACAGCCTGCGCGGCACGGTGCAGTTGGCGGGTTCGTAGTTCCCTTCGGCGGCGACCTCGCTTTCGCGCTGCTCGATCAGTGCCAGCGCCTCGGCGGCGCGGCCGCTGGCGAGCAGGATCTTGATGCGCGTTTCAGGGAAGCTGTCGTAGACCGTGCCACCGTGCGCCAGGACGGCGGCGGCCTGCACGTCCAGGTACGTCAGCGCCTCGTCGGCGCGGCCATCGTCGAGCAGCGCGTCGGCCTTCTCGCAGCTCAGGCACTGGAAGCATGCCCAGCTCGGATCCACCCGCGACAGCGTCTCTTCGCACACCTCCACGCGCTCGGGCACCCAGCCCGGACCGTCGATGTTGCCGTAGCAGGCGGCCAGGTCCTGGGTCACGCAGACCGACTGCGGGCATTCGGCCGTATCGGCGCGATGCGCACGTTCGAACAGCGCCACCGCGTCGCCCAAGGCCGACTCGCCCTCAACCCGGTTGCCGACCCGGTTGCGCATTTCCCAGTGGCCGACAAACACGTCCAGCCAGGGATTGCCCAGGGTCTTGCCCAGCGCACGCGCCTCGGGCAACAGCGCATCGACACGGTCCACGCGCAGTTCGCAGACGTCGTCGGTGAGCCGCGTCAGCAGCTGCGCGCTCTGCGGCTGCCCGGCTTCGCCAAGGTCGTCCTGCAGCTTTTCCACCCAATTCCAGATATCCATGCGTTCCCAGCGTCCTCTTGTGTCGAAATGGAGAGTCAGCGCGGCGCCTGCAGCATCTGCTGCAGGGCCACGGCGATGTCGGCGAATGCGCGGTTGAGATCGCCGCTGCCGGTGCCGGCATCCTGTGCACGCCCCTGCGCACTGACGATGATCTTCAGCGAACGCAGCAGACGCGCGGCGGCCTCGGCCTGCGGGTTGCCGCTGCGCATCGCCGCCAGCAATGCCTGTACCGCGGGGTTGTCCAGGTTGATGTACAGGCGCGACACCTCGCGCGTGGCGATGCGCGCGGTGAACTGGCGCGCCAGCCGCAATGCCGCCATCGAGACGCGCTTGTCGTTGTCATCGTCTTCGAGGCGGCGCTTGAGTTCGGCTTCGCGGTCGGGCACCACCACCACCGGCAGCTCGATCGGGCTGAAATGCGCAGGCAGCAGCTGCTCGCCATCGCCCAGGTGCTGCTGAAGCCATGCGATGTCGGCCTCGGGCAGGCTGCCGGCCTTGAACAGCGCGCGGTTGCCCTGCTCGGTGCCCAGCTCGACCAGGCGCATGCCCTTGGCCTGCGCCCAGCGCCGCAGGAACGGCACCACGGCGTAGCGATGACCATGCGCGACGGGAACGCCCATCGCCCGGAACAGCATTTCCTCGAAGCCGCCGCCGCTGTCCAGGATCACGTGCAGCGCGCCGCGCGAGGGCAGCTCGCAGGCTTTCATGTCGCCCTGCGAGGTCGGCACGCGCACATGCTCCATCAGAAGCTGGAACAGGCGCTCATCGCACAGTGCCGCGCCAAGCAGCGCTTCGTTGTGGCGGGCCAGGACCCGGCGCCATGCCTCCGGCTGCTGGCGCGCCACCTCGGCCAGGCCTTCGATCAGGGCCTCGCCCAGCGCGTGCTGGACCGACCGGTAGGCCTCGTCGCGCTGCAGGTCTTCGCGGCTGGCAGTGGGGGTGAGGCGGTTGGACTCGATCACCCCGCCGATGAACCCGGCCCACGGCGGCAGCAGGTCGCGCGCGTCGTCGTCCAGCAGCATGCCGCGCACGAACACGGACAGGTTGCGGTTGTCGCTGGTGCCATAGGTGGCCCCGTCCTGCACCCACAGCAGGCCCACGCCATCGCTGCCCGGGGCGGCACGCACGGGCACGGCGCAGATCGGCTCGAAGTTGCGCTCGAAGCGCGCGGCGAATTCCACCGCGCGGCGCTGCGCCTGCAGCGGGTGCAGCACCACGCCATCGCGGGGGCGCCACGGCGGCGGCTCGGGGTTGATCGGCTGCGCGTCGTGGCCGATGTAGATCGGTTCGCCCAGCAGCGCACAGTAGCGGCCGAGGATGTCGCGCAGATGCGCTTCCTGGGCCAGGTGCTGGAAGTCCGCGTGCAGCTCCAGCAGCACTTCCGTGCCGACCGCACGCGCCGGCATCGGCGACACGGTGTACTGCTCGGCGTTGCTGGACACATAGCAATGCCCCAGCGTCGGGGTCTGGTAGGACGTGGTGCGCAGCGTCACCCGCCGTGCCAGCACGAAGGCGGACAGGAAGCCCAGGCCGAACATCCCGATCAGGCCCTCATCGTCCTCACCGGCCTGGCGCAGGCCGCGGGTATAGCCCACGCCCACGGTAGCCAGGTAGTCGTGGATCTCGCGCTGGGTCAGGCCCGCGCCGGTATCGATGATGCGCACGATGCCGTTGCCGGCATCGCCATGCACTTCGATGCGGCCCGGCTCGACCCACTCGGGTTGCTCGAGCCGGCGGCGGACCAGGGAATCGTGCGCGTTCTGGACCAGTTCGCGCAGGGCGACCACCGGGGTGGAATACAGGTGCTTGCCCAGAACCGTCATCAACCCATTGAGATCGACACCGGCACGACGGATTTCAGTGGCGCCGGCGGCATCGAGGGTCGTCTCGTCCATGTAATCGTTTTCTCCGGGGTGCGTGCCCCGGCGCCGAAATGCGCCGGGGCGAGGAAGCGCCGGGAAAACTAGCACAGCTCCGTGTGATTGCGGCTGCGTCCTGTCGCCCTCATCGCGGCCCTCAGCGGCGCGCCGGGAAGGCCCGCAGCCTTGGCAGTAAACGCCCGGCGTGCCCCTGCTTCAGCGGGTGGTGGATGAACTGCAGCTGTGCGGCCTGTCACTCACAGCGCGTCGATCGCCTCCGACAACCGCTCCACCGCGATCACCTCCATGCCCTTCACGCTGCCGGTCTTCGGCGCATTCGCCTTGGGCACGATCGCGCGTTTGAAGCCGTGCGTGGCCGCTTCGCGCAGGCGATCCTCACCGTTGGGCACCGGGCGGATCTCGCCGGACAGGCCGACCTCGCCGAACGCGATCGTCTTCTCGGCCAGCGGCCGGTCCTGCAGCGAAGACAACACCGCCAGCAGCACCGGCAGATCGGCCGCGGTCTCCTGCACGCGGATGCCTCCGACCACGTTGACGAACACGTCCTGGTCACCGACCAGCACCCCGCCGTGGCGGTGCAGCACCGCGAGCAGCATCGCCAGCCGGTTCTGCTCCAGGCCCACCGCGACCCGGCGCGGGTTGGACAGCGGCGAGGCATCCACCAGCGCCTGCACTTCCACCAGCAGTGGACGGGTGCCTTCGCGGGTGACCATCACGCAGCTGCCGGGCTGCTGGGTGCTGCCACCGGACAGGAAGATCGCGGAGGGATTGGAGACTTCCTTCAGCCCCTTCTCGCCCATCGCGAACACGCCCAGCTCGTTGACCGCGCCGAAGCGGTTCTTGAACGCGCGCAGCAGGCGGAAACGGCTGCCGCTCTCACCTTCGAAATAGAGGACCGCGTCGACCATGTGCTCGAGCACGCGCGGGCCGGCGATGCCGCCCTCCTTGGTCACGTGGCCGACCAGGAACACGGCCGTGCCGGTCTCCTTGGCGAAGCGCACCAGCCGTGCCGCGCTCTCGCGCACCTGGCTGACCGAACCGGGGGCGGCGGTCAGCGATTCGGTCCACAGGGTCTGCACCGAATCGGCCACGATCAGCCGCGGCTTGGCCACGCTGGCATGCTGCAGGATCGCCTCCACCTGGGTTTCGGCCAGGGCATTGACGTTGTCCAGCGGAAGATCCAGCCGCACCGCGCGGCCGGCGACCTGCGAGAGCGACTCCTCGCCGGTGATGTACAGCACCGGCAGCGACGCGGCCATCTTCGCCACCGCCTGCAGCAGCAGGGTGGACTTGCCGATGCCCGGATCGCCGCCGACCAGCACCACCGCACCTTCGACCAGGCCACCACCCAGCACGCGGTCGAACTCACCGATGCCGGTGCTGACCCGCAGGTGCTCGGTCTGCTGCACGTCCTTGAGCGCCATGATCTTCGGCGCGTCGACCTTGCCGGCCCAGCCGGAACGGCGCGACGCCGGCGAGGACTTGGCGGGCGTGGCGCTTTCCAGCGTGATCTCGCTGAGCGTGTTCCACACCCCGCACTCGGTGCACTGCCCCTGCCACTTGCTGTATTCGGCGCCACATTCACTGCAGACGTAAGCGGTGAGTCGCTTGGCCATGTCCACTTCCGCTTCAGAATCGATGGGGCAGGATAGCCGAGCCGCGTCGCAGCAACCGAGACGCCGGGCGTACGCGCTCAAGAATCCGGCCCCGGTGCCGATACTGCGGCGGGCCACCGCCCCTCCTCCAATCTCTCCAGGTTTCTCCATGACCGGCACCTACAGCCAGAGTCTTGTCGTGTTCTCGCTGCTGGTCGCCATCCTCGCCTCGTATACGGCGCTGGACATGGCCGGTCGCCTGGCCAGCACCGGTGGCCGGGTCGCCCGCTGGTGGCTGGCCGGTGGCGCGGGCGCGATGGGGCTGGGCATCTGGTCGATGCACTTCATCGGCATGCTCGCCTTCGATCTGCCGATCCCGGTCGGCTATGACCTGGCGATCACCCTCTACTCGCTGGCGGTGTCGGTCGGCGCCTCGGCCTATGCCCTGTGGCTGGTCTCGCGCGCGGAGCTGCCCTGGTCACGGTTGTGCGCCGGCGCCGTGCTGCTGGGGCTGGGGATCGCGGCCATGCATTACCTGGGCATGGCCGCGCTGGAGATGCAGCCGGGCATCGACTACGACCCGCTGTGGTTCATCGCCTCGATCCTGATCGCCATCGTCGCGGCCGGTGCGGCGCTGTGGATCGCGTTCCGGCTGCGCCTGGAACAGCGCCGTCCGTTCCTGCTGCGCGGCGTGGCCTCGCTGGTGATGGGCCTGGCGATCGTCGGCATGCACTACACCGGCATGGCGGCGGCCACCTTCCCGGAAGGCGCGCTGTGCGGCGCGGCGTACGGCCAGGGGATCGATACCAAGTGGCTGGCGGTGCTGGTGATCGTCACCACGCTGGCCACGCTGGGGATCGCATTGATCGCCTCGGTGTTCGATCGCCAGATGCGCGCCCGCACCGGCCTGCTCGCCGATTCGCTGGCCCAGGCCAACGAGAAGCTGATGCAGGCCGCCCTGCACGACCCGCTGACCCAGCTGCCCAACCGCATGCTGCTGCAGGACCGGATCGAACAGGCCATCGAGAAGGCACAGCGCCGGCAGTTCAGCTTCGCGGTGATGTTCTGCGACCTTGATGGATTCAAGGCGATCAACGATGCCTACGGCCATCAGCTCGGCGATCAGCTGCTGATCCAGGTCAGCGAGCGGATCACCGCGCTGCTGCGCGCGCAGGACACCTTCGCACGCCTGGGCGGGGACGAGTTCGTCATCGTGTTCCAGGTGGAGGATCCCGAGGACGCGGCCGTAGTCGCCGAACGCATCATCGCCAGCGTGGCCGAGCCCTTCGAGATCGACGCCCTGGAACTGCAGGTCAGCGCCAGCCTCGGCATCGCGCTGTACCCCGACGATGCCAGCACCGAACGCGACCTGATGGCGCACGCCGATGCGGCGATGTACCACACCAAGGACTCGGGCCGGAACGGTTATACCTTTTTCACCCAGTCGCTCAACGTGAGCGCCAACCGCCAGCTGAAACTGCTTCAGGAGCTGCGCAAGGCGGTCAGCCGCAGCGAGCTGGTGCTGCACTACCAGCCCAAGTTCCAGGCCAACGGGAAGTCGTTGATCGGCGCCGAAGCACTGGTGCGCTGGCAGCATCCCGAGCTGGGCCTGCTCTCGCCGGATGCGTTCATCCCGATCGCCGAGCGCAGCGGATTGATCCTCTCCATCGGCGACTGGGTGCTCGACCAGGCCTGTGCGCAGCTGCGCCACTGGCACGATGCCGGGCACCCGGACTGGACCATGGCAGTGAATCTGTCGCCGCTGCAGTTCGGCTCCAGCACGCTGCTTGAGACCGTGCAGCGCACGCTGGACAAGCATGGGCTGGACCCGAAGCGGCTTACCCTGGAGGTCACCGAGACCACCGCGATGCGCGACGTGGAGGCCAGCCTGCTGATCCTGCACGGACTGACCGCGATGGGCGTGAACATCTCCATCGATGATTTCGGCACCGGCTACTCCAGCCTGCTCTACCTCAAGCGCATGCCGGCCACCGAGCTGAAGATCGACCGCGCCTTCGTGCACGACCTGGAAGACAACGCCGAAGACGCCGCGATCGTTTCCTCGATCATCGCGCTGGGCCGCTCGCTGCAGCTGCAGATCGTCGCCGAGGGCGTGGAGACCGCCGGTCAGCGCCAGTATCTGAGCGACATGGGCTGCGATCAGCTGCAGGGGTATCACCTCGGGCGGCCGGTCGATGCCGTCGAGTTCATGCGCCTGGCGAAGGCGGCATAGCACGCGGCACGTTCGCCAGCACCGCCCAACAAAAAGGCCGCCCGAGGGCGGCCTTTCTGCGTGTGGCAACGTCGGAGAGACGTCAGTGCATCATGTGCACGTTCATGTTGTGCATGACCCACAGCGAACCGGCGACGATGATGCCGATCACCACGACGGTGAAGGCCGCCGCGCTGACGTTCCAGCGCTGTTCCGAGGAGCGGTCCAGGTGCAGGAAGAACACCAGGTGCACCAGGATCTGCAGCACCGCGGCGACGACGATGATGACGCCGGTGGTGAAGCGCGGCAGGTCGCCATGCATGACCGCCCAGAACGGGATGATGGTCAGCACGGCGGCCAGGACGAAGCCGATCAGGTAGGACTTGACGCTGCCATGGCTTTCGCCGGCAGCGCTGTGGCCATGATCGTGTGCGTGATTGTCATGTGCGGCCATTACAGCGCTCCATTCAGATAGACGACGGAGAACACGCCGATCCAGATCAGATCCAGGAAGTGCCAGAACAGGCTCAGGCACGCCATGCGGGTCTTGTTGGTCTGGGTCAGGCCGTTCTGCTTGATCTGGATGAACATGATCAGCAGCCACAGCAGACCCGCGCTCACGTGCAGACCGTGGGTACCGACCAGCGCGAAGAACGCCGACAGGAACGCACTGTGGTCCGGACCGTAGCCCTGATGGATCAGGTGGTTGAACTCCCACACTTCCATGCACATGAAGCCGAAGCCCAGCAGCCAGGTCAGGGCCAGCCATGCGTACATCTGGCCCACCTTCTGCCTGTGCATGGCGATCATGCCCAGGCCGAAGGTCAGCGAGGAGACCAGCAGCAGCGTGGTTTCCCAGGCGACGAAGGACAGTTCGAACAGGTCCTTCGGGCCGGGGCCGCCGTCGGTGCCGCCGGACAGCACGATGTAGGTCGCGAACAGCGTGGCGAAGATGAGGCAATCGCTCATCAGGTACACCCAGAAACCGAAGACGGTATTGCCGCCGGTGTCGTGGTGCTCGTGGTCGTCATGGCCGTGGGCCGCCGCGTGCGCGGCGTGCCCAGGGTTCATGGTGTTGGGGATAGTGGTGCTCATGCCTTCAGCTCCGATTTCACCAGGCCCTGCGCCACCAGGTGGCGACGGTGCTCATTCTCGATCCGCTCCACTTCCGCGGCCGGCACGTAGTAATCCACGTCCTTGTCGAAGGTGCGCCAGATGAAGGTGCCGATCATGCCGACCAGGCCCACGATCGCCAGCCACCAGATGTGCCAGATCATCGCGAAGCCGAACACCAGGCTGAAGGCGCCGATCACCACACCGGTGCCGGTGTTGCGCGGCATGTGGATGTCGGTGTACTTGGCCGGGCGTTCCCACGCCTCACCACGCTGCTTGCGCTCCCAGAACTCGTCCAGTTCGTTGACGCGCGGCAGCGAGCCGAAGTTGTAGAACGACGGCGGCGAAGAGGTTTCCCACTCCAGCGTACGGGCGTCCCACGGATCGCCGGTCAGGTCGGCGGTCTTCTTGCGGTCGCGGATCGACACGGCGATCTGGATGATCTGGCACAGGATGCCGGCGCCGATGATGAAGGCACCGCACATGGCGATGATCAGCAGCGGCTGGTATTCCAGGTTCGGGTAGCTCTGCATGCGGCGGGTCATGCCCATGAAGCCCAGGATGTAGAGCGGCATGAACGCGACATAGAAGCCGATGAACCAGCACCAGAACGCACGCTTGCCCCAGGTTTCATTGAGGCGGAAACCGAACATCTTCGGCCACCAGTAGGTGATGCCGGCGAACATGCCGAACACCACGCCGCCGATGATGAC
>Ga0182005_1001035_pt1 | contig 11770 bp, 9 predicted proteins | sample Sormic07211103_1_FD_123021 | JGI IMG/M metagenome (GOLD analysis project Ga0182005, IMG submission 123021) | Rhizosphere microbial communities from Sorghum bicolor, Mead, Nebraska, USA - 072115-103_1 MetaG | ecosystem: Host-associated > Plants > Roots > Rhizosphere | place: USA: Nebraska...
CTCGTTCCGCATGGGCATGATGTGGTTCATCTTCTCCGAAGTGATGTTCTTCGGCGCCTTCTTCGGCGCGCTGTTCTACGCCCGCATGTACTCGGTGCCGTGGCTGGGCGGCGAAGGCCATGGCGTGCTGACCCACCAGTTCCTGTGGAGCGACTACGCGGCTGCATGGGGCGCCAACGGCGGCGGCGGTCCGGCCCGCATCGGCGGCGAGTTCCAGACCGTGGCGGCCTGGGGCCTGCCGCTGCTGAACACACTGATCCTGCTCACCTCCAGCGTCACCGTCACCATCGCCCACCATGCGCTGAAGGCCGGCCATCGCGGCAAGCTGCTGGTGTTCCTGGGGCTGACCGTGCTGCTGGGCGCGACCTTCCTGTACTTCCAGGCGCACGAGTACATGGAGGCGTACAAGGAGCTCAACCTGACCCTGCAGAGCGGCGTCTACGGTTCGACCTTCTTCATGCTCACCGGCTTCCACGGCATGCACGTGACCCTGGGCACGATCATGCTGGCGATCATCTGGGTGCGTTGCGCGAAAGGCCACTTCTCCAAGGACGACCACTTCGGTTTCGAGGCGGTCGCGTGGTACTGGCATTTCGTCGACGTGGTCTGGCTGGCGCTGTTCCTCTTCGTCTACGTGCTCTGACCGGCGTTCAACGAAGAAACAGGCGATAGGCCGGGTTGGCGGTTTCCTCGCGATAGGGGTAGCCGAGGCGGTCGAGGAACCGGGTCAGCGCGGCATCGTCCGCGCCAGCCTGGATACCGACCAGGGTGGAACTGTAATCGGCGCCCTGGTTTCGGTAATGGAACAGGCTGATGTTCCACTCCGGCGACATCGAGCGGAGAAAGCGCATCAACGCGCCGGGACGCTCGGGGAATTCGAAACGGAATAACCGCTCGCCTTGCGCATCCGTCGAGCGGCCGCCGACCATGTGCCGGATATGCTGGGTCGCGAGTTCGTCGCCGCCCAGGTTGACGACGGAAAAACCGGCGGCCTCGAAGGTGGCGGCCAGGGGCGCCTCCTCGGCCCTGTCGTCGATCTGCAAGCCCACGAAGATCCGCGCCTTGTCGTCCGTTCCCAGGCGATAGTTGAACTCGGTGACGTTGCGCTCGCCCACCAGCTCGCAGAAGTGCAGGAAACTGCCGCGCTCCTCGGGGATGCTGACGGCGAAGATCGCCTCGCGCGATTCGCCCACGGCGGCGCGTTCGGCGATGAAGCGGATGCGATCGATGTTGAGGTTGGCACCCGAGGTGATCGCCACCAGCGTGAGCCGCCGCGCCCCGGATTGCGATGCATATCGGCGCGCTCCCGCCACGGCCAGTGCGCCCGCCGGCTCGACGAAGCGCCGCGTGTCCTTGTAGATGTCCTTGATGGCCAGGCAGACTTCGTCGGTATCGACGAGGATCACCTCGTCCAGGTAATCCCTGCACAAGCGGAACGTCTCCTCGCCGACGAGTTTCACGGCCGTTCCATCGGAAAAGAGCCCGACCTCCGGCAGTTCGACGCGATGGCCCGCTTCGATCGATCGCGCCATCGCGCAGGAATCGTGGGTCTGCACGCCGATGACCCGGATATCCGGGCGTACCATCTTCACGTAGGTCGCGACGCCGGCAGCGAGGCTGCCGCCGCCGATGGGTACGAAGATGGCGTCGATGTGGCCCTGGTGCTGGCCGAGGATCTCCATGGCCACGGTGCCTTGCCCCGCGATCACGTCCGGATCGTCGAAGGCGGGGATGAAGGTCATGCCCCGTTCGCGCTGGAGCGCCAATGCGTGCGCGAATGCTTCGTTGTACGACTCGCCGGCCTCCACGACTTCGACCGTCGGCCCACCGAAGCGGCGCGTGGCGTCCACCTTGACGCGTGGAGCCGTCTGCGGCACGACGATGACCGCGGGCGCGCCGAGTTGCGCCGCCGACCAGGCGACGCCTTGCGCGTGGTTCCCCGCCGAGGCGGTGATGATTCCCCTCGCCAGTACATCGGCGGGAAGGCCGCTGATGCGGTTGTACGCGCCGCGCAGCTTGAACGACGAGACCGGCTGGGTGTCTTCCCGCTTGAGCAGGATGTCGTGGCCCAGCTGCTCGGAGAGCACGGTGGCGTGCTGCAGTTCGGTACGCCGCGCGACGTCGTAGACACGTGCGTTGAGGATGCGACGGAGGTAGTCGGCGGCGTCTGGGGTTGGGGCTTGCATCGAAACGTGTCTCCGGTCGAGCTGGGGGCCGGAGGCGGCTATGAAAAACCCGCCTCTGGGGGCGGGTTGTCGGTCACCTTGCGCGCGTGATTCAACCCACCATCGATGCGATGGCGATGCTAATCAGCGTAATGAGGTGGGACGGACGGTTCATGGGTCGATCCTCGCCCGGTGGTGGCTTGGTGTCAACCGCTCGTGGTTCTCGGCTTCGCCATCGTGGTGGCTTTGCGCTTCGAGGCGGGGGAGTCGTCGGGTACCGTTCTCTTCGCTAAGTCCTCGTTCGGCCTACGCCTACCTGCGGAATCGCTCTGAGAACGGTACCCGACGACTCCCCTTCGGACCGTGCCGCGGGTTATTGGCGAGCGGAGCAACTTACATCGCCGGCCGTTGTGAACGATCCCGACATCCGACTAGTTCCTTGAGGTGAGGTTTTTCTTGCTTTGCTGCATTCGTCCATCCGATGCGCATATCACTCGTGAGCCGCCGAATTGGATTGATGCGCAACGCAAGTCATTGCACTCATTGCAGTTGCCGTTAACGCGTACTGTTTTCGTGTCGGCTTGTCACGAGTCCCGCCGCTCCGTCACTAGTCTTGCGCCCGCCGACGATTCCTACGGCAAGTGCGACCGCGCCATCGCCTCATTAGCGGCACGGTCATCGACAGATGGCCGCGGAGCGTCATATCAAGGAGAAAGTGAATGATCGATCGATTTGGGCGGCCTAGCCGACCCAGCACGTTTGCGATAATCGCAATGACCGCAAGCATCGTCGCCAACATGGCCGCTGCACCAATGGTGTTTGCCGTTCCGACCACAAATGCCGTCTCAAGCGAATTGCCTGCACGATTCTCATTGACGCTGGCCCAGCGTGATGAAATCGAGGAAGTGCTCACTGGCATGGCACAGGACATCGTCTCGAATCAGGAGCGGATGGATGGGCAAGGCATCATTTCGAGCCCAGTGGTGCGCTTCAGCGAGGATGGAAAGTCGCTTATCGTCGACTTGGGTAAAGGATACGTTCCGAAGATCAACGGGGGGGAACTCGAGGATCGTTTGCGTGAGATCGAGACGCCGCTTACTTTCCACATGGAAGCGATCTTCCCTGTGTATAAGGTCGAGTTCCTTTTCGGCGGAAGGGATATTTACTACTACTTCCCCGAAGATTGGCGTCCTGCTCCCTCTCAATGGAGGCAAGAGCCGCGATCAGGCCAGCTTCGACCCCACACCAACAGCGTGCTCGTTTCTGCTGGTCATGGAATCTATTTTCACCGCGGGTATAAGGACTGGAGGGCGGCGCGAGAGCCAGCGAATGGCATGACTGAAGATTTCATTACGCCGGTCATGTCCGCAGATCTTGCCACCTATCTCAATGATCGAAGCGAGGTCGAGTCGGTCCTTGTGAGATCACAAGCTCTCGTTACGCATGCGGAAAGCGGAAGTCCTTGGTGGAAGGTCAGTGCGCGATATCACCTGAAGGAACTTTACCCGGCTTTGACGGATGTCTGGAATAGCAAAGGCACACAGGACTATCCGTTGGTCGAGCGGGACGACGACATCTACAGCCGTCCTTTTTTCGCTAATCACCTGGGCGTTGACGCCATCCTCCACGTGCATACGAACGCCGAGTCCAACACCTCGATTCGCGGAGCTCGCGTGTACTATCAAACCGGCCGTGTGCCCGATAGCGAGCTTGCTCGCAGTTCGCTCTTCTATATGGCTGAAAGTATCCATTCGGTGCCTGGATACGAGGACTATCCGGTTGCCAGTGCGCCACACGAAGGGAACTACGCCGAGAATCGCGAAGCAAAAATGATCAGCGTGATCGCGGAAGTTGGATTTCACACTAACCCCTTGGATGCCGCAGCGTTGCAGGACCCCGCATTTCAGAAGGCAGCCATGCGGGGCTTTGAGAAAGGATATCGTCTGTTCCTTGCGCAGAAGCCACTTCAGAAGTTTGAGATCGTTGATCATCCGAACGTGGAGGCAAAGCCAGGCGAGTCCGTGCCTGTCGAGGCGCATTTCAGTGGATATCCCAGATTTCCTGTAAGTCGTGAGAGCTCTGTGCTCTCCTGCCCGGAAGGATGGACGTGTAGCGGCGGTACGCAAACGCTAGCCGAAACGGAGTCGCCATTTGTAACCATGGCAAGCTGTGGGGCTTCGAACGTGGAAGCTGGAACGACTCGGTCGCAGGTTGTCTTTACAGATGCGGATGGCCTCTCGACTACGACCGAGTACGAATTGCACTGCACTGGTAGAGATATGCGTCATTGACGTACCTGCGTCAATGACGCAGTATTGATCAATGGACACATTTTTCGAAAACCTGCTTGAAAGCGTCCAGGAAATGGACGGCATCCTTCGTGGTGAGCGGCAGGCATCGCGTGTGTTCGAGGTCGATCCCGAGGCGATCAAGGAGCTTCGCGAAACCACGGGCCTTTCACAGTCGAAGTTCGCGCTGCTCCTCGATGTCGACGTAGGGACGTTGCGTAACTGGGAGCAGGGGCGGCGGGCACCGACCGGGCCCGCGAGGGCTCTACTGCGTGCCATCCGCAACGATCCCCGGCACGTGCTGGCCGCGCTTGCCTGAGTCTGGATGGCTAACCCGGTTAAATCGATCTCATGCTAGGTTCGGGCCTCCTTGAAAAGGGGAGGTCCCGCATGAAGATGTTTCGCCTGGTCGCGCTCGCGGTGTTCGCGTGTGCCGCCACCGCGCCGCTGCACGCCACCGATGCGCCCGTCGTCAGCGGGCAAGCCCGCTTCACGGTGCTCACGCCACGCGTCATTCGCATGGAGTATTCGCCGAACGCGCAGTTCGAGGATGCGCCGTCGCTCGTCTTCGCCACGCGCGGCAGTGCGCCGGAGGTGAAGGCCCGGGTCGATCATGAAAAGGGTTGGCTGGTCATCCGCACGGACGTGCTTACCCTGCGCTACAAGGAAGGCTCGGGCGCCTTCACGGCCGATAACCTCGGCATCGCGTCGAAGACGACGAAGCCGGCCATCGATTGGCACCCCGGCCTGAAGGAAACCGCCAACCTCGGCGGCACCGCGCGCACGCTCGACCAGGTGGATGGCGAGCGCCACGCCTCGGACAACTCGTTGCTCGACCTGGGCGACGGCCTCATCTCGCGCGATGGCTGGCATCTCGTCGACGACACCGGCAGCTTCGTGCTGGGCAACGAAAAACTGCCCTGGGTGCATCGCCGCGCCTGCCAGGACTGCACCGACTACACCTTCTTCGGTTACGGCCACGATTACACCGCGGCGCTGGGCGATTTCGCCCTGGTGGCCGGGCGCGAGCCGCTGCCGCCACGCTATGCCTTCGGTTATTGGTGGTCGCGGTACTGGAATTACAGCGACGATGAACTGCGCGACCTCGTCGCTCACTTCAACCGCTATGGCATTCCGCTCGACGTCCTCGTCATCGACATGGACTGGCACCGTACCGACGGTCTTTCGTGGGTGCATCCGAAGAAAGACGTCAATGGCCAGAGCATGGGCTGGACGGGCTATACATGGAACCGCAGCCTGTTCCCCGAACCGGGCCGCCTGCTTCGCTGGCTCGACGAGCAGGGATTGAAGACGACGCTGAACCTGCATCCGGCGTCCGGCATCCTGCCCCACGAAGATGCCTATAAGGATTTCATGGCCGCGTTGAAGGCCGATCCCGCGAAGCCGTTACCGTTCGAGGCGGCCGACGCGACGTACATGGCGGCGTACTTCAGCACGGTGCTCGATCCGCTGCATGCCATGGGCGTGAGCTTCTGGTGGCTGGACTGGCAGCAGTGGAAGGAGTCGAAGGCCATGCCGGGCCTGTCCAACACGTGGTGGCTCAACCATGTGTTCTTCACCCACATGCAGGAGCAGGGCGACAAGCGTGCCTTGATCTACCACCGCTGGGGCGGTCTCGGTAACCATCGTTACCAGGTGGGCTTCTCGGGCGACTCGATCATCTCGTGGGGCTCGCTGGCGTTCCAGCCGCGCTTCACCGCCACCGCTTCCAATGTGCTGTATGGCTACTGGAGCCACGACCTGGGCGGGCACACCTTCCGCGACGAAAGCGATCCGGCCACGCGCCGCATCGACCCGGAGTTGTACATCCGCTGGATGCAGTTCGGCGCATGGAGCCCCATCATGCGCACGCACACCACCAAGAACCCGAACCTCACGAAGGAACCGTGGCGCTTCGCACCGGCGCAGTTCGATGCGCTGCGCGACACCGTGCTCACCCGCTACACCTTCCTGCCGTACACGTACACGATGGGGCGCAAGGCATACGACACGGGTGTCTCGCTGGTGCGCCCGATGTATTACGGCTGGCCCGACAACGACGAGGCTTATAAGGCGGCTGGCGAGTACATGTTCGGCGACGACCTGCTGGTCTCGCCGGTGACCGCGGCCGGCGATGTCAACGGCTTCACCATGCACGAGACGTGGTTGCCGGCGGGGAACTGGTTCGATACCACGGACGGCAGCGTCGTGAAGGGTGGCCGCACGTTCGCCGGCCGCTATCGCCTCGACGAAGTGCCGGTATTCGCGCGGGCGGGCGCCATCGTCCCGACGAACACCGATCCGACGGTGAGCGTGGCCCACGATGGGGGTGCGCGTACCTTGCGTGTCTATCCTGGTGGCAACGGTAAGGCGGAACTGTACGAGGACGCGGGAGACGACGAGGCCTACCGTACCGACGCGTTCGCACGCACGGCACTCTCGTCCGAGTGGTCGAAACACGCCCTTCGCGTGAAGATCGCACCGCGCACGGGCAATTATCCCGGCATGCCCACGTCGCGCCAGTGGTCGGTGGACGTGGTGGGTTCGGCGATGCCGTCGAGCGTCACCGTCGACGGGGTGAAGCTCAGCCACTCCGACGACGCCAAGCCCGGCACCTGGCGCCTCACCGGCAAGGACCTCACGCTGCACGTGACCTTGCCGCAGCACGGCTGCGACAGCGCTCAGCTCGTTGAGGTGACCTGGCCCGCGAACGCGCCGGATGTGAATGGCCTCACGGGCCAGATGCGCGACGTGCGCGAGGCGGTGGCGTGGTTGAAGGCGCACTGGGAAGACGTGAACGGCGTGCCCGACGACGTCTCGCTCGCCGCGCAGGCGGACCTGCTGATCGACTACCGCCCGGAGCGGTTCACTGAGGAGGTCGCGGCGTTCCGCAAGCGCTATGCGCAGCTGGACAAGGCGCTGGAACAGGGCGGCGTGCCGGCCGACATGCGCGCGACGTTCAGGGCCCGGCTGGGCGCGAGTCGCTGATCCGACGGCGCGGGGCGGCACCGATTGCCGCACCGCGCCTTGGTCTTCCCGGCGCAGGCGCTAGAATTGGCCCACCCCGTGGGGGTGCAGCCAGCCCATGAAGATGCCCAGCGCCACCATGGCGATGAGCAGCAACGACAGGCCGATGCGGCGGGTGAGGGCCCAGACGGTGCGTTTGCTCTGTCCCTTGTCGGTCATCATGAAGAACAGCGCCTGCCCGAGGTTGAACAGCACCACCAGCAGCAGGATCACCAGCGCGTATTTGTAGATGGTTTCCACGTGACCGTTCCGCCCCATTTCGACAATCCGAGTATAGCGGTCACCACGCAGGGTCTTGCATGACCTTCCTGCGTCGTCCGACGTGGTTCGCTGTCGCACTCACCGTGGCTGGCGTGCTGGTTTTCGTGCGGCTGGGCGTCTGGCAACTGGATCGCGCCGACGAGAAGGACGAACTCCTGCGGCGGTTCGCCGCATCGGTCGCTGCCGATGTCGAGGATTTCGGCGCGGTGGCCGAGGTTCCGCCCGATGACCGCTACCCACGGGTCGACGTGCGTGGCGCCTTCGTGCCCGGTCATTACTACCTGCTCGACGACCAGACCCACGGTGGCAAGGTGGGAGTCCATGTCTACGCGCCATTCGCGCCCCGTGGCAAGGACCCCTACCTGCTGGTCGACCTCGGCTTCCTGCCCAAGGAATCCGGTGCGAATCCCCGCCTGCCGCCCTTGCCCATGGGTGAAACCGAGATCCATGGGCTCTACGTGCCACCGCCCGGCGTGGGGATACGCATGGGTGGCGATCGCCTGCCGTTGCAGAAAGGCGCGGAAAAAACGCTCGTCTACATCGACACCGGGGAAATCGGGACCGACCTGGGGCGCTCGCTGTATCCTCGCGTGCTCCTGTTGGACGCCGATCCGGCAAGCATCTACACGCGCGACTGGACGCCGGGTTTCATGCCCCCGGCACGCCATCGCGCGTACGCATTCCAGTGGTTCACCTTCGCCTTCGCGGCGCTGGTGATCTTCGTCCTCCTGCACCGCAAGCGACGCTAAGTAGCGGCCCGAGAGCTCATGACCGACCCGACCGTCCGAACCACGACACCCCGCAGCGGCCGCCTCAAGCTGGTCCTGATCATGCTGGTCTTCCTCGCGCCGATCGTCGCCGCCGGGTTGCTCACCCTTTCCGGCTGGCAACCCCAGGGCAAGGGCAACGGGCAGCCGATCGTGCCGCAGCGCAGCCTCGCCGCCGTGCGCGTGGATGTCGATGGCCAGCCCTGGGCATGGCGTGACGTCGAACCGCGCCTCACCCTGGTGGCGCTGCCGGGCCCGGATTGTGCGGTGCGTTGCATGCATACCCTCGGCCTCATGCGCAATGCGCGGATCGTGCTCAACCGCAACGCCGATCGGTTGCGCCTGCTTTACCTGGGCAGCGCGCCCACCGCGGCTGGGGCGGACGCGGTGATGGTCGCCTATAAGGTCGGCAGCGATCCCTCGGACGCCTTCGGCGAGTTCCGCCCGACCGAGCCCGACAGCGTGGCGGCGGTGCTGGTCGAGTCCAACGCGACCGCGCTGTCGTATTACCCGGCGGGCTTCGATCCGAACGGATTGCGCAAGGACCTGCAGAAGGTGATCCGCTGATGTCGCCGCGTTCCGTGAAGATCCTGAGGACGCTCGCGTTGCTCGCGGCGCTGTTCGCTTTTGGCGTGGTGATGTTCGGTGCCTTCGTGCGCTTGTCGAACGCGGGGCTCTCCTGTCCCGATTGGCCGACCTGCTACGGCAAGGCCACCTGGCCGGGTCATGCGCAGGATATCGCGCAGGCGAACGAAGCCTTTCCCGACCGGCCCTACGAGACGCACAAGGCCTGGCGCGAGCAGGTGCATCGTTTCCTTGCCGGCAGCCTCGGTGTGATGGTGCTGGCGATCGCGTTGATCGCCGCATGGCGCCGCCGCTTCGCCGTGCTGTCGGTTGCCCTCGCGGCGGTCTTCGCCGCCGTGGGCGTGGTCATGTACATGCGTGGCGAGCACGTGGTCTCGTCCTGCCTGTCCGCACTGGCGATCGCCTTGCCCTTGATCGCCGCGGCGACGCTCGACCGTCCTGGTGCGTGGAAGGTCGGCGTGGCGGCCCTGGCCGTCATCATTTTCCAGGCCATGCTCGGCATGTGGACGGTGACCCTGTTGTTGAAACCCATCGTGGTGATGGGTCATCTCCTCGGCGGTCTGGCGACGTTCGCCCTGCTGGCCTGGGTGGCGCTGCGCTGGTGGCGTGTCGGCACGCCGGACGACCGTTTCGCCGCCCTGCGTGCGCCGGTCGCGATCGGCATCGTCGTACTGGTGTGCCAGATCGCCCTCGGTGGCTGGACCAGTTCGAACTACGCCGCGCTCGCGTGCGGTACCGACTTCCCCAAGTGCCTTGGGCAATGGTGGCCGGAAACCGATTTCCCGCAGGCCTTCGTGCTCTGGCGCGGCATCGGGGTCAACTATGAGGGAGGCGTTCTCGACATGGCCGCGCGCAGCGCGATCCAGGTCGCCCATCGCATCGGTGCCCTGGTGACCTTCTGCTACCTCGGCTGGTTGTCCCACCGCCTGGCCCGTGCCGGACTGCGCAAGGCTGGTATCGCGGTCGCCGTGGTGCTGGTGGCCCAGGTGCTGCTCGGCATCGGCAACGTGCACCTCGGGCTGCCGCTTCCGGTGGCCACGGCGCACAATGGTGTCGCCGCGCTGTTGTTGTTCACCCTGCTGGTGGCGCTTGCCAGCACGCAGCGCCTGCCCGTGCCGGAGTCCCCTTGAGCATCCTCGGTCAATACCTCGAACTGACCAAGCCGCGCGTCGTCGCGTTGCTGGTCTTCTGCGCCATCATCGGCATGTTCCTCGCCGTGGATGCGAACGGGCAACGCATGCTGCCCGGCTGGCATGCCGTGGTGTTCGGCACCTTGGGCATCTGGCTGGCCTCCGCGTCGGCGGCGGCGTTCAACCACCTGATCGACCAGCGCATCGACAAGCTGATGACGCGCACGTCGCACCGTCCGCTGGCGACGGGCCAGCTCACGCCCATGCAGGTCTTCGTGTTCGCGATGAGCCTGGGCATCGTCTCGATGCTGATCCTCGTGTTCCTGGTGAACATGCTGACGGCGGTGCTCACCTTCTTCTCGCTGATCGGCTACGCGGTGATCTACACCGCCTACCTGAAGCGCGCGACGCCGCAGAACATCGTCATCGGTGGCATCGCCGGCGCGGCACCTCCGATGCTCGGCTGGACCGCCGTCACCGGTTCGCTGCATCCGTATGCCTTGCAGTTGCTGCTCATCATCTTCGTCTGGACGCCGCCGCATTTCTGGGCGCTTGCGATCTTCCGCGTCGAGGATTATTCACGTGCGCAGGTACCGATGCTGCCGGTGACCCACGGCGTCACCTACACGCGCTGGCATATCCTGTTCTATACGATCCTGCTTTTCGTGGTGACCCTGCTGCCGTTCTTCACCGGCATGAGCGGGTTGATCTACCTGTTCGGCGCCGTGGTGCTCGGCGCGGGTTTCCTCTGGTACGCGGTCCGCATGCTGAACCCGCCGGACGATCTCTTCGCCATGAAGATGTTCAACTATTCCATCGTCTACCTGATGGTGTTGTTCGCCTTCCTGCTGGCCGACCACTGGCTCGTCGACCCGGTCATCCAGACGGGCTTCCGCTTCGAACCGGTGGCCTGATCGTGGGAGCCGCTTCAGCGGCGATCCCGCGGCAGCGGGCCAGTCCGAGGCAAGCACCTCATCGCCGCTGAAGCGGCTCCCACAAGGTTGCTGAAGGCTGTACTAGAGCGCTGTGTGCAACCAGCTGGCCACGGCGGCGGGGTGTTCGAGGTGCAGGTGGTGGCCGCCGTCCATGTGGGTGACCGTGATGTCCGCCACGCAGTCGATGCGTACCTGCATCGCCTCGGGTTCGAGGTAGGGCGCGTGCGGGCGGGCGAGCAGCAGTGACGTCGGCGCCGCGAGGCCCAGCAGCAGGGCCATGATCTGCGTCTCCGCCAGGCGGATCGGCGTGGGCCGGGACAGGCGCGGGTCGCTGCGCCAGCTGTAACCGCCTTCGGCCTCACGAAGCCCGCGCTCCACGATGTGCCGTGCGAGGGACGCGTCGAGTCCACTCGCCAGGGCACGGGCGCGCGCGGCGTCGTCGATGGAAGGAAACACGCGCAGCGGACGGCTGCCCTCGGCCTTCACCGCCATCGCTTCGCGGAAGCGGTCGAGCGTGCGCGAGCCGTCGTCGCCCAGCGGCCCCAGGCCTTCGATGAGGGCGAGTCCGCGGATGCGTTCCGGCGCCGCGATGGCCACCATGGTGGCCACGCC
>Ga0182005_1001037_pt1 | contig 11760 bp, 5 predicted proteins | sample Sormic07211103_1_FD_123021 | JGI IMG/M metagenome (GOLD analysis project Ga0182005, IMG submission 123021) | Rhizosphere microbial communities from Sorghum bicolor, Mead, Nebraska, USA - 072115-103_1 MetaG | ecosystem: Host-associated > Plants > Roots > Rhizosphere | place: USA: Nebraska...
GAAACACAAGAATGAAATCCTTGTACTCAGGCGGATAAACCGGATTCACGATGATGGCATCAGCCTGCTTGGTCGGCGGATAAACCCAGATGTGCGGTGCTTGGGGCGCAGCCTCCAGCTTGGGGATGCCGAGGATGTCCGACCCATCGACGGCCGGCGTCCAGATCAGTTCGATGCCTTCCCCAAGATCGGCAACGTACTGACTGCCGCGCAACGCAACCTGCACTACATCAACCATCTCCCAATCGCGGTTATTGCCGGTATAGAAGCCGTAACCCTTGAGACTGCCGTCCGCCTGCTGCTCGATTTGCAGGCGCATACGAGTACGAGCCTGCTTGAGGGCTCGCAGTTGATCTTCTGTGTATAGGGCGCTGTCGCCGAGGCTGGGTGACCAGAACACAGCGACCAACGCCGTTAACGCAGCCGTCGTAGCAGCGCCGACCGCAGCGACGCCGCCCAAGACTGGCGCGGCAAGAGTCGGGGCGCGAAGCGCCAGTTGGCCGAGGCCAAGCGAAAGAGTAGAGCCGCTGATCGTCTGCAGATTCAGCAGATCGCCGTCGCCCACCTCACGCGCGCCAAGCCAGGCGATATCGCCGTAGTCCTTGAGGCTGTCGGTGGGCACCATTCCCGAAGGGTTGGAATAGTTGATGACCGCGTCGGGTAGCTTGCAGGATTTGGCGAACACGCAGCCGACGCGAGCCACTTCATCGGATTTCGTAGCCACATCGAGGCGATCTTCGAACACCCGCTGCCGAGCGAGCATCGCCTCGTAGGCCGCCTGCCCGGCGTCCCGCTTTGCCAGTTCGCTGGTTGTCATAGGGCGGTAGGTGACGTGATGCCCGTCGCCTGACGGCGGGGTTTTAACCTGGGGGATGTTGTTGCGAGCCACTGACTGTCCTTGTGCGTTCGTCCATCGGCAGCCCCGTAAAGGGCTGCGCGACGGTAGCGAACAGGATGAGTCGTGGCAGTAGGATCATTCCTGGATGGTGCTAGGAAATGTCGCTGTATCTCAGTGGAATGCAGGCTCTGACGCTTGATCTGTGGTGAGGGGATCTAGTGTGTCCGAATTGTCGACTGCTCCGAAGCCGGACGGGAGCAAGCTCCCTCGCCACAGGTTTTTCTATGTTCGCTTACTCGGGTTTCAACCGCTTCACATTCAAATAAAGCGAGGCTGTGAACTCATCGCGATCACTCGAATGGTGACAACGGCGATGACAATTCGGACATAGCGCTACAGCGTTGCTAGGACGGTCAGAGCCATCCTGCGCCAGATGCTTAACGTGATGAACCTCAAGAAATGGTTTGCCCGACTTTTCAAACGGAGCAGGCTGACCGCACCCTTCGCATTTGCCTTTAGCCTGTTGGCGAACCCATGCTCTGACTTCAGGATCGCGGACGAAAGACTTTCCATTGGACTGAGTTTGCTGCGGTTTCTCAATTCCCTTCGGCTCGTCTTTAATCGGTTGTTGCTCAAGCCTTGCTGCTCGTTGCTCCAGTATGGTGTCGTCAGCAGTGGGCGTGAAGTCTTCTGGAGTCAATGGCTGCGGCGCATTGAGAGCTTCGCGAATACTCTTCGCGACATTGGCGCCAACGTTCTTGGCGGGTTTGTAGCCGTCAATGCGTGTACGCCCGAGCTCAACTAAAACGGTAGAAATGTTCTGCATCCGAAACTCAACCGAGCCTTTGGTCCGGCTGGCCAAGGCGCCTTCACGTAGGACGCGATTTTCGTGAGCCTTGTTGATCGGCTGACCATTCTGCTCGCGAGAAAGCATGCTGAGATAGGCATCCACCGCAGCCTGAATTTCTAAATCACTCCAATCACTGCTGCTTTTTTCCGTATCCATAGAATCGCCGAGGGTTGAGAACCCTCGGACGATACTGAGTGGCCACTACGGCTGTCTACGAAATTTCCTACAGAAGATAGCGACGGATCTCGCGAGCGTCCTATAAGCACGCCAGATACTCCATCGAATGCTTTGATCACTGAAAAACCTACACCATTTTTTGCCACCAAGGCGTCACCATCGTAACCTGGTGCCGCTCAGCGAAAACTAACCCGCAATGGATCCATTTGCCGAAGCCGTTGCAGCTGCTAAGACGCCGTCTGAGGCGTCACACCAGTGGCGATAAAATCATGAGTCAGGTATTGGAGGGCGTTCCCATTTCCTGCTCGACGCCGTATTTGTAGCGGCGGAGTTGGTACTTTAATCAGGCAGATTGAGCGCTTACAACGGTCTTCTGAGTTTTCAAGTCCTTCTGGCTCGATGACACGATCCATCAACGTTATGGTAAACGCCCCTGTAAGACTATGAAGTCCTGGCTCTGTTGAGCGCGGTCCGGGGCGGTGGAGCTAGTGTGCTGTGAAGGCGAGGCCGGAGCTTAACCTCAGCGCGATTGCTAACTATTAGTAAAAAATATCGATGGTACGTTCAAAAGCTAATTTTAGGTATAGAACAAAAATCGCGCGAATTTTCTCGGCGTTCGTGCGCAAATACATTCCTTAGACAACGAAAAGTATATAGGGCGATAAAACCGCTAGGACAGTGCGAAATCAAAGGTTACATTGGCAGACGCAGACTAATATCCTGATTCTCTTACCACCAGCAATGCACCGATGAAATTACTAAATACCTACGACGACCGTGGCGAAGCTGAAGCAGCAGCCGAGACCATCACAGGCGAAAAGCGGTTGGCAAGTGAACGCGACTCTACCCTTGTCATCTACAATCTGTTCGGCATACCTTCCTGGGGCAACTTTCATCGATTGGGGATGTACAATCTGCCTGAGCTAAAAGCTCTCCTGAGTCATCGAGCAAGCTGGCAACGAAATGATCAGCTCCGCCATGCAGAAATACTTGCCACACTCAGCATTGTGGCGAAAAACTTCCGAGTCGAAATTCCTAGCCACTGGCTCTGATAGGATATTTTTTGCCGAACAAAAAGCTGTAAGGGTGGTAAACCCTAAGTAAACCGTTGCGTTAGGGACAACTACGGACTTCATCACCAACATAAGCCAGCTGCTGGGTGACGATTTTAAGCAAGCCATCCAGCCAAGAATGTAGCTGAAGACTGGGCCTCCTGCTTTGTGTCGGCCCGAAACTGCCTAAAAATTTAGGGACTAATGAAGTGAGTGACCAGTTTTTCAAGCAGCCTATTCTCAATTCTCCTTATAGCTATCCTTCCCTGCATTGGGAGCTCGACGACAAAGGGCATCCCACGCAACAAATCATTGGGTCTCGACGAACATCCAGCTTCATTAGTCCTATCCCAAAACCACGCCGGTACCATGGCGAGCAGACCACTCTGGCACTGGATGAAGTTGAGGATCTTGCTGACGATGGGCAGCGCTACCGTCATTCGGAACTAATCAATGCAGTACGGCGAGAGGTCGATGCTTGGCGGCGCTTGCCACCATCGCAGTGGCGTGTCACGCCTGAAACAGCGCGTCTGCTAGAACACTGGCGTAATCACAAGTTCGCCGGTGTACGTCCATTCTTTTGCCAGGTCGAAGCGGCCGAGACCGCCATCTGGCTGACTGAGGTAGCCCCACAGCTAGGAAAGAGTGGTGAGCGCTTCCTCGATCACCTGAAGAAGGTCAGCAACGATGCCAATCCGGGCCTGATGCGGCTGGCGCTAAAGCTGGCCACCGGTGCAGGCAAGACTACGGTTATGGCCATGCTCATAGCATGGCAGACAGTCAATGCCGTGCGGCATCCGCAGAGCAAGAAATTCACCCGTGGTTTCCTTTTGGTAGCACCCGGCCTAACTATCAAGGATCGTCTTCGCGTACTGCTGCCTAACGATGTGGACAGCTACTATTCCAATCGCGAGATCGTTCCACGTGACATGCTGATGGATCTAGACAAGGCCAAAATCGTTATCACCAATTACCACGCTTTCAAACTGCGTGAGCGTATGGAGTTGTCCAAGGGGGGGCGTCGCTTGCTGCAAGGCCGTACAGGCAGCGAGGTGGACACCCTTGAAACCGAGGGGCAGATGCTCCAGCGAGTCATGCCTGAATTAATGGGATTGAAGAATATCCTTGTCATCAACGACGAGGCGCACCATTGCTACAGAGAAAAACCACACGCTGCGACGGACGATGATGATCTTGATAAAGATCAGAAAGCCGAGGCAGAGGAAAACAACAAAGCTGCACGAATGTGGATTTCTGGACTGGAAGCAGTGAATCGCAAACTGGGCCTGCAGCGGGTCATGGATCTGTCGGCCACGCCTTTCTTCTTGGCCGGTTCTGGTTACGTGGAAGGTACGTTGTTTCCTTGGACAATGAGCGATTTTTCGCTGATGGATGCCATCGAATGCGGCATCGTTAAACTGCCGCGTGTGCCGGTGGCCGACAACATACCCGGTGCGGAAATGCCCATCTATCGCGAACTTTGGAAGCACATTGGAAAAAAGATGCCGAAGAAGGGGCGTGGCAAGAATGCCTTGCTCGACCCATTGGCTATTCCTGTGGAGTTGCAAACCGCGCTGGAAGCACTTTACGGCCATTACCTCAAAACCTACGAAGCCTGGAAGCAAGCAGGCATTAAAGTGCCGCCATGCTTCATTGTGGTGTGCAACAACACTGCCACCTCCAAACTTGTATTCGATTACATCTCTGGTTTCGAACGAATGAAGGAAGATGGTTCCATCACGCGCGTTCCGGGGCGACTGGAGCTGTTTCGCAATTTCGACGAGCATGGCGAGCCGCTGGCACGCCCGAATACCTTGCTTATCGACAGCGAGCAGCTCGAATCTGGTGAGGCGTTGGACGATAACTTCCGGGGTATGGCCGCAGACGAGATCGAACGCTTTAAGCGCGAGATCATCGAGCGCACCGGCGATCGCCGCCAGGCAGAGAACCTGAGTGATAGTGAATTACTGCGAGAGGTGATGAACACCGTTGGCAAGCAGGGCCGCCTGGGCGAACAAATCCGCTGCGTGGTGTCGGTGTCCATGCTAACGGAAGGTTGGGATGCCAATACTGTTACCCACATTCTAGGTGTACGTGCGTTCGGCACGCAGTTACTCTGCGAACAGGTAATCGGTCGCGCCCTACGTCGGCAGAACTATGAATTGAACGAAAACACGGGCCTGTTCGATGTGGAATATGCCGACGTGTTCGGCATCCCCTTTGACTTTACCGCCAAGCCGGTTGTGGTAACACCGTCGAAGCCGCGTGAAACAGTCATGGTCAATGCGCTGCGCCCGGAACGTGATCATCTGGAGATCCGATTCCCGCGAGTGCAGGGCTATCGCGTTGAATTACCGGAAGAGCAACTCGAAGCAGAATTCAATGAAGACCATCACCTTACTCTAACGCCGGAGGACGTGGGGGCGACCAAAACCCACAACGCTGGAATCATCGGTGAAACGGTGGAACTGGATATCAAGCACCTGGAAGACGTGCGTCAGTCCACCCTGCTGATGGAGCTGACCAAGCATTTGCTGTTCCAGCATTGGCGTGACCAAGGCCAGGAGGCACCGATTGCCTTGTTTGGCCAACTCAAGCGCATTGTGCGCCAGTGGCTGGACGAGTGCTTGGAATGCAAGGGCGGTACCTGCCAGGCGCAATTGATGTACCGCGAGTTGGCAGATAGAGCCTGTCAGTACATTACCAAGGGCATTACCGCGAAAGAACTGAGAAAAGGGCGGCAGGTTAAGGCTATCCTCGACCCGTTCAACCCGGTCGGCAGCACCGCCCACGTGCGCTTCAACACCTCGCGCCCGGGCATTGAACGATGGGAAACAGTAGGGGTGGGAGACCAGCCAAAGAACCAAGTTAACTGGGTGATCTTGGATAGTGGCTGGGAGGGTGAGTTCTGCCGGATCGCTGAATCACATCCCAAGGTGCTGGCCTATACCAAAAACCACAACCTCGGCCTGGAAGTGCCTTACCGCTTTGGCTCGTCCAACCGTATTTACATCCCAGACTTTATCGTGCAAGTGGATGACGGTTGCGGCGACGGCGACCCATTGAACCTGATCGTTGAGATCAAAGGCTACCGACGTGAGGACGCGAAGATAAAAAAATCCACGATGGATACCCATTGGATACCCGGCGTGAACCACCTCGGCAAACACGGCCGCTGGGCCTTCGTCGAATTCGGCGACGTCTACGAAATGCAAAAAGACTTTGCCAAGGAGGTCGAGGCGAAGTTCAACCAAATGATTGAAACGGCTGCGCCTGCGGCGGGAAACAAGGAACACTAAGATGGCGACCAAGAACACGCAGCAGCCCGGCAAGAGTGTTGAGCAGATCACTCACACAGAGGCTAAACGCAAGAACATCCCGACCGTGGAGCATCAGTCGGTGATGCAACACCACGAGCAAGCACCGGTGAAGGTGAGATATTCGCGCGGAGCCAATGGAATGGAAGACGAAAAGGCCCAGCGCAACCGCGACCTCGACCCGCAACTAGTTTGGCGTGGTAAGGATCAACAGGACTGGTCAGATTTGGTCGTTAATGCGCCGCCGCTCTATATCCAAGAGAAAGTAAAACCCAAGGTGCTGATCGACGATCTTCGGCGAGTTAGCGAAGCAGCTGCTCCCCAGAGCAGCACGCTTGACCTGTTCGGCGACTTCAATGGACTTCCAGAAGGCGCGGATCGTACCGAGTTCTACCAACACGAGGGACATTGGCAGAACAGGATGATTCTAGGTGATAGCTTGCAAGTGATGGCTTCGCTAGCAGAGCGTGAAGGGTTACGGGGAAAGGTGCAGTGCATCTATTTCGACCCACCGTATGGCATCAAATTCAATAGCAACTTTCAGTGGAGCACTGCTGATCGAAGTAACAGCAACGATGCACCGGATAAGGTCACTCGTGAACCGGAGCAAGTCAAAGCATTCCGAGATACCTGGCGTGACGGAATTCACAGCTACCTGACCTATCTTCGGGATCGGCTAAATGTTGCGAGGGATTTATTAACAGAGTCTGGTTCTATTTTTGTGCAAATTGGCGATGAAAATTTACATCGCGTACGTGCACTAATGGATGAGGTGTTTGGTGATGAGAACTTTATCTCTATCATTACGTTTAAAAAAACTCATTACTTAGAATCAGAAAATGTTTCGAATATTGCCGACTACTTAGTTCTTTTTGCTAAGGATATAAAAAAAAATAAGCATAAAAAGGCGTTTCGTCCAGCCAGTCTTTTTGAAGTTGACTACTCCAAGTATACGAAGGCCTTCACGCCAAGTGGAGTGCAGCAGATACCGAAGAAATGGCGAGAGGATCCCTCGCTCTTTGCGGAGGGTTGGCGTCCATTCCGAAGCGATATCACGTTGACTCAAGACGGCGATTCTGGAAATTCGCAGGTTAAATGGGATGTTTGCGGTTCAGCTTACCTGCCGGGCCAGGGCAGGCATTGGAGAACTCATGAATTGGGAAGGAATCGTCTCTATAAAGCAGGACGTGTGAACCCAAGCGTATCAAGGCCTTTCTATATAGAAGGATTCGACGATTCTCCATCAACAGCATCTTCAAACATCTGGACCGAAAGCTTGGCGGGTGCTCAAGGAAAGGTTTACGTCGTCCAAACCAATGAAAGGGTGTTAGAACGATGCATACTAATGGCATCCGATCCCGGTGACTTAATTCTGGATCCTACATGTGGTTCAGGAACCACTGCTTACGTCGCGGAGCAATGGGGCCGCCGTTGGATTACTATTGACACTAGTCGCGTTGCGTTGGCATTGGCCCGCGCTCGCATTATGGGCGCGCGCTACCCCTTTTACTTATTGGCCGATAGCCCTGAGGGCCAGTTAAAAGAAGCCCAAATCACCCGCAGCATACCGTCCAGCAAGCCCTCATTTGGTAACATAGCCCACGGCTTCGTATATCGGCGTGTAGCGCATATCACTCTCAAATCCATCGCTAATAATGCCGAGATTGACGTCATATGGGACAAATTTCAGACGGTGCTGGAACCGCTGCGCGAACGACTGAATAGCGAGCTGAAAAAAAACTGGCATGAGTGGGACGTTCCGCGCGAGCTAGATGCAAAGTGGAGCGATGCGGCCAAAAGGCTTCACGCAGAATGGTGGGAGCAGAGGATAGCAAGGCAACAGGAAATCGACGCATCCATCGCAGCCAAGACCGAGTTCGAGTTCCTTTACGACAAACCGTACGATGACAAAAAACGCGTGCGCGTAGCTGGCCCCTTCACCGTGGAGTCGCTGTCGCCGCACCGCGTGCTTGGCGTGGACGAAGAAGATAACTTAATTGACCAAGTGGCCGAAACCCAAGCGGAATATGGCCAAGACTTTGCCAGCCTTATTTTGTCCAACCTGCGCACCGCTGGTGTGCAGCAAGCGCACAAAGCCGACAAGATAGAATTCACCTCGCTAGAGCCATGGCCCGGAGAGCTTGTCTGCGCCGAAGGTCGCTACCTGGAAAACGGCCAGGTGAAGCGTGCTGGCATCCTCGTTGGCCCAGAATTCGGTACCGTCAGCCGTGCTGATCTCGTAGATGCTGCCCGCGAGGCAGGCGACGCCAACTTCGACGTACTAATTGCATGTGCTTTCAACTACGATGCACCCGCTAGCGAATTCAGCAAGCTAGGCCGCATCAATGTGCTCAAGGCGCGGATGAACGCCGACCTTCACATGGCCGAAGACCTAAAAAACACTGGCAAGGGCAACCTTTTCGTAATCTTCGGCGAGCCGGATGTGGATGTGCTGGACACGCAAGGCCGCAGCATCCGCACATACGATGGCAAGCGAGACGTGATCGAAGTACCCGCCGACGGGCAACTGGTGGTCCGCATCAACGGAGTAGACGTATTCCATCCCAGCACTGGCGAAGTAAGAAGCGACGGTCCGGACGGCATCGCCTGCTGGTTCCTAGACACCGACTACAACGAGGAGTCCTTCTTCGTCCGTCATGCTTACTTCCTCGGCGCGAACGACCCATACAAATCTCTGAAGACCACTCTCAAGGCTGAAATCGACCCCGACGCATGGGCGACACTCAACTCCGACACCTCGCGCCCTTTCCCAAAGCCTAGCAACGGCAGGTTTGCGGTGAAGGTAATCAATCACCTAGGCGACGAGGTGATGAAGGTATTTAAGGTGAACTGATGGAATTTCGCATCTCCGATACGTTTACTACCAGCCTCGCTCGCTTAACCGGCGATGAGCAAAAAGCTGCCAAGACCACCGCATTCGATTTGCAGGTTGATCCGAGTGGCAATGGCATGAGCTTTCATAAGCTCGATAGGGCCAAAGACTCGAGTTTCTGGTCGGTGCGCGTCAGCCGCGACATTCGCCTGATTGTGCACAAGACAGCGGGCAGCCTGCTGCTGTGCTACGTCGATCACCACGACAGGGCCTATCAATGGGCTGAGCGACGCAAGCTTGAAGTGCATCCGACTACCGGTGCGGCACAACTCGTCGAAATCCGCGAGCGTGTCGAGGAGATCCTCGTTCCGAAGTACGTCGAAGACAGCACGCCGGCCATGCAGCAGAAGCCGAAACTGTTTGCAAAATACCGCGACGCGCAGCTGCTAGCCTATGGCGTACCGCAGGAGTGGCTGGCCGATGTAAAGGCTACCGATGAGGATTCTCTGCTGGAACTGGCCGACCACTTGCCCGGCGAAGCGGCAGAAGCTCTCCTTGAACTGGCGACCGGCGGCACACCGGTATTGCCGGATGTGGCGGGTGAAGGCGCGGATCCATTCCAGCACCCGGATGCACAACGCCGCTTCCGCGTCATGTCCGATATGGACGAGTTAGCCCGCGCCCTGGAATATTCATGGGACAAGTGGACCGTGTTTCTCCATCCGGCACAGCGGCAACTTGTCGAGCGGAATTACAACGGCGCGGCGCGCGTGTCCGGCTCGGCGGGCACGGGAAAAACTGTGGTGGCTTTGCACCGCGCTGTGCATCTGGCGAATAGGGATGAAGACGTGCGCGTTCTGCTTTCCACGTTTTCCGATACGCTGGCCAACGCGTTGCGCGGCAATCTGTACCGACTCATCTGGAACACCCCCAAGCTCGGTGAGCGTATTGACGTGTCCGCAATGGAGTTCATTGGCATCCGCTTGTATTCGGCGGAATTCGGTAAACCGGTATTCGCTGGACGTGATGAAATTTTCGTACTATTGAAAACAGCCGCCATGCAGGTCGATGGCCTGAAAGCCAATGCTGCATTCCTGCTGTCGGAATGGGAGGACGTAGTAGACACATTGCAGGTCCATAACTGGGAGACCTACCGGGATGCCAAGCGGCTGGGCCGAAAGACGCGTCTACCGGAGGCGCAGCGGGCTTTGTATTGGCAGGCGTTCGCACAGGTGCAGGCGCAATTGAAAAAGACCAACAAGATCACTACCGCCGGAATGTTCGCCAAGCTTGCCGACGTCATGCCCAAGCGCAAGCATCCAATATTCGATTACATCGTGGTGGACGAAGCGCAGGACATCAGCGTACAACAATTGCGCTTCCTTGCAGCTATTGCCGGCAACCGAGCCAACGCACTATTCTTCGCTGGCGATCTCGGCCAACGCATCTTCCAGACGCCATTCTCATGGAAACATCATGGCGTTGATGTGCGCGGTCGGGCGCGTACGCTTAATATCAATTACCGCACTTCACATCAAATTCGCTCTCAAGCTGACCGCCTGCTTGGCCCCGAGGTTTCCGACGTGGACGGCAATGTCGAAAGCCGTAAGGGCACGATTTCTGTGTTCAATGGGCCGGAGCCGACCATCTGTGGATATACCGATGCTGAAACAGAAAGTCTAGCCGTTGGCGCATGGTTAAGGCAATGCCGCTGCCGTGGCGTGCTGTCGCAGGAAATCGGTATCTTCGTACGATCCGAGGGTGAACTGTCTCGTGCACTGGCGGCAGTAAAGGCCGCTGGTCTGCAAGGGCGAGTGCTTGGAAAAGATATGGCAACGGAAGAGGGATTCGTCAGCATCACCACCATGCATCTGGCCAAGGGTATGGAGTTTCGCGTGGTCGCGGTAATGGCCTGCGATGATGAAATCATTCCTTCACAAGTGCGCATCGAAACGGCCGCCGACGAAGCTGAGTTGACCGAGATTTATAACACCGAGCGCCAGTTGCTATATGTGGCTTGCACCCGAGCTCGCGATCAACTCTATGTTTCGGCGGTAAAACCGGAATCAGAGTTTCTGCAGGATTTAATGCAAAGCTAGTTATCTGTATAACAGGTTTTACCGGTGCTACTAGGAGCGCTGGACTGACTCACTTTCCGAGCGTAAAACCTTAGGTTTCCGCAAAAGAGAAAACAAAAAAGGGCTGCCAGGTGGCAACCCTTTTTGCAGAATTCATTTCATTGTCGCCGAGTTAGATTAAGATTTTAACGCGGCTCCACGAGTTTGGAATCAATCCCAGCTCAAAGCCCCACCAGTCTGATACTCAATAACCCGAGTCTCAAAGAAATTCTTCTCTTTCTTCAAGTCCATAATCTCGCTCATCCAAGGGAACGGGTTCGTAGTCCCCGGGTACTCTTCCTTCAGACCGATCTGCGACAAACGACGGTTAGCAATGAACTTGAGGTAATCCTCCATCATCGCCGCGTTCATGCCCAACACCCCGCGAGGCATGGTGTCACGCGCGTATTCGATCTCCAGCTGAGTGCCCTGCAGAATCATCTGCGTTGCTTCTTCCTTCATCTCGGCATCCCACAAATGCGGGTTTTCGATTTTGATCTGGTTGATCACGTCGATGCCGAAGTTCAGGTGCATGGATTCGTCGCGCAGGATGTATTGGAACTGCTCGGCGACGCC
>Ga0182005_1001038_pt1 | contig 11752 bp, 10 predicted proteins | sample Sormic07211103_1_FD_123021 | JGI IMG/M metagenome (GOLD analysis project Ga0182005, IMG submission 123021) | Rhizosphere microbial communities from Sorghum bicolor, Mead, Nebraska, USA - 072115-103_1 MetaG | ecosystem: Host-associated > Plants > Roots > Rhizosphere | place: USA: Nebraska...
CAGCGAGCGAGCCAGCGCAACGCGTTGTTGTTGGCCGCCCGACAGCTCCGCCGGATAAGACTTCCCCTTGTGTGCCAGACCAACTTGTTCGAGTTGTTGCATTGCCCACGCGTCGGCGTCCTGACGTTTCATGCCAAGGACCTTTCGGGGGCCCATGGCAACATTCTGCAGCGCGCTCCGATGTGCAAACAGATTGAAACTCTGGAAGACCATGCCGACCTTGGCACGCATTTTCGCAAGCGCCCCGCCCTCTTCTGGCAGGCGTTCGCCGTGCAAGAAAATCTCACCACTGGTGATGGTTTCCAGGCGATTGATGCAGCGACACAAGGTCGATTTACCTGAGCCCGAGGGGCCGATAATCACGACCACTTCACCTGGCTGAACCTCCAGATCGACATCAAACAGGACTTGCTGGCTGGCAAAGAACTTATTGACCGCACGTAGTGAAATGGCCGGGTGGGGCTGGTTTTTGGCGTGAGTCGGTAGCATGGTTTCTGATCTGCGTTAGAGGTCTGATGTATGCCCTTAAGGCACCCGCACTAGACGAACTTCAATTGCACCGTAGCCTTCAACTGGCCTACCGGCGCGCCGTTGCAATTGTTCAATGCCGGATCTGCCCAGGGTGTCAACAACGGGTTATCGCTTCCCTGCTCCAGCACTCCCAGTTGCTTGAGTACGGCAATGGTGATGGCGAACACGGTAGGGAAATCGCCATCGCTGACTTTCACCGCCACACCCAACCCTCGGCTACGGATACCGACCGTCTGCACACCATCGGCACCGGTTTTCGCGACCCAGTCGCCATTTGATGCAAGTGTGATCCCCAGATCGGATCGGCCGGTACCGGAGACCATTTGCGGATTGCCGCGCATGGCGTCAAACAGACGTTGCAAAACAGGGCTGAGGCTGGCGTCGGAACCGGCATCACCGCTGGCCAGTCGCGCCCACAGCAAGGCGAGTCGTGACAGAGGCATCCCGAGATTTGGCGCGTTACAGCCATCGGTGCCCGCCCAGAACTGATTTTCCGGAACACCGCTCAGCGATGCGACGACACGCTGGATGTCACGTTGCAAGGGATGGTCCGGTGCCAGGTAGGACTCACTGGCTAATCCGTGAAGGCGGCAATAGGCAAGAAACCCGGTGTGCTTCCCGGAGCAGTTGTGGTGGCGTTGATCGAAGTGGAAGCCGGCCGGCGGCAGATTGTTCGCGCCGTAGAAGTCCGGTAGATGGCAACCGCATCCCAGGTCAGTCACTTCGTGCCGGATTTTCGCCAACATGCTGCTCACGGCATTCACGTGCGATGCTTCCCCCGAGTGACTGGCGCACATCACGGCGACTTGATCATCGGAGAATCCAAAGTGCTCGACACCCCCATCACGAACGAAAGGAACGGCCTGGAACGGCTTGAGCGTTGAACGGGAAAACATCATCGCTCCCGGATCGCCTGCATAGGCCAGCAAAACCCCTTCGGTATCAACAACGGCCACTGATCCCCAGTGAATGCGCTCCACATGTTGGTTTCGAGTAGCCACAGCCAATGGAACATGTGCAGGAAAATCCATAATGATCTCGATACTCCAATGAGCCCCGCAGATGAACGATTCTCTCGGGCAAATACGTTGGCGGAAGTTATGAACGGTGTGCGCACTTCGATCGAAATGAGTCTATATACTGGCGAAAATGGATGGAACATCGTCCGATGGAATTCGGTTTTGCAACCAGCGCAAAGGCAACTCTGAACATGACGTCTGACAGTGCACGTATTGATCACTTGGGAGTAATGAGGGCTCTGGTCAAAGTAGTGGAGTTGGGCACCTTCTCCGCGGCAGCCCGAGAGTTGCACGTCTCCCCTTCCACATTGACCCGAATGATTACGACGCTGGAAAAGTCGTTGCATACAACGCTTCTTCATCGCACAACACATATCGTCGCCCTCACCGAGGCGGGGCAGATTTATCACGCCCGCGCGCTGTCGATGATTGCGGATCTGGACGACACGCTACGTGTCGTCAGTGACCTCAATCTTGCACCAAGCGGCCCGCTGAAACTGACTTCGCCCGTGGCTTTCGGCAGGCGCTTCCTTGCACCACTGATCGCCCCTTTTTTACAGATGTACCCTGGCATCCAGATGGATTTACGTCTGACCGACAACCATAACGATATGATCACCGGGGGATTTGACCTCGATATACATGAGGGCGAGAACCACCTTGAGAACTTGATCGCCTATCCAATATCCCGCAACGATTCGCTACTCTGCGCAACGCCAGACTATCTTGCGCGCTGCGGTCATCCCCAAACACCTGCCGAACTCAGCCAGTACAACTGCCTCATTTACTTACACCCAGACAGCGACCCTCATTGGTACTTCACCAACGATGGCGTGAAACACTCGATTTTCCCGAAAGGCAATCTTCAGTCGGACAATTCGGAACTACTACTCGAAGCAGTTTGTGGAGGCCTGGGCATTGCCGAGTTCGAAATCTGGCTGGTGCGTGATCTCCTCTTGAGTGGAGAACTGCAAATCGTTCTTCCGAACTATCGTTTTGTTAACTCGCTGACAGGGAAACACATTTATATGGCTTATCTTCCCAACCGACGCTATTCCACAAAAGTTCGAGTATTGCGCGACTTTCTCGAAACCCGGCTCAAAGGCATCGGTGAACTTCCCCCTGAACTCTTTCAACACAGTGGGGAATAGTGCATATCAATTTCTAATCCGGCGTGATTGCCAGGCAATCAAGTTCGTTCAAGCCAGGCACGGGCGATTTCTTCGCGCGTAGCAAACCAGACTCCGTCGTGTTGCTTGGCATACTCGATGAATTGCTTGATCGCCCTGACCCGCCCTGGACGGCCCACCATGCGTGGGTGCAGCCCGATCGACATCATGCGTGGCCCTTCAGCCGACTCCTCGTAAAGGACCTCAAAGCTTTCTTTCATGTACTCGAAAAAGTCCGATGCCTGCGACAGCCCCGGAGAGTTCCAATAGCGGAAATCGTTGACGTCGGCGGTGTAAGGCACCACGAGATGACGCTTACCTTCAACCTGGACAAAGTAGGGAACATCGTCGTTGTAGGCATCGGAATCGTAGAGAAAACCTCCCTCCTCCGCGACCAGGCGACGGGTGTTGACGCTGGCACCATACCGGCAATACCAGCCAACGGGACGCCTGCCGCAGGTGCGTTCGAACGACTCGATAGCCAGGCGTATGTGTTCGCGCTCCTGTTCTTCGGTCAGGCGAAACACTTCCTCCCAACGATAACCGTGGCTGCAAATTTCATGACCGCCTGCGACGGCAGCGCGTGCAACATCCGGGTTTTGCTCGAAGGCTACTGCGCAGGCATGAAAGGTCGCGCGAACCGCTTGCTGGTCGAGAATATCCAGGATTCGCCAGATCCCGACGCGAGAACCGTACTCATACATCGATTCCATCGCCAGATTGCGTGTGCCGTCGGGTATTGAATAGCTGCCCCATTCGGTCATTGATTCCTGGTCCGGGTCGCCCATGGCGAGCGAACGTTCGGAGCCTTCTTCGTAGTTGATCACCAGGCTGATGGCCAAACGTGCGCCATTCGGCCAGGTGCCTTGCGGGCGTTGTCTTGCGTAACCCACTAAATCGCGTGCAGGTGAAACCATCGGGATATTCTCCTGAAGTGACTGGTTAAATAAGTACGTGGCGAAAGTCGCGACTTAGCAGTCGATATCTTTCAACCGATCATGGCTAAAGGTGCTGTCCGATTGCCACTCGCTGAAGGCCAGCCCCATGGCCAGGGTTTGCGCAATACAGAACGAAGCGGTGAGCGAGCGAAACCCCAATAGTTCGGCGTCATTGACCTCAATCACCGTGTCCGCCATCTGCCCGATTGGACTCAGAACGCTGTCGGTGATCGCCACCAGCGTCACGCCCGCTTCCCGCGCCTGACGACAGGCTTCAACAGTGTCATTGGCGTAGGGCGGAAAGCTGACGGCTATCAACAAATCATCATCGGCAATGGCACTGACCTGCTCCGGCAACGTGCCGCCAGCACCGCTGATGTGCACGGTTCGCCGGCCCACACGACTCAATGCGTAGCTCAGATACGCCGCCACTGGAAAGGCACGGCGCATGCCGATAACGAAAGTGGTGCGCGCGGCCTTCAGATGGCCGATGGCGGCTTCGATGTTGGCCTGCTCGCCGCCCTCGGCCAGGTGTTCCAGAGAAACGATGTTGGCCTGGCTGAACTCACGCAGAATGCCGCCGACGTCACTTGGGTCCTCCAGCAACGTCTCACCACCGTAGTGCCGAATGCGCTCGCTGTGGGTGTCGGCAACCTGTTGCAACGGCGCGCGGAACAGCCGCTGCAAATCCTTGAAACCCGCAAAACCAAGGGCCTGAGCCAGCCGAATATAAGCGGAAGGCGCAATACTCGAGCGCTTACCCAGTTCGGCCACCGTGTTGAGTGCGATCTCATGCGGGTTGTCGATCAGGAATCGGGCAGCATCGCGCAAGCGACCGGTCAGTTGCTCGTGTTGGGCCGCTATACACTCACGCAGCTCTGCAAGGGTTTCAGGTAAGGCCATAATGAAGGCTCGTAAAATGAGAAGTGTGTACGCCCGTCAACGCAACGCATTGATTGCTTGATCCAGCGCAGTGATGAGGCGGTCGACTTCTTGCAGCGTGTTGTAATGCGCCAACGACACCCGCACCACCCCGCCAAACTGATCAAGCCCAAGGGCTTCGATAAGGCGCCGCGCGTAGAAGTCACCAAAGCGAATGCCTATCCGGTGCTCATCAACCTTACGCACTACAGCCTCTGACTGAACGCCTTCGACTACAAAACTGATGGTTGGCACTCGATGGCGAGTATGCGCTTTGCCAATGATGCGAACGCCTTCGCGCTCCCGCAGAAATGCCAGCAGACGCTCGGCCAGCAAATCTTCCTGCACCTCGAAGGCATCGAACGCAGCCTGCATGCACTCGCGCTCGCTACCTTGTGCACCAAGCCGAGTGCTGATGTCGAGCAAGTAGTCGGTAATGCCGATGCAACCGAAGGACAACTCGTAGTTGACGTTGCCCGGCTGCAATTTGTAAGGCACCACCTCCTGGCCGATAAAGAAATGGTTAAGGCTCGGCAACTCCAGCAACAGATAACGACGCCCCCATAGCACAGCAAAGTGTGGCCCGAAGGTTTTGTAAAAGCTGTAGACGTAGAAATCGGCGCCACTGGCCTGGACATCAACCAGTCGGTGTGGCGCGTAAGCAACAGCGTCCACGCACAGCTTGGCACCCGCCGCATGTACACGTCGTGCAACCTCGGCAACTGGATTGATCGACCCGAGAATATTCGAAGTGTGGGTCATGGCCACATAGCGGGTGTTGTCATTGAGCAAGACCTGCAGGTCATCCAGCTCCAGCTCACAACTGTCCTGGTTGACCTGCCAAACACGCAGGGTCGCACCGCGGCTTTCGCAAAGCTTGACCCATGGGCCGATGTTCGCCTCGTGATCGCAATTGGTGACGATGATTTCATCACCCGGAACGATTGACGGGGCGATGGCACGACACAGTATTTGCAACAAATGGGTGGTCGAACCACCCATGATCACTTCTTCGGGATGCTCGGCGTTGATCAACTGCATCACCGAATACCGCGCCTGCATCACTCGCGCCCCAGCGTCGACGGAAGGTTGGTAGGACGCGCCCAATTGCACGCTGCTGTTGAGCATGTAATCAACGACCCGTTCTGCTACGGCGCTCAGCACCATCGAACCACCGGCGTTATCCATGAAGGCATAGCCATCGGCCAGACCTGGAAATTGCTTGCGAACGTAATCAATATCGAGAGAATTCACTCTACTTTCTCCAGCCTGAGTCAATGATGCAAGATGGCCTGCAGGAACGCTTGCGTGCGGGGTTCCTTAGGTGCGGTAAAGAATGGTTCAGGGATGTTCTGCTCAACAATGCGTCCACTTTCCATGAAGATCACCCTGTCGGCGACGCGACGGGCAAAGCCCATTTCGTGAGTGACCACGACCATCGTGACGCCGGAGCGAGCGAGGTTCTGCATGACATCGAGTACTTCGCCAACCATTTCCGGGTCCAGTGCCGACGTCGGTTCATCGAATAGAATCGCGCGGGGCTCCATGGCCATGGTGCGAGCAATAGCAACACGCTGCTGTTGGCCGCCAGACAATTGGCTCGGGTATTTGTGCGCGTGATCGCCCATGCCAACCTTCAGCAACAGCTCCTTGGCCCTGGCATGCGCATCACGGCGACTCAGACCTCGAACACGGATCGGCGCCAGCGACACATTGTCGAGGACAGTGAGGTGCGGATAGAGGTTGAAGCTCTGGAACACCATGCCGACTTCACTGCGGATGGCGCTGAGTCGCGGACCGTTTTCAACCCGCTCACCGCCCACGCGAATATCGCCCTGCTGATAGTCTTCAAGCAGATTGATGCAGCGAATCAAGGTCGATTTTCCAGAACCGGACGGGCCAAGAATGACCACCACTTCACCCTCTTCGACCTGCAGGTTGATATCGCTTAACGCCTTGAAGTTGCCGTAATACTTGTCGAGTTTTTCAATGTCGATCAAGGTGCTCATGCGGTTTTCCCTCCAGAGGCATTACGCCGTTCAACCCAACTGACCATCTGCACCAACGGCAACAGCAGCAACAGGTACAGCAAGGCAGCCCCTACCAGCGGTGTCGGGTTGGCAGCCAGTGCCTGAGCCTGGGTCGCCTGCTTCAGCAAGTCAGGCATTGCTACGACTGAGGCGAGCGCCGTGTCTTTCATCACGTTGATGCAATTACTGGTCATGGGCGGCATCACGATGCGGATAGCCTGCGGTAAAACAACGTCGCGCATGGTGTTGAAAAAGCTCATGCCTTGAGAAGCCGATGCTTCGAACTGGCCACGGGGAATAGCCTCGATGCCTGAACGAAAAATCTCCGCACTGTAGGCGCAGGAGACCAGCGAGAGCGCACTGGCGGCGGCCGCAAACGACGACAGTCGAATGCCGACAAAGGGCAGCGCGTAATAGATGAGTACCAGTAAAACAAGCAATGGAATGGAGCGCATGATATCGATGTAGATACGCGCTAGCGCTCGAACAGGTGCGTAGGAGTACAACCGCAGCAATGCCAGCAAAAGCCCGCCCACCAGGCCCAGGGCAATGCTCACCACTCCAAGCAAAATGGTCACGCCCAGACCGCGCATCATCAGCGGAAGCGAATCGACGAGCACGTTCCAGTTGAAGAATGTCTGCAAAAGATCCATGGGATACCTCGGTCAATACAAGTGGCGAACGGGCGTCGCCACTTTCACGCATTTTCGGCAGGGCTTACTTGAGGACAGCGGTCACCTGCAGGGTGCTCGAGTCTTTGTCGGCTTCGGCGCCAAACCACTGTTTGTGGATTTTCCCTAAGGTGCCGTCTTCTTTCATCTTGCTGATGATGTCGTTGACCTGATCGCTCATCGCCCAGCCTTTGGCATGCATCAGCGAGTAGCGTTCACCAGTGGGAATACGCGCCACGATGGAATACTGCGGTTTGTCCTTGATGTAATAGAGCACCGCAGGAATGTCGCTGAGGTAGCCATCGATTCGTCCGGAAGCCAGATCGAGCATGGCCGGCGATAGCCCTTCATAACGCGAGACATCGTTGAATTTGTACTCGTCCTTGTGTTGGCCGATCCACATGTCGCCGGTGGAGCCGGTATCGACGCCAACCACTTTGCCGTCCATATCGGCCAGGCTCTTGACCTTGGACGTAGTCAATGCGGTGAGGGATTGGTCGCTGTCGAAGTAAGGCTGCGCGAAGGCTACCGACTCGAGACGTTTAGGGGTAATGGTGATCGAAGAAATTGCAATCTCGACACGCTTGGATTGCACGGCACTGAACAGGCCGTTGAAGGGGATATTGACGAATTCGACACTTTTTCCGGCGCGTTTGGCCACCTCTTTTACAACATCGACTTCAAAGCCGACAAACTCACCTTTGGAATCCTGGAACTCCCAGGGCACGTTGCCAACGTTAGCACCTACGGTCCAGTCCGCGGCCCAGGCTGGCAGTGAGACTGCGGCCGTCATGAACAATCCCAACATCACTTTCGCTTTCATGTTTGCTCCCGATTGTTTGTTTTTTTAGGTGCTAACAGCGGTTGATTTCGTACAACGTGGGACCGAGAGTAAATCAGCGGAGTATTTATTTCAATACCACTTATCTGTGAATATTTTGCTCCATGAATGCCTCCTGTTTTCCCGTGGGGCCGCGCTCAGCACTTGGGCGTGCTCCCATCTAAGTCCGCTGCAATACCGACTCACCCGCCTTCGATGGCAATCGCAAGATGTCCAGCAATGCGAGCGCCGCCACCACGGCGACACACAGGAATGTCAGCTGAAAGTCGACCGTCTCTGCGGTTCCGGTATTGCCATGGATGGTCATTGAGAGGCGCAGCAGCAACGCGCCCGTGGCAACCCCCATCGCCATGCTCAGCTGGAAGAACATACTGAACAAGGTCGAGGCTTCGCTCATCTGCGCCTTGGGGACATCGGCAAAACCCAGGGTATTGAACGCGGTGAACTGCATGGATCGCGACAAACCGCCGACAAACAGAATGCACATGACCAGTGCCCAACTCATCTGCTTGTCCAGTAAGGCGCAGGCCGCTATCGCCAGTACGCCAAGGACACCGTTGATCATCAGCACCGGCCGAAAGCCCCAACGTTGCATCACCATGGTTGTGAACGGCTTCATGGCCAGATTGCCAGCAAAGACTGCCAGCACCAGAAGCCCTGAATCCAGCGCAGAAAGCCCGAAGGCCAGTTGAAACATCAGCGGCAGTAGAAACGGCAAAGTGCTGATGGCAATGCGAAAGATCGACCCACCCAACAGACAGACGCTGAAGGTGCGGATGGCCAATACTTCCAGCGCCAGCAACGGCTGCCCATGCCGTCGCATATGACGCCAGGCCAGGACTCCGAGCATCCCACCTGCACTACTGAGCACCAGTGCCGACAGCCCATTGGCCGGACTTTGCCCGAGCAGCTCCATGCCAAATAGCAACGCAGCGCTGGCGCCGCCCGCAAGCGCGAAACCCGTGAAATCGAAGGACCGCGCAATGGCTTGGTCTCGCCGGGGTATCAGCACGAGTGCAGCCATCACGGCCAACACGCCCAACGGCAAATTGAGGTAGAAAATCCACGGCCAGGACGCATGGGTGACGATGAACCCGCCCAAGGGTGGACCGAGTATCGGTGCAACCAGACCGGGCCAGGTGATAAAGGAGATGGCCCGCACCAGGTCTTTCTTCTCGGTCGTGCGAAGTACCGCCAGACGCCCGACCGGCACCATCATCGCGCCGCTGATGCCTTGCAGTACGCGCGCGGCGACAAAGGCCGGCAAGCTGTCACTCAAGCCACAGAGCAACGAAGAGAGACTGAACAGAACAATCGCCGAACTGAACACCAGCCGTGAACCGAAGCGATCGGCCAACCAGCCACTGATCGGAATGAACACCGCCACCGCAAGCATGTAAACGCTCATGCCGATGTTCACATCCACCGCCGGCACGCCAAAGGTTTTGGCCATGTCCGGCAGCGCGGTGGCGATGACCGTGGCGTCGAGGTTCTCCATGAAGAACGTGACCGCGACCAAAAGGGCAATCAATGTTGAGCGACGTTGCGACATCGGTCATCCCCAGCCATGAGCTTCTTCGATAAAGTGCAGCACCGCACTGGATCGCTCGTCAATCCGCGAAATCAGCGATAGCTCACTGACCATTTCCGCTTGAGCCAGGGACACGATTCGTATGCCCGGAATGGTCAGGCGGGTCATGGTTTCAGGCACGATACTCAGACCGATGCCGGCAGCCACCAGTCCGGGAATGCTCATCAGCGACGGCACGTACATGATGTTCTGCGGGTGCAACTGGTTCTGCCGGCAGGCCTGGAGCGTGTGGGAGGTCAGGCCGATGCCGGCGCTGTCTTGCAAGAACACGAACTTTTCATGGCGTAGCGTCGCCAGGTCTCCGTTGAAGCTGTCGACCAGTTCATGGTTGTCCGGGATCAGCAGGACGAGTCTGGACTGGCTGAAATGATGGGTGCGCAGACGGTCCGGCAGGTGATCCTTGAACACCCTGGCAAAAGCCAGGTCGAGCTTGTGGTCGAGCAACATGTCGAACTGCGCGCGAATACCGGCGTCAACCAGTGACACCTTGACCTCGGGGAACGTGCTGAAGTAATGCCGGAGCAATTGCGGCAAATTGGCCTCGAACAATGCCGAGTGGTAGCCGATGTTGATCTCGCCCACCTCTCCCCGCCTGGCACGCCGGGCAGCGGCGATTGCCAGTTCGCTGGACTCGATGGACTGCCGCGCATGGGGTAGAAAAGCCTCGCCGGCAGCAGTCAACGCCACCCCACGGTTCTCCCGGCGGAACAATACCAGCCCCAGCTCGGATTCCAGCGTGCGCATCAATTGACTCAGCGCCGGTTGCGCAATGCCCAGTTGCTCGGCCGCGCGACTAAAATGTTGCAGGTCGGCCGCGACCACAAAGGCTTTCAGGTGACGCAGTTCCATAATCCGCACCCATAAGGCCAGCTTATCTATTTGTCTGGATTTCGATAATTATTCTGCCGACCGTATGGGTTAACGTCCACTCACTTCGACGTTTCTGCTGGCGCGCTCGCCCGTGCTGGATCGTGGGAGTACCCCATAACCATAAAAAAAAGACGAGCACCTCAATGAGCACAACCAGTCACGAGACTCATGATTTGCGCATGCCTCGCAAAGCGGTGACCGCCGCAACCATCGGCACCGCCCTGGAGTGGTTTGACTTCACGCTTTACGGCGCCGTGTCGGCGACCATCCTGCCCAAGCTGTTTTTCCCGGTGATGGAACCGACTGCCGGCCTGCTCGCTTCGTTGGCGACCTTCGGCGTCGGCCTGGCCGCGCGGCCATTGGGCGCGATTACGTGTGGCTACCTCGGCGATAAACTCGGCCGCCGCAACCTGATGTTGGCCACCGTGACCATGATGGGCCTGGCATCGGTATTGATGGGCTTGTTGCCCACCTACGGCCAGGTGGGGATCTGGGCGCCGATCCTTCTGGTGCTGCTGCGGATCGTTCAGGGTTTCGCCCTGGGCGGTGAGTCCACCGGGGCACAACTGATGGCGCTGGAGCACGCGTCCCCCGATCGCCGCGGACGTTATTCGGGCATGCTCGGGTTGTGCTCACCGCTGAGCCAGATATTGGCCAATGGCGTGTTGATGGGCCTGGCAGCGACACTTTCAAGTGAGCAATTCGAAAGCTTCGGCTGGCGAATTCCCTTCCTCATGAGCTTCGTACTGGTGGTGGTCGCGATCTTCATCCGCCTGAAAGTCGATGAAACCCCGGCCTTCGTCGCCTTGAAAAAGACCCCGGTGAAGCAGGAAAAAAGCCCGCTCAAATCGGCCATCGGCAGCCATTACAAAACCATCCTGCGCTTGATGCTGTTCTTCTGCTCGCCGGCTGCGCTGTTCTACCTGATCGTGATTTTTTCCCTCAGCTACCTGACCAAGCACTTAGGCTTCAGCCAGTCGACGGGCTTCATGTCGCTGATGGTGGCTAACGTCTGCGCCATTTTCGGTGCGCTGGCCGGTGGTTATCTGGCGGATCGCTGGGGCCGTAAAAAGGCGCTGGCCCTGGGTTCATGCATGACCTTGCTGATCCTGTTCGTCTACTTCCCGATCCTCAACACGCTCAACGTCCCCGCCATCATGGCAATCATGGG
>Ga0182005_1001039_pt1 | contig 11750 bp, 8 predicted proteins | sample Sormic07211103_1_FD_123021 | JGI IMG/M metagenome (GOLD analysis project Ga0182005, IMG submission 123021) | Rhizosphere microbial communities from Sorghum bicolor, Mead, Nebraska, USA - 072115-103_1 MetaG | ecosystem: Host-associated > Plants > Roots > Rhizosphere | place: USA: Nebraska...
ACACCAGCGCGATGTGCTGGGCCGCCTGCGACCGCCTGGCCAAGATCGCCGCGCGGCTGGGCCTGGACGCACGCGTGGCGTATTGGCGCGAACGCGCCGACACCATCCACGCGCGGGTGCTGGCCGACGCCTGGAGCGCCGAGCGCGGCCACTTCACCGACACCTTCAACGGCCATCGCCTGGACGCCTCGCTGCTGTTGCTGGCCGACATCGGCTTCATCGCCCCGGACGATGCGCGCTTCGTCGCCACGGTCGAGGCGATCGGCCGCGACCTCAAGCACGGCGCCGCGCTGTACCGCTACGTGGCGCCGGACGATTTCGGCGCGCCGGAAACCAGCTTCACCATCTGTACGTTCTGGTACATCGACGCGCTCGCCGCGATCGGGCGCAAGGACGAAGCGCGCGAGCTGTTCGAGCGCATCCTCGCGCGCCGCAATCACCTGGGCTTGCTGTCGGAGGACCTAGCCTTCGACAACGGCGAGGCCTGGGGCAATTTCCCGCAGACCTATTCGCATGTCGGGTTGATCATCGCCGCGATGCGCTTGTCGCGCAGCTGGCAGGAGGCTTCATGAGCAGACTCGTAGTGGTATCCAACCGCGTGGCCTTGCCCGGCGAGAACCGCGCCGGCGGCCTGGCGGTGGGCTTGCTCGCCGCGTTGAAGGAACGCGGCGGGGTGTGGTTCGGCTGGAGCGGCAAGACCGTGCGCGGCGACAGCGGCGCGATGCACGAGCAGACCCAGGGCGACATCCGCTTCGTCACCATGGACCTCAACCGCGCCGACCTGGACGCGTACTACAACGGCTTCGCCAACCGCACGCTGTGGCCGCTGCTGCACTTCCGCCTGGACCTGGTCGACTACGACCGCGCCACCCGCGAGGGCTACCGCCGGGTCAATGCGATGTTCGCCGAGAAGCTGGCGCCGCTGCTGCGCGAAGACGACACGGTGTGGATCCACGACTACCACCTGATCCCGCTGGCCTCGCTGCTGCGCGAGCGCGGCATCGGCTGCCGCATCGGCTTCTTCCTGCACGTGCCGTTCCCCTCGGCCGACCTGATCCAGGCCCTGCCCGATCATGCGCGGCTGTTCTCCGGCTTCTACGCCTACGACCTGGTCGGCTTCCAGACCCAGCGCGACGTGGACCGCTTCCAGGCCTACGTGCGCCTGTTCGGCGGCGGCAAGGTGATCAAGGACGGCGTGCTGGAAGCGCCCGGCGGGCGCCGCTTCCGCGCCGAGAAATTCCCGATCGGCATCGACACCGAACTGATCGCGCAGCAGGCGCGCGCGGCGGTGACCAAGCCGGCGGTGCGCGACCTGCGCAGCAGCCTGCGCGACCGCCAGCTGGCGATCGGCGTGGACCGGCTGGACTACTCCAAGGGCCTGCCCGAACGCTTCCTCGGTTTCGAGCGCTACCTGGAGCGGCATCCGGACCAGCGCGGCAGCCTCACCTATCTGCAGATCGCGCCGGTCTCGCGCGGCGATGTCACCGAGTACAAACAACTGCGCAACCAGCTCGAACAGATCGCCGGACACATCAACGGCGGCCACGCCGAGCCGGACTGGACGCCGCTGCGCTACGTCAACCGCAACTTCACCCACGCCACGTTGACCGGCTTCTACCGCGCCGCGCAGGTCGGCCTGGTGACGCCGCTGCGCGACGGCATGAACCTGGTGGCCAAGGAATACGTGGCCGCGCAGGACCCGGAGAATCCGGGCGTACTGGTGCTGTCGCTGCTGGCCGGCGCCGCCGACGAACTCAAGGAAGCGCTGCTGGTCAATCCGCACGACCTGGACGGCGTCGCCGATGCGATCGCCACCGCCGCCTCGCTGCCCAAGGCCAAGCGCATCGAACGCTGGCAGACCATGATGGAGCACCTGCGCAAGAACGACATCGGCGTGTGGCGGCAGCGCTACCTGCAGGCGCTGGAGCGGCGCTGATCCGCACCTGCCGCGGCGCCGCCATCGCCGCGCGCGGCGGGCACGCCACCGCACGCAGAACGCAGGTTTCTGCGCGGTCACGGACCGCGCACGCGGATTCCTTTAAAATCGCCGCCCATACGCCGCGTATCGAAACCCTGGGAGGGGCGCGCGACGTGCTAGTTGAGCGCCAGGTCGCCGCCGATGCAGCCGAACCAGCGCTCGATCCCCTCCACGATCTTCCTGCGCCAGCACGGCGCCGCCGGATCTTCTGCAGACCCTCTCCATGACCCCTCACTCTCCGCAACACGGACCCGGCAGCTGGCTGTTCGTCGCCTATGCCGTGGTCATCGCCCTGATCGGCGCCGCCCTGGCCGCGATGGGCGGCCAACTCGTCGCCGCCGGCGGCTCCTGGTACTACCTGCTGGCCGGCCTGGCCCTGGCCGTGTCCGGCGTGCTGCTGGCGCTCGGGCGCCGCGCCGGACTGTGGCTGTTCGGCCTGACCCTGGCCGCGACCATCGCCTGGGCGCTGGCCGAAGTCGGCCTGGACGGCTGGGCGCTGATCCCGCGCCTGGCGATGATCTCGGTGCTCGGCCTGCTGCTGTTGCCGTTCTGGAAGGTGGCGCGCTGGCGCCTGGCGCCGGTGTCCGGGCTGGGTTACGCGCTGGTCACCGGCGTGCTGCCGGTCCTGGGCGCGCTGCTGGTGTTCGTGCCGCTGTTCTTCCCGCGCACCGTCGAGCTGGCCGATCCGGCGCTGGCCGCGCAGCGCCCGCAGAGCGCGTTCAGCCGCGCCACGGTGAACAGCCCCGACGGCAACGTCGCCGCCAACCACGACGCCAGCAACTGGACCGCCTACGCCGGCTCCAACCTGTCCAACCACTACAGTCCCGGCGCGCAGATCACGCCCGACAACGTCAAGGACCTGAAGATCGCCTGGGAATTCCATACCGGCGACCTCAAGCCCGCCGGCTCCAAGCTCGGTTATGCGTTCCAGAACACCCCGCTGAAGGTCGGCGACCTGGTCTACATCTGCACGCCCACGCAGAAGGTGATCGCGGTCGAGGCCACCACCGGCAAGGAACGCTGGCGCTTCGATCCCAAGACCAACCCCAAGGCGATGGCCGGCGTCGCCGCCACCACCTGCCGCGGCGTGTCCTACTTCGAGGCCACCACCCCGGTCGCCGAATGCGCCAAGCGCATCTTCTGGCCGATGGTCGATGGCCGCCTGGGCGCGCTCGACGCCGCCACCGGCAAGCTGTGCGAGAGCTTCGGCGACCACGGCTACGTGGACCTGAACAAGGACACCGGCAACACCAAGCCCGGCTTCGTCGGCCCGACCTCGCCGCCGGTGGTGATGCGCGGCGTGGTGATCCAGCCCACCGGCCAGGTCCGCGACGGCCAGGAACGCGATGCGCCGTCCGGCGTGGTGCGCGCCTTCGACGCGATCAGCGGCCAGCTGCGCTGGGCCTGGGACCTGGGCAACCCGGCGATCGACGCCGCGCCGCCGGCCGGCCAGACCTATACCCGTTCGACCCCGAACGTGTGGTCGCTGATGGCCGCCGACGACGAACTGGGCCTGGTCTACCTGCCCACCGGCAACGCCTCCGGCGACTTCTTCGGCAAGGGCCGCACCCCGCAGGAAGAGGAATACACCGCCTCGCTGGTCGCCGTGGATGCGGCCACCGGCAAGGAGCGCTGGCACTTCCGCACCGTCAACCACGACCTGTGGGATTACGACATCGGCCCGCAGCCGAACCTGGTCGATTTCCCGGTCCCCGGCGGCGGCACCCGTCCGGCGGTGATCCAGGCCACCAAGTCCGGCCAGGTGTTCGTGCTCGACCGCGAGACCGGCAAGCCGATCATGCCGGTGCAGCAACTCCCCGTGCCGCAGGGCACCGACCACGGCGACTGGACCGCCAAGACCCAGCCGGTGTCGCCGGGCATGCCCAACACCGTCGGCGCGCCGAGCAAGGGCTACGAGACCATCGTCGAGTCCGACGCCTGGGGCATCACCCCGTTCGACCAGCTGGCCTGCCGCATCCAGTTCAAGCAGCTGCGCTACCAGGGCATGTTCACTCCACCCAGCCTGGGCGGCTCGCTGTCGTTCACCGGCAACCACGGCGGCATCAACTGGGGCGGCGTGTCGGTGGACCTGCAGCGCGGCATCATGGTGATGAACAGCAATCGCCTGCCGTACACCGAGAACGTCTACACCCGGGAGAAGATGCACGAGCTCGGCGTGGTGTCGGTATTCAACGGCAAGAGCAAGACGCCGGGCTACATGGCGCAGGAAGGCCTGGCCTACGGCGCGCGCAAGGAACCGTGGATGTCGCCGCTGAACACGCCGTGCATCGCCCCGCCGTGGGGCTACGTCTCCGGCGTGGACCTGCGCACCCAGCAGGTGATCTGGCGGCGTCCGCTGGGCACCGGCTACGACCAGGGCCCGATGGGCATCCCGTCGAAGATGAAGTTCGAACTGGGCACGCCGAACAACAGCGGCTCGCTGGCCACCGCCGGCGGCGTCACCTTCATCGGCGCGGCGCTGGACGACTTCCTGCGCGGCTACGACACCCAGACCGGCAAGCTGCTGTGGGAAGTGCGGGTGCCGGCCGGCCCGCAGGCCGCGCCGCTGAGCTATACGGTGAACGGCAAGCAGTACATCGTCGCCGCGATCGGCGGCCACGACCGCATGGAAACCAAGCCCGGCGACAGCGTGATCGCCTGGACCCTGCCGGACGCCGCGCCGGCGAAGTAACGCCGGCCAGCTTCCCCCGGACCCGACCGGCCGTCGCAAGACGGCCGGTTTTTTTGTGCCCGGAACGCTGCCGGCCAACGGCGGCGCATTCGCGCATGTCCCCGTTGCGGGCCGAGCCATCGCCGGCGGCCTATTGCGCTGCAGCAAAAAATACAGCGTTTTCAGCGACCTATCTCGCCTATTCAGGCACGATATTTCCGACGAGCGGTCTGTGCCGCGGTCAAGCCCAGGAACCTGCCGGCCGATACTGAGAGGCACATTCAACGATTTGTCGACGCGAGCGGATTGCGCCGATCTTCCCAGCCGGTAGCCGCCATGACCTTGCCAGACGCCGCATCCCCTCGCCCGATTGGCGGCTCCCGCCTGCCCCCGCGGCCCTTGCTGTTCGCACTGGCCTATGCGCTGGGCCTGTTGGCGATGGCGCTGTACGCGTTGCACCTCGGCCGCCAGCTTGGGCCGAACGGGCCGGCGCTGGCGCGCCTGGCACCGGCACTGGCCGCCGCGGCACTGTTGGTGGCGGCGCTGTACTGGGCCGGCACGCGGCGCGCGGCGCCATCGCAACGCGCGCTGCAGGCGGTGCAGGCGCTGGGCGAAGGCCGCTTCGAGCAACGCCTCGATGGCGCCGGCGACGCCGCCGACGCCGCGCTGCTGCGCGCGGTACAGACGGCGCAGGCACGGCTGGCCGCACGCCAGGCCGAGACCGAGGCCGAACTGCGCCATGGCCGCTTCGTGATCCAGGCGCTGGACGACCTGGACACCATGATCCGCATCGCCGACGACGACGGCCGCGTGCACTTCGCCAACCGCAAGCTGCTGCAGATGCTGCGCGCGATCGAGCCTGACGTGCAGAGCTTCCGCCCCGAATTCAGCGCCGAGCAGTTCGTCGGCGGCAGCATCGGCGACATCTATCCGGACAGCCAGGCGGCGATCGACCGCATGCGCGCGCTGACCGGTTCCAAGCGCGTGCGCGCGCCGTTCTTCGGCCGCCAGATCGACTTCGTCTACAGCCCGATCACCGGCGCCGACGGCGTGCGCCTGGGCACCATCGCGCAGTGGGAGGAGGTGACCGCGCAGGTCAACGCCGAGCAGGCGCTGACCGCGGTGATCGACGCCGCCGCGCATGGCGATTTCAGCCGCCGCCTGGACACCGCGTCGATGGACGGCGTGCTCAGGTCGCTGGCCGAAGGCGTCAACCGCATCTCCGATTCGGTGGAAAGCAATCTCGCGGCGCTGGCCAGCGCGCTGGCCGCGCTGGCCGAAGGCGACCTCACCCATCGCGTCGACGGCGACGCGCAGGGCGTGTTCGCGCGGCTGCGCGAGGACACCAACCGCACCGTGGCCAAGCTGACCGAGATCATCGTCGGCATCCAGGGCGCGGTCGAGGCGATCCGCCGCGCGGCGATGGAAATCGCCGCCGGCAACACCGACCTGTCCGACCGCACCGAGCAGCAGGCGGCCAGCCTGGAGGAAGCCGCTAGCTCGATGGAGGAACTGACCTCGGCGGTGAAGCAGAACGCCGACAACGCGCAGCAGGCCAACGGCCTGGTGCACAGCACCGGCGAGATCGCCCAGTCCGGCGGCAAGGTGATGGACGAGGTGGTCGCCACGATGAGCGCGATCAGCACCTCGTCGCGGCGCATCGGCGAGATCATCAGCGTCATCGACGGGATCGCGTTCCAGACCAACATCCTCGCGCTCAACGCCGCGGTCGAAGCCGCGCGCGCCGGCGAGCAGGGCCGCGGTTTCGCCGTGGTCGCCTCGGAAGTGCGCTCGCTGGCGCAGCGCTCGGCGGACGCGGCCAAGGAGATCAAGCAGCTGATCGAGGACTCCACGCAGAAGGTGACGCTGGGCTCGGGACTGGTGAACCGCGCCGGCGCCACCATGCACGAGATCGTCGGCTCGGTGCAGCGCGTGACCGGGCTGATCGGCGAGATCAGCGCCGCCAGCGCCGAACAATCCAGCGGCATCGAGCAGGTCAACCGCACGGTGATGCAGCTGGACGAAGTGACCCAGCGCAACGCCGCGCTGGTGGAAGAAGCCACCGCCGCGGCGCGCAGCATGGAAGAACAGGCCGGCGGCCTGGCCACCGCGGTGGCGGTGTTCCGGATCGAAACCAATCGCGCGCAGCCGGGCGGCGGCAAGGTCACCTCGCTGCTACGCGGCGTGCGCTGAGCTGGAGCACACGCGCCGCTACGGAGCGGCGAGCGGGCCTGGGCGCGAGGCCAGGCGCGATCGTCGCAGTGCAGCTCAGACGAAGCTCATGTACAGGTTGCGCAGAAAATCGAGCTGCTCGTCGCGGCTCTCGAACATGTCCTGCGCGAAGTACTGCAGGTCACTATGGACCACGAACGGCAGGCGCCGCCCTTTCGGCGCAAGGTCGATCGCGAAGGACTGTTGCGACTGCCCCAGCAACATCAGCTGGCCGAGCACGCCGGGATAGTGGTCCGCATAGAACTGTTGCGCCGCGTCGCGTGTCGCGAACGGATGGCCGGTATGCGCGTTGGCGCCTGCATCGCGCGCATCGACCACCTTGAGCGGCGCATAGCGGTTGGCGGTCTTCTGCGCATCGCCGCCCCAGATCGTGCCCGCCAGCGGTCCGGTGTCGACGAACACGACGGCGTTGTTGAGGGCGGGAGGATTCTGCGCGGTGTTCTGGTTGATGATCTGTGCCGTGCTCAAGGTGGCCTGCTGCAACAGCGCGAGATTGTTGGCGATGTCGCCCGCCGAAGTGCCCAGCTCCCGATACAGGATGCCCGCATTGTTTTGCACGTTCTGACCGAAGTTCATTTGCGCGTTCCAGCGACCGGCATACAGGCCGACGATGCGCGTGGCCTTCTCGAAGATGCCGAGCCCGGACTTGTGCAACGGCCGCAAGCGGATGAAGGGTCCATTGCCGAGCATGTAATAGGTGCTGGGCAGCTGCACCGCAGAGAACGCATAGGCGACAGTATCGATATCGATACTGGAGAACAGCCAGTTGGCCGGCTTGATCAGCGGCAAGGGCGTGACGGTGGGCATGGCGATCTTCCTCTGCGGAGATGGTGGGCCAGACGGCGGGACGGCGGCGCCGGCTACGACACGCGGCCGACGCAGCTGCGCGAGCGACAGCAGGAGGAAAAGAACGTCCATGGGTGCCCAACTCCTGCGCATTGCGTGCGCCAGCTCCCACAAGAACGCGGCGAGCCTAGCCTTGTGAACCGGCAACGGCGCGCGGGCACGCCGAGGCAGAACGGTTGGCACGCGCATGCGAGCACCGTCGTGCGCAAGCCGGCTGCCGAAGCGGGTTTCGCCGCACGTTGTCGCGGCTGAAGGCCCCTACAGGCAGAGCAGATGCGTGGCGCCGCGATGCAGCGCTTCGTTCACTCCAAAAAGCGCGACCGCTGCTCCGGATCGGGCAGGAAGCACTGCGTGGAAGTGCCGAACCAGCGGTAGCGGTTGCGCGCCAGCACCCGATAGCCGGCATCGCGCCAGCGCCGCGGCAACAGCCGCAACACCGCCACGACGCGCCATGCGCCGCCGAGGCCGGCGATCACGCCGATCGCCGCGTCCGAATCGGTCCACGCGCGTTGCGGCGTCAGCAGCAGGAACGACAGCGGGTCGTCCGGATCCAGGCCATTGCGGATGAGCAAGGCGCGGCCGCTGGCCGATTGGATCGACGCGAACCGGTAGCGGCCGCGGCGATCGAAGCGCAGCAGAAAACGCACCCAGCGGCTGCACAGCAGGCATACCCCGTCGAACACCACGATCGCGCTGTCGGCGCCCGCCGCGGACACTGCGTCGCGCGCGGGTTCAGGCCGGCTCAAGCCAGCCCTCGTAACGGATGAACGGGCCGATCCACGGCAGCGCCACCTCGACCAGAAACGCATAGCGGCCGTCGCGCTCGGATTCGCGGCAATGCACGCCGGCCAGCCAGCGTCGCGGCAGCGGCAACACACCGAACGCCCAGGCGCGCGCGGCGCTCCAGACGATCGCGGCGGCGTCCACGCGCAGCGCGAATTCGAATTCGACCGCGCCCAGGCGCTCGCGCAGCCGACCGTCCTGCAGCCACAGCCGCGACGGCATCGCGTGCGTGCCGAAACGGCGCTGCCAGCGCTCGCCCTGCGCGTCGGCACTGAAGGTCACCTCGATCGGCAGCGTGGCGTTGGCCGGCGGCAGGCGCGCCAGCCATGCGCACAGCGGCAGCAACGGATGCCGGCCGCGGCGTACCTCGGCCTGGCCGACGTAGCGCTGCCGCTGCGGCACCGAATGCAGCGTGCGCAGCGCCGGCGGCAGCTGCGCGAATGCGGGCCCCAGCACTTGCGCGAACAGCGGCGCGCTCAGTCCGCGATCCATGCCAGCGTCGCCATGCGCCCGCTGCGACGGTCGCGGCGATAGGAAAAGAAGCGCTGCGCGTCGGAGATGGTGCACAGGCCGCCGCCGTGCACCTGCGCCGGGTCGATCCCCGCGGCGGCCAGGCGCTGCCGCGCCAGCGCATACAGGTCCACCCGCCAGTGTCCGGGGCGGGTGGCGACGAAGGCGCTGGCCGCGGCCGGATCGTGGCCGAGGAAGGCATCGCGCACGTTCTCGCCGATCTCGTACACCTGCGGACCGGCGGCCGGGCCCAGCCAGGCCTGCAGGTGCGCCGGCGGCGTGCGCAGGGCGGCGACGGTGGCTTCCAGCACGCCGGCGGCCAGGCCCTGCCAGCCGGCATGCGCGGCCCCGACCTCGCTGCCGTCGCGGGCGGCGAAGGTCACCGGCAGGCAATCGGCGGTCAGGATCGCCAGCACCACGCCGGGCACCGCGGTGACCGCGGCATCGGCGGTCGGCTCGGCGTCGATGCCGGCCACGGCAGGCGGCCGCTCGAAGCGCAGTACCTGCACCCCGTGCACCTGCCGCAGCCAGTGCGGCGGCGACGGCAGCGTCAGGCGCGCGGCGAGTTCGTCGCGGTTGCGCTGCACCGTGGCCGGATCGTCGCCGTCGGCCGCGCTGCGGTTGCCCAGGTTGAACCGGTCGAACGGCGGCGGCGACGCCCCGGCGCCGGTGCGCAGCGTGGTCAGCGCGCGCACCCGCGGCGGCGCCGGCCAGTCGGCGGCAAGGGCGAAGTCGGTCATGCGCGTGCGGCCCTGGACAGGCCAGCGCCGGCGAACGGCGCGACCGGGCACAGCGTCGCGCTCCCGGCGACGACCGCCGCGCGGGCGTATCGGAAACCAGCACACCGGCCGCGCGGCCGCGCCGCCTGCACCGGCACGCCAAGCCGTGTCGCCCATTCCCGAGCGGGTCCGCCCGGGAATGGATGCAAGGCGCCAGGCCTGCCCTCGCCCGCCGGCGCCATGCTCAGCGCCGCGCCTGCTCGGCGGCCAGCCGCGAATCGACGCGCAGCGCGGCCAGCAGGCGCAACAGGTCGGCCGGCACCGCGGCGGTGGCGCGCACCGGCTCGCCATGGGTGGGGTGCTTGAACTCCAGCGTCTCGGCATGCAGCGCCTGGCGCTTGAAGCCGCGCAATTCGGCGATCAGCTCCTCGGTGGCGCCCTTGGGCAGCTTCAGCGGGCCGCCGTACAGCGGATCGCCGATGATCGGGTGCTTCAGGTGCGCCATGTGCACGCGGATCTGGTGGGTGCGCCCGGTCTCCAGGCGGCATTCCAGCGCGGTATGCGCGCGGAAGCGCTCGCGCAGCCGGTAATGGGTGACCGCGTCGCGGCCGTCCTCGCGCACCGCCATGCGCAGGCGGTCGCGCGGGTGGCGGTCGATCGGCGCATTGGCGGTGCCGCCGGAGACCAGCGGCCCGGCCACCACCGCCAGGTACTGGCGGTGCACGTCGCGCGCCGACAGCTGCGCCACCAGCGAGGTGTGCGCCGGCAGGGTCCGCGCCACCACCATGGCGCCGCTGGTGTCCTTGTCCAGGCGGTGCACGATGCCCGCGCGCGGCAGCGCCGCCAGCGACGGATCGAAGTGCAGCAGGGCGTTGACCAGGGTGCCGCTGGAGTTGCCGGCGCCCGGATGCACGACCAGCCCGGCCGGCTTGTTCAGCACGATGACCTGGTCGTCCTCGTACAGCACCTCCAGCGGGATGTCCTCCGGCAGCGCATGGGTCTGGGTCTCCAGCACCGCATGCAGGCTGGCGATCTCGCCGCCGCGCAGGGCGTCGCGCGGCCGCGCCGGGGCGCCGTCCAGCAGCGCGTCGCCGGACTTGATCCATTCGGCCAGGCGCGAACGCGAGAATTCGGGAAACAGCTCGGCCAAGACCGCGTCGAAGCGGCGGCCGGCGGCGTGATCGGGCACGCGCGCCTGGCGCGGGCCGTCGGAGACGGCGTCCTCAGGGGTGTCCGGGAGGGTATTGGGCATGAAAAGGGCACGGCTACGTCGGAAAGGGAGGGTCGCGGCGGCCATAGTCAGTCGCCGGACAGGCCACTAGGCTATCATCGCCCCTTCGTATTCCTGACGTGTCCTGCCCGAACCCATGATCCGACGCTCCGTCCCGCTCTCCGCGCACGTCCGTTTCATCGCCCTGATGCTGGTCATGGTCGTCGTGGCAACGGGTTGCCACCGCCAGAAGAACAAGAATCCCGAAGAAGGGATGCCGGTGGAACAGCTGTACCAGAAGGCGCACACGCAGATGCAGAGCGGCAACTGGGCCGGCGCCGAGGGCAGCTTCAAGCGCCTGGTCGCGCAGTACCCCTACGGCCAGTACACCGAGCAGGCGATGATCGAGAGCGCCTACGCCCAGTACAAGGCCGGCAAGCACGACGACGCGGTATCCAGCATCGACCGCTTCATCCGCACCTACCCGACCCACCGCAACATCTCCTACATGTACTACCTGCGCGGGTTGTCCAACTCCAACCGCGACACGGTGTTCCTGCGCCGGGTGTGGTCGCTGGACCCGAGCCGCCGCGACCTGTCCACGCCGCAGCAGGCCTACGCCGACTTCAACATCGTCGCCGAGCGCTATCCGAACAGCCGCTACGCCGCCGACGCGCGCCAGCGCATGATCGCGCTGCGCAACGTGTTCGCCCAGCACGAACTGGACAACGCGCTGTACTACCTGCGCCGCAACGCCTGGGTATCGGCCGCCGGCCGCGCCACCTACCTGCTGGAAACCTA
>Ga0182005_1001043_pt1 | contig 11727 bp, 5 predicted proteins | sample Sormic07211103_1_FD_123021 | JGI IMG/M metagenome (GOLD analysis project Ga0182005, IMG submission 123021) | Rhizosphere microbial communities from Sorghum bicolor, Mead, Nebraska, USA - 072115-103_1 MetaG | ecosystem: Host-associated > Plants > Roots > Rhizosphere | place: USA: Nebraska...
ACACATTGGCGGACCTGACGCTTGAGACGCCGACGGCAGGCTGATGCCCGGCACCCCGCACTTTTTTATGAGGTAAATGACGATGAAACGTCGGTTGGCACTGATTGGTTTTTGTTTGTTCACCCAGACGGCGCATGCCGGACCGAGCATCAATATCGGCACGGTCTACGACTACCTGGACGGCGACAAAAGTACCTTTTTGAAACGCGTCTACAACGGCGGCGACAGCACCGCTTTCGTCAAGGTCAACATCCTGGAAATCCTTTACGACGCCGACGGAAAATCGCAGGAAGTGCCACTCAAATCGAATGCCGACGGCCATTCAAGGGATGGCTTGATGGCCAGCCCGGCCAGGCTGATCGTGCCCGCCAGTGGCATGCAAGGCACGCGATTGCTGTACATGGGCGAGCGCGATAAAGAGCGCTATTTCCGCGTGCGCTTCGTGCCGGTGGTGCCTGAGAAAGAAGACGAGTTCGCGGTCTCCGTTGAAGAGCGTGAGGCGTACAAGAAAACGCTGTCCGCCGGGGTCACGGTGCTGGCCGGTTATGGCGCTGTGTTTTTCGTCCGCCCCAAGGACCCGCGTTACGCCAGCGTGATCGAAAACGAGGCGGCCAGGTACCGGGTCCGCAATACCGGCAACACCGTGGTGGTGATCGACGAGTTCAAGGATTGCTCGGTCAAGAACGACCAGGACTGCCAGCCGACCACCAAGCATCACATTCTGGCCGGCCGCAACTTCGAGTTCGAGAAACAGGCTGGCCGCGAGTACCGCTTCACGTTGATTGAAGGCGAGAGCCGCAAGAAACTCGATGTGAAAGGCTGATGACTATGTTCAGAAAACTGACGGTCCTGATGATGTTCGCAATGGCCTGCCATTCAGCGTATGCCGCCCGCGAAGTGCAGCACTTCGAAGTGTTCGTAACGATCCCGAGCCAGGCGTTCTACGTCATTCCCGCAGACCCCGGCTGGATACATCGCGAACAGCAACTGCCGTGGAATCTGGCGACCTCGACCCTGGGCGGCTTGCGCAAGTATTTCGATGTGAAGAATGAAGCCGGCTCCATCGAAGCGCGCCTCGAGGGCAGGCCGTATTTGTCCAACGGGACGGATGCCCATGACATTGGTTTGCGTGTGCTGTTCAACGATAAGTTGTTGAGCGAGGGGGAAAGCCGCGAGGTGGTTTCTCTGATCGACGCGGCGCACGGCAAGCGGGTTTTACTGGAAGTGCTGCCTTTCCCACCTGCTGATGGGGTTTATAAACCCGGCAGCTATTTTGGCAGCGTCAATATGGTCTTCAACGCGGTGTTGCCGAAATGACGAGTTTATTGAATAAGCAATCAGTCCGGACATTGAATGGATTTGCCTTGGCCGGCCTGATGTGTGCTGTATTTGCCCTGCCCGTGCAGGCAGCTGTCCTGGAGATCGAAGCAGTGTTCGAGCCGGACTCTTCGAAGCCGAATAAGAACGTGTTCGTCAACATGACACCGTCCGAGGGGTTTTGCCGCCAGGTACCTCAAGCCTGTGAACCCTACGGACTTTTCAGCCTCGGCCCGCGCATCGCCTTTGAGGCCAACGCACCGATCCTTGCCAATCATGCGGATCCTCGCCAGGGCGGTATGACCAGGGTTCCCTCAGAGTGGAGAGAGGTCCGTGTTACGCATGAATCGGGTGATTCAAAAGTGCTTTCCATTCGGATCGGAGGCATTGGTCACGAAGCAAGAGTTCCACGCCCCGTTACCGAGTTGACCGGGGGTGGATATTGGGATCAGCTTTGGGAAGGAGGGGGCTGGGTTTATGCCCCGAGTCCTTGCCAGGGTGTTGGTTGGTATTCCCATGGCGCCCAAGGCTACAACAGTTTCTGGAGAGTTCCGATCGGTGCGGGCGTGTGCAGCAAAAAGGCGCTTTTCGACATTCCGATGTCCTTCCGGTATCTGTATTTCGTTTTCGCCTATGAACTGCGCACACCCGATCCGTTGAACATGGTCGCGGGAAAATACAAAGGCTCCATTACCTACTCGGTCGGCCCTCATCAGGACTTCGACATGGGCGATGTCATGATTCCCGACGACAACCAACTGACCCTCAACTTCTCCCTGGATGTTCGGCACACCCTCAAGGTCGACATTCCTCCCGGCGGCAATCGCGTTGAACTGGTCCCGCAGGGCGGCTGGCAAGCCTGGCTGACACAGGGGCGCAAGCCGACGCGGTTGTTTCGTGATCAAACGTTCAATCTCTCTTCGTCGAGTCGCTTCAAGATGAGCCTGGACTGCCAGTACAGCACCGATGGCAATCGCTGCTCGGTGCGCGATCAGGCTTCGGGTCACGTCGTGCCGCTCGACGTCAGCCTGACCCTGCCCACTGGCCTGGTGGATGCCGCCGGTCAACCCGTCAGTCGCCGGCCGTTGCGGCGCGACGGCAGTGGTACCGAGCTATTCCAGCCACGCTTTTATGTCGATCGCAAACCGGGAACGTTGCATTTCGAGATTGCGCAGGACGAGGTCGAAGAAATGATCAATCCGGGTGCCGCCAGATCGTACTCGGGCACTGTATCGGTGATTTGGGATTCGGAAGTGGGCTAAGGGTTGAACCCTGATGCATCATCCGATGCATCAGGGTTTGCCGATTACGGCTGTGCGTCTTTTTGCAGCGCTGCGCGGGTCAGCTTCCTGCTCAGCTCTTTTTCTTCGTAACCCATGTCGTGAAGCAATCCGCCGTAGACCTCATCGGTCATGTCTTGATCGGTCAACACCACCTTTTCATCGACATTCAGCCGCCGGGCGAGGTCTTGCAGACGTTGTTTGAGTGCTCGTCGTTGTGCAATTTGCTGGCCTTTGGAACTGGCCCAGGCGTGTTGAACTTCGCGTAACTCATCCAGCAATTCGCTCTTGGTTTCGTAAAACCTGGCATTGCGCCTGAACTCGTTCGGGTACGTTTCCTGCAGGTATTTCTGCCAAAACGGCTGTTCGATCATGTCGTTGATCAAGCCATCGCCGGCCTCCATGGACATCACTGTATCGAAGGCGGTGTCGAGGGTTTTGGCGTTCACACCGGCCATGGTGCGAAACAGCATCGACTCCGATTGCCACGGTAAACCCAGGCGTTGAGCCAGGCCGGTTTCGTAGGCGAGGTACACCTCGACTTCATCGGGATTGCCCGGCCGGCTGCCGAAATCGGCGCGGGCAATGTCATCCACGCGGGCGAGGCGTGCGGCACCCCTGGCCAGGTTCACCAGTTTGCTTTCAAGGACGGCGTTGGACGTCGACAAGGCATAGGCTTCGGAGGCGAGCACCTTGATGCCCATGTGGTTGAACACCTGGGCCCCGGCATCGGCGCAGGTGGTAGGGGCCTTGGCCATTTCGAACAGATCCTTGCGCAACCCGGTGTCCATGTCGATGGCTTCGACCATGCGCCATACCCGGCTGCTGAGCTGTCGACGCAAATCACCACCGGCCTTGTAATCGGCCGAGCGGGTCTGTTTCTGGATCAGGGCAAAAAAATCTTCAGAGCCGGGCTCGGTCATCAAATCGTGCCAGGCTTCCTCCCGGAAAGTACCCAACCCTGAGACTTCGGCACTCCACCATACCGAGTCGTCGTTCATTGGCCACTGGTTCGACGCGTCTCGTGCCGCGTCGGCGTAGACCTGCTTGGGTGAGATGCCGACGGATCGTCGATACTCTTTGAAAGTCACCAGGTTGGCGTCCGAGAGTTGCTTTTCGTACAAACGGGTCCGCGCCAGGAGAAAGGCATCTTCCGAGCCGGGTACGACTTTCGGAATGACGCTGATCGGGTTTTCCTGCAAATCCAGAAAGAAGCCGCGCGGTCGACGTTTGTTGAAGGGACCGAACAGGCCATCGGGCCAGGTGGTGGCTCCCGTGTTGCTTAAGCTCAGGATTCTAAGTCTGGGCATGCGCCCGACGTCCGGGAGTCGGCCCAGGTGCGTGTTGTCATCGAGCCTGAGGGTTTCCATGCGCGTCAGGTTTCGCAGTTGCTCGACGGCCGACGGCGTCAATGTGATGTCGTTGTTCATCAGTCGCAACGTGCGCAGGTGGTGCATCTTGCCGATGGGGTCGGGGAGTCGCGTCAAGCCGCAGCTGCGGGCGCTCAGTTGCCGCAGATGAGGGAAGTCACCCAACAGGCCAGAGGCGGATTCGGAAAAGCTCGTGCGGTCCAGGTTCAAAGTGCTGATCTGATCGAGGTAGCGTTTGATATCCGGCAGCTCCTTCCACCAGCGTTCGAGGTCGAGCACCTCAAATTCTGTGGACAGATCCAGCGCATAACCGCCGTCCGCCGTGATGCTGCGCTCGCCAAAGACCGTGGGCTTGCGTTTGAAACAATCGATGAGGCGTTCGGCAATGTGCAAACCGCCGCTGTTGACGAACCCGCGTTGATCCGGGCCCCAGGTATCCGGCTGCTGGTAGCGCCAGCGATTGAACAGCAGACGCAAATCCTCCAGTTCGCGGTCCAGGCGGGTCAGGGTCTGGTGCCCTTGCTCCTGCGAACCGAGGGATCGAACGAAGGTATTGACCTCGCGGTCGTTGAAGTGAGGGTAAATATCCTGCACCCGTTCGGTGAGCGTGGGGGCGACGGTGGAGAACGCAGGACCGCGCAACAGGATCATGTCTTCGTGGTTAGCCAGCGGAAGGATCGGCGGTGCGGCGAGCGCAGTGCGGCGTTGCGCCGGTGTCTCGGTCTTGGCCATTACCCATTGCTTGAAAAAGGCGCCCTGGCCGGGCCGATAGCCCAGCTGCGCCTGTTTGTTTTTCGGCATGGCGTTGAGGACGGCTTCGTAAAAATCAGTGGCGTCGTGCAGTTTGTGGTTGTCGCCGTCCCAGACTTCGAACCGGTTGACATCATCCTTGACCAGCACCCGGACCATCGATGCGTTCTCGACTCCCACACGGCTGCGCAAGGGGCCGGCATCGTTGCCTTCGCGAACCTCGATGCGCAATTGCGCGAACGTGTCGGTATGAATCCTCAAGGCGTTCAGCACCAGGCTTTCGGTTTCCGCCACCCACTGCGCGCCGTCGTGGAATCCTTCGTAGGCGTGATTGGTCCGGGCTTCGAATGCCGCCTCACGGGCGCGGCTCTTGAGGCTCAATGGCAGTTGTTGCGTTTGGCTCATGCGCTTGAGGTCGGCAGCGTCGGCACTGTTCAGCAACGTTTCTGCCGCACGGGACGGCAGCTCGGGAAAGGTCTGGCGTATGAGTCTTAGCTGCGGATCGTTGGACGCCTGGGCCCCTTGGTACAGCTGATTGACGATGTCTGGGGTCAGTCGATCGGCTTCGTCTGCCAGTCGATGACGCAATGCTTGCACCCGTTCACGTTTGGCGGTGGACCGGCCGAGCATGGCTTGCAGCTCTTCTTCGCTGAGAAACTCGACAAGACCTGGCGCAAATCGGTCGCTCATGAGGTTGGACAAACTGGTGGACAGCGTTTGCTCGTCGGTCGCATCGGCATTGCCGTACTGACGGAACCGGCCGCTCCTGTCAGCGTTTTCGTAGACCTTCAGGGCTTTATCCGTAGGCCAGCCGTCCAGGTAAGTCACCAGCGGTTCAAACCAGTAGGAGGAAGGATCCAGGGGCTGACCCGATCGAATCCTTTCGATGGCCTGGCGGGCCTGGCGCTGGATGTTCAAACGGGTGAGGCTGTCGTCCAGTAACGGTGGCGGGGCCGTGTTGTCGACGTACATCCGGCGCAGCGCACCGTCGTCGGTGCCGCTGGCGATGCGAACGTCTTCGAGCTGCGCGTCACTGAAGCCCTTCACGGCGTGGCCGAGACGGCGCATCAACGTCGGGCGATCCCAGGTTCGCGGGTTCTCGGCTTCATGAGTCCACGCGCCGAGGCCGTTGTGTTTCAGCTCGGGCAGATAAGCATTGTCGCGATGCGGGTGTTTGACGCGGTAGTTGCCGGTTTGCGGATCCTTTTGCACGGCGTAGTGTTTGCCATTTAGTGGCAGAACATCCTCGCCTTCGTGGGCATGCAGCCCCTGCGCGTCGGGTCTGGAGTCCTGCGATAACTGCACATCGGGCCACTCATAAGGTTTGAGGTCGGGATTCCATAGCCGGGGTTCGCCGTTGGGCAGCGTGACCGGTTTCATGCCTTCGATCAGCGGCGACAGTTTCAGGCGTACCAGCGCGCCGATCTGCGCGCCGGCGGCAAATGCTGCGAGCTGAAGAAAATCCGTGGCCACGCCGACGATGTGTTCGGTGGCTTCGGTCCACAGCCCCAGGGTCATGTCGACGATACCTTCGATGGTGTCGCTGGCCATCTGATAAGCCATGTAGCCCATCATCAGCTCACCGAGTCCGGGAACGAACGGCGTTACGACCATCAGAGCGATGTTGAAGATGTCCGAGACGATTTTCTTGAAATTCTCCCACCAGGCCCATCGGGCTTTGGTATCGGCATCGGCGGTGGACACGGCGATGTGCCGGGCGTCATTGAGGACCTTGTTGAGCTTTTGCTCAAACAAGTACTCCCAGAGCTCACCGGTGAACGGTGCGATACTGAAATGCAGATGAGGGTCAGTGACGGCCACTTCCCGCCAGCTCGGTCTCTGGTCCAGCGGTTCTTTCTGATGCCATTTCACTTCGAACAGACGTTGTTGCAGCCCGCCGAAAAAGTGCCCTCGATCGGATTGATCGACGAACCGGCTGAAATATTGCTGGTAGGTCATGCCGGTGGACGATATGACGTTGTTGTCGCGCAGCTGACGTGTCATTTCATCCATGAAAGCGACGGTCGAGGGGTACTCTTTCAGTGGGTGCTCAGGGTCTTGCGGGACGTAAGCGAATATCGGCACAACCTCACGGGCCCGGTCCAGATCCGGGGTAATCAATACGATCCCGGTCAGCACGCTGTCGAGAATCGACAGGTTGGCGAATTGCATGATTCGGCCTTTGCGGGTGAGGTTGCGCTGGCCGTCGAGCATCATCAGGATCAGGTCACCGGCATCGGCGTCGATGTCGCCCTTCAGGACAGCCAGTCTGGCGGCCGCTTTAAACGCGGATTTCTCGCTCTCGACAATCTTGTGTTTCAAAACAAACTGGGCGAGGCCATCCCTGGGCCGCAACTGCTCTTCGAGGTATTTCGTGTACCGCGCACCAATGTCCAGCTCGCGGCACAGGGCCTGAAACCGGGCGATGGACATTTTACGTTTGATCGGCAGGATGTCGAAATGCCCGCGGGCATCGGGCTGGCTGATGAAGTTCGAGTCGACCTCGCAGGTTTCCTTGCTCGAGAAATTATGCAGGGCCGCGTCCAGCAGTGAAACGGTTCGGGTCACTACACCGTTGATGTTGCTGGCATACCAGGGAAGCGCTTTGGGTAGATAAAGGTGCAGGTAAGTGGTCTTTACATCGACGTCGACACCGTACTGTTTCAGCAACGCCTCGGTCAGCAACGGTTCTGCGAATTCGTAAACGCCTTGCACCTTGTCCAACACTCGGTCGACGGTGTTTTGAGCGGCCCAGAGTTTGAGGTTGGCTTCTTGTAACGGCGTGTGATCGAAATCCCTGGTGGCCTGTACCCAATACCCTGAAGCCGTTTGTGTGAGGCTCAGTTCCCGAATCCGTCGCACTGAAGCGTCCTTGAACGCGGGATGGATACGGCTCTTGATAAACGCGTAGTGGCGACCTTTATCGTCATCGGCCCCCGGTATCGGTAGCGCTGATATACGTCCGTGTAAGTCAGTCATGCTTTTAATGAACCTTGAGCGTTAAGTGGAGTGACCAGCCTAACGCCCGAGGCTCAAAGTAAAAGTTTGAATTACTGCTTTTAAGTCAGTGTTTGTCCCTTCAAGACATTGGAATTATCAATGCCGAAAATAATTAATTACCACCCCTTCAAACACAGCCGGTTCTGTTAACGCCGTACGACTTCAACCGGCAGGCAACCGGTGTTGCTGGCGGGTTGCAGGTACGGCGTCAGAATCGGCGCCATGCCCTTGAGTACCTGCACCGGCAAGGCCGAGGTGAAGGTGAACGTTTCGGCCGAACGACCCGGTACGAAAGCGGTGAGGGTGCCGAAATGGTGATCGCCGATGTAGAACACGAAGGTCGCCGTGCGGTTCAGGGATTTCGAACTGATGACCTGCCCGCCGGAACCGATGGCTGAAATGCGGTTGTCGCCGGTGCCGGTCTTGCCGCCCATTGCCAACGGTTTGCCATCGGGCAGGGTGAAACTGCCGGACACACGTTTCGCTGTACCGGCGTCTACCACTTGCGACAGGGCTTCGCGCATGGCGGCGGCGACTTCGGACGGCATCACCCGTTTGCCCGCGACCGGGTCATTGATCAGTTTGGTTTCATACGGCGTATCAGCCGCGAAATGCAGCGTGTCGATGCGCAGTGTCGGCATGCGCACGCCATCGTTGAGAATGGTGCCGATCAACTCGCCCAACGCTGCCGGACGGTCGCCGGAGCTGCCGATGGCCGTGGCCAGCGACGGCACCAGGTGATCGAACGGATAGCCGACTTTCTGCCAGCGCTGGTGGATGTCGAGGAAGGCTTCGATCTCGAGCATGGTGCGGATACGGCTGTCGCGGGCGCCCTTGTGCCGGCTTTTGAACAGCCAGCTATAGACTTCCTGACGTTCGAATTGGCTGGCTTTTACGATCTGGATCCACTTGGCGTCAGGGTTGTTCAGCAGATAGCCCATCAGCCACAGGTCCAGCGGGTGAACCTTGGCGATGAAGCCCTGGTCCGGCAAGTCGTAGGCGCCAGGGCTGTAACTTTCGTACAGCCGTTGCAGGCGTTCGTCAGTGAGTTTTTCGGTGAGCTTGGCGCCTTTGAGGTGCGAGCGCACAAAGGTGTTGAAGCTTTCCTGGCTGGCCTGTGGCCGCAGATACCGGTGCACCGCTGCCATGCGGATCGGCGTCGGGCGCATGCCGTCGAGGAAGGTGTCGAGCCGTGCCTGGGTGTCCTTGTTTTTGTACTTTTTCCAGAATTTCAGCAGGAACGAGGTGCCTTCGCGGTCGGCGAAGTTGGCCAGGTACTCCTGACGCCGTGGGTCTCGGTCGTCCTTGAGCAGTTCGGCGCTGCTGTTGGGGCCGGAATAGGTGGTGTAGCGCACCAGGTCGCGCATCAGCCGGATGAACGGCAGGTTGATGGATTCGCGCAGGGCATCGCGCAAGGTCGGTATGCGGCCGTTATCTTCCTTGCGGAAGTTATGGAACACGTGCAAGCCGCCCCCGGTGAAAAACGCTTCGCCAGGGCTGGCCGAGTATTTGCGATCCAGCGCCGCGCCGAGCATCGCCGGCAGGTTGCGGTCTTTGTTCTCGATCAGGTAGTCGACGGCCCAGCGGCTCAGGCGGTCCTGGTCGGGGACGTCGAGTTTTTTCAGTTCAGGGACGGTCATCCCGGCATATTTATCGTGCAGCTCGGCGATGATTTGCAGGTAGGTGGTGAGTACGCGCATTTTCGCCGTGGAGCCCAGTTCCAGCTTGCTGCCTTCGTTGATATCGAACGGCTGGTCGGTGCTGTCGGTCTGGATGCGTACGCGCGCGCCGTCCGGCGTCAGTTCAAACAGGGTGAAGCTGTAGCGCACCTGAGTGGTGCTGGTGGGGGTGAGAAGGCGTTCGCCCATCAAGCCGATCTGCGTGGCAAACGCCGGGTCGGCCAGATGCTTGAGGTACTCGGTGGCCTTGGTTTGCAGGTCGCCTTGCAGGGTGCTGGTGGCGGACAGGTCGAGGCGATCAAGGTCGTACAGCGGACGATTGAGCAACCCGCCCAGGCGACTGCGCGCCACGCTGATGCCTTTGTTGGTTTCGATCGGCTGAATGGTCGGCTGGGTTTGCCAGTCGCGATACGTGACCTTGCTGGCCAACGCCGCCGCCGCGAAAGGCGCATCGATCACGCCATTCTGGGCCAGCAGGCGGATGTGGCTGTCGGTGAGATCGGCCAGTTCGTCACGGCCCTTGGTCAGGTAGTGGGAAGGGCGGCGCTGGGCAATCATCAACGAGAGCATTTCACGCAGGGCCAGGCCTTTGGCGGCCATGGTCTTTGGGTCGGTGTCAGGGCTGTTCAGCGTCTCGTTGGCCTTGTCGAAGTCGGCGCCGTACCAGACGCGCAACCCTTCGGCCATGCCATGCACTTCACCGTGACCGGGCACGGCGGACAGCGGCACGCTGTTGAGGTAGTCGCGCACCACATTTTTCCGGGCGTCGAGGGTTTCCGGACCGGCCTGATAGGCCCGCACGGTGGCGGAAATCATCTGCCGGATCTTTTCCGCGCCCGACACGGTCAGGCCATCGGGCGAATGCCGATACTTTTCAAGCTGTGTCGCCAGAGTACTGCCGCCCGCCGACTGGCCCGGCAGGTGAATCAACTTGGCCACCTGCGACCACGCGGCCATGCCGAAGCGCGGCCAGTCCACGGCGGGGTTGGCCAGGGGTTGCTTGGGGTCGAGCAGGAAGCGGTTCTCGATGAACAACAGGCTGCTGACCACCACTGGCGGGATCGAATCAAAGCTTGAATAAAGCTGTTGTGGGTATTTGAACTGGTACAGCGGCAAGGCACGGCAGTCGGTGATCGACAGGCCGGCCTGGATTTTCTCGGAGTAGGGCACGAAAAGGCCCTTGCCGCTGTAATCCATCAACTTTTGGGAAAAACGGGTTTGGGCTGAAATCACATAATCGCGCTTGAGCAACCGGGGCAGGAACTCATCCAGTGAGCTGTAGCCCAGACGCAAATCAAAAGGCCCGGCGCCAGGGTAACGAATGGCGTCGCTGGGGCCTGGTTCCAGGGAATAGCTCAGGGAGGCGGCAAATTTGCTGACTTCGCGGGACTGGAATTTCGAGGTGCGCATTTCCTTGGCGGCCGCCAATCCCACGACAATCGCGATAATCAGCAGCAACAACCAGAACGCCTTCCAGCCGTGTTTGACACGACTGGTGCGAGGTTTTTCAGGTGATGGCGCTTCATCCACACGTTCAGTCGGGACCACAGTTTTACTCGTATCGGTTTGCCACAAAGCGCCCATAGTCGATTGATCCATTCACGCAGATTGATCTGACTTGTCTGAAGCTTAGACGGTGGTTGGCGATGGTGAAAAAATTGTGGACAAGGTTGTCGCCTATTTTTTCCGCCTCACACCATTCCCTCTAGCAGCTGCCGAAGGCTGCGTCCGGCTGCGAAGCAGTCGCCAATCCTGCAATCCCGATTTATCTGGCAGGCCAGGGGGGCTGGTTTACGACTGCTGCGCAGCCGGACGCAGCCTTCGGCAGCTGCTACAGGGGTAGCGGGTGTGGCGGGTGGAGAGGGTTGATATAGAGCTGTTCAGCGGTAAATAAGGTGCCGGTAAGGGCATGACGATGCACCAATGCTGTGCAATACTCGGCGCCGTTTTCTGCAACGGGTGAAATCACTTTTAGCCAGTTAAAGCCTCTCCATAAATCCGTCTTTTACCGAGAGTTGTGGCTGTAATTTGTGGTTTATAGAGTGAAAACACCTGAGCAATGCTTTTTATACTGCACGTCCCGCTGATCCTCGAGGTTTTGTCCTACAGGACGGTCCTGCTCACGAAGTAAGGCCGGTTTCAGGCAAGCAATGGCTTATCCGTCAGCGCTTCGACACTCGGTGGCTATATCCAATAACAAGACGAGGATGTCCCTATGCCTGCTGGCAATCACCTGCCCCACGGCGAGACCGCTCAGGGCGGCCCGCTTAAACGCGAACTCGGCGAACGGCATATTCGCTTGATGGCACTCGGTGCCTGTATCGGCGTCGG
>Ga0182005_1001044_pt1 | contig 11713 bp, 10 predicted proteins | sample Sormic07211103_1_FD_123021 | JGI IMG/M metagenome (GOLD analysis project Ga0182005, IMG submission 123021) | Rhizosphere microbial communities from Sorghum bicolor, Mead, Nebraska, USA - 072115-103_1 MetaG | ecosystem: Host-associated > Plants > Roots > Rhizosphere | place: USA: Nebraska...
CGAAGGTCTTGATCGTCTCGACCGCCGCCGACGACTGGTAGGCGTCGGACGAACCGCCCTCCAGCGCGTTCTGTACCGTGTCGGTGCCTTCGGCGGCGAGATCGCGCTTCAGTTCCGCCACGGCGTCGACGACGCCACGGTCGACCACGACCATCTTGATCGGCAGGGAATATTTCTGGGCGAACTCCCAATCGCGCTGGTCATGGCCGGGCACGGCCATGACGGCACCGGTGCCGTAACCCATGAGCACGAAGTTGGCGACCCATACGGGCACCTTTTCGCCGGTGAGCGGATGCGTGGCATCGATGCCGGTGTAGTAACCGCGCTTCTCCTGCGTTTCCAGTTCGGCCTCGGACACGCCGCCGGCCTTGCAGCTCTCGATGAACTCCGAGAGGCCCGGGTTACCCTCGGCCGCGCGCGTGGCGATCGGGTGCTCGGCGGCCACGGCCACGTAGGACACGCCCATGAGCGTGTCCGGCCGCGTGGTGAACACGGTGAGCGGCTCGTCCTGGCCGTCCACGTCGAAGGTGATCTCCAGGCCTTCGGAACGGCCCAGCCAGTTGCGCTGCATGGTCTTGACCGCTTCGGGCCAGCCCGGCAGCGCGTCGAGGCCATCGAGCAATTCCTGCGCGTAGGCGGTGATCTTCAGGAACCACTGCGGGATCTCGCGCTTCTCGACCACCGCGCCGGAGCGCCAGCCCCGGCCGTCGATCACCTGTTCGTTGGCCAGCACGGTCTGGTCGACCGGGTCCCAGTTCACGACGCTGTTCTTGCGGTACACCAGCCCCTTCTTCATCAGCCGGGTGAACATCTGCTGTTCCCAGCGGTAGTACTCCGGCTTGCAGGTGGTGACTTCACGGGTCCAGTCGTACGCGAAGCCCATGCGCTTCAACTGCTCGCGCATGTGTTCGATGTTCTTGTAGGTCCACTTCGCCGGCGCCGTGTTGTTCTTGATCGCGGCGTTCTCGGCGGGCAGGCCGAAGGCGTCCCAGCCCATCGGCTGGAGCACGTTCTTGCCTTGCTGGCGCTGGAAGCGGCTGATCACGTCGCCGATGGTGTAGTTGCGCACGTGGCCCATGTGCAGGGCACCCGAGGGGTACGGCAGCATCGAGAGGCAGTAATACTTCGGCCTGGACGTGTCTTCCGTGACCTCGAAGGCGCGGGTTTCGTTCCAGAAGCGCTGGGCGGCCGTCTCGACGACGTCCGGGGCGTAACCGCCCTGCTCGCGCGTGCCCTGATCGTGGGTGTCCTGCATGGAGTTCGGTACCAATGGAATGCTCGGTTGGCCGCAGGGGAAAACGCGGCGGTCAATCGCGGGAGACTATCCCACGGGGCCCTTCGGGCCAAGTGTTGAGGCCACCCCGGGCCGGGGCAGAGCCGCTCCGGCACCCCGGCGAAGCACTTGTGAGAGCACTTGGGGAGGCCGCTCTTGTGGGAGCCGCTTCAGCGGCGATGGGTGCTTGCCCAGGACTGGCCCGCTGCCGCGGGATCGCCGCTGAAGCGGCTCCCACACATACGCACCAGGGCCCCGCGAAGCTACTGGCAAGGGGCGGCCTGCCCGGCGGCCACGGCGCGCACGGCCGCGGCGACCTGGTCGGCCACCTTGCCGAGGGCACGCTGGTGGGCCTCCACGAGGCTGTCGTACGTCGACCCTGCCGGCTCGGTCACGCGCGACGCGCAGTTCGCGGGGGCACCCTCGGCGCCACGCACCGACCAGGAGGCTTCGAGCGTGGCGTTGCCACCCACCTCCGAATCGAACCGGCGGACATCGAGCCGCACGCTCACCACCTTGCTGTCCTTCGCCCGTGGCAAGCCGTGGACGTCGTGCGTCCCTAGCCGCGCCGCCAGGTCGGCCGATAGCGCGCCGCGGATCTCGTCGCCCAGCGGCGAGGCCCAGCGTTCGCCATCGAGCACGGCGATGCCACTGGCGCCCTGGCGCAGCACCAGTGCCGGCTGGTCGACCTGGGGCGGCACGGCCACCGGCTGCACGTCGATGACGAAGGCCGCGGAGGCCGCCGCCATCGGCGCCGACGGCGGAACCAGCGTGTGGAAATGCGTCGGCGCGGAGGCGCAGGCGGCCAGCGAGCCGATCAGGATGGCGGCACCGGCGAGGCGGAGGGTGTGCGTCATGGCTGTACTTCCTTGCCCTGCTTCGTGGACGGCGGGGTACTGATCTTCGGCGGCGCGTCGGCGCCGCGACCGCGCAGCAGCGCTTCCGGATGCCGCCCCAGGTAATCGGTGAAGGCGCGGACCGAACGCACGGTGCGCTGCAGTTCCTCCAGCGTGTTGGCGATGTTCTGCTGCAACGGCGAATTCTCGGACAGGGCGTCGTTGGCGGTGCCCACCGTCCTGTTCACGCCCTGCAAGGTCTTCTTCGCTTCGGGCAGGAGGTCGCCGTTGACCTGCTTCAAGGTGCCCTGGAGTTCCTTGAGGCTGCCGTCGAGGTTCTTGCCGATCGAGTCGAACGGAATCTTCTCGACCTTGTCGACGATGCTGGAAAGCTGTTCCTGCAGGTGGTCGAAATCACCCGGCGTCGTCGGCACCTCCACCGGCTTGGCCTTTTCGTCGAAAGCGACCTTGGGCGCCTTCGGATCGAAATCCAGCGCGATATAGAGCTGGCCGGTGAGCAGGTTGCCGGTGCGCGCCTGTGCACGCAGTCCGTGCGCGACCAGGCCACCCATGATCCGTGGGAACAGGCTGTCTTCGTCACCACCGACCGCCTTGGCCAGCTTCTCGTTGGCTTGGCCCAGGCGCTGCGGATAGACCAGCGCGCCCACGATGACCGGGAAGGTCTGCGTCTTGGGATCGTAGTCGAGGTTCACCGAGACCACGCGGCCGACCTTCACGCCGAGCAGTTCGACGGGCGCGTCGACGGTCAACCCGCGCAGCGAGTGCTCGAAGCGCATGCGGATGTAGCGCGGCTTGCCATCCGGTGGCGCCAGCGCCGTGGCCTGGTCGTTGAAGAGGGTGTATTCCGCCATTTCCGGTGCGGGCGCTTCGTCGTGCGGCCCCGGCGGGTCCTGGAAGGCGACGCCTCCGGCGATCACCGTGGCCAGCGACTGCGTGTTCATCTTCAGGCCGTCGGCACCGAGCGACACGTCGACGCCGCTGGCGTTCCAGAAGCGCGTTTCCTTCCCTACGAAGCGATCGTTGGGTCCGTCGATGAAAAGCTGCAACGAGACGCCCTTGCCGTCCTTGTCCAACTCGTACGAGACGATCCGGCCGACCTGGATGCGCCGGTAGTACACGGGCGAGCCGATATCCAGCGAGCCCAGGTCCGTGGAATGCAGCACGAAACGCCGGCCGGGCGCGCCGTGGGTCACCGCCGGTGGTGTTTCCAGGCCCGTGAAGTCGCTTTGCTCCTCGTCCGAATCGCCGGCGTCCGCGCCGATGAAGGCGCCCGAGAGCAAGGTGTCGATACCGGATACGCCGCTGGCACCGATGCGCGGGCGCACCACCCAGTAGCGGGTGCCCTTGGTGGCGAAGGCGCTGGCGTCCTTCTCCAGGTCGATCATCACCGTGATGTGCGTGCGGTCGCGCGAGAGGCGCATCGTCGTGACCTTGCCGATCACCACGTTCTTGAACTTGACCTGGGTCTTGCCCGCCTCGATGCCCTCGGCGGTGAGGAAGGTCACGGTGATCCGCGGCCCGGCCGACATGTAGTGGTTGACCAGCAGCGAGATGCCCACCAGCGCGGCCACGATCGGCACCAGCCAGATCAGCGAGAAGCCCATCTTCGACCGGCGTACGACCGGTTGCGGGAGGTCCTCCGGCGGAGGCGTGTTTCCTACGTTGGTGTCGCTCATTGCGATTTCCTGTTGTCCCAGATCAGGCGGGGATCGAAGCTCATGGCCGATAGCATCGTCAGTACGACGACCACGCCGAAATAGACCACGCCGGGCAAGGGCTCGACGCGGCTGAGGATCTTGAAGTGGACCAGGGCCGAAAGGATCGCCACGACGAAGACGTCGAGCATCGACCAATAACCGACCAGTTCCACGAAGCGGTACAACCGTGCCCGCTGCTTCGCCACGAACCCGCTGGAACGCTGCACGGACACCAGCAGGTAACCCATGATGACGAACTTCAGCACGGGCACGATGATGCTCGCCGTGAAGACGATGACCGCGAGACCGGGGGAGCCCGCGCGCCAGAGCTCCGCGATCCCGCTGAGGATCGTGTTGTCGTCCTTCGACGATAGGCTCTGCGTGCGCATGATCGGGAACACGTTCGCCGGGATGTAGAAGATCGCCGCCGCCGCGAGCAAGGCCCATGCGCGTGCGATGCTACCGCGCTTGCGCACGTGCAGCGCATTGCCGCAGCGTGGGCAGTGCGCATGCGGGTCTTCCGTGTATGCCGTGACCAAGCGGCATACATGGCAGGACATCATGCCCAGTTCGCTGGCCCGCGGCGGCGCGTTCATGCCCTCGCCTCCCGCGTGATGTCCCAGAGCTGGCGCGGGTCGTGGCTGGAGAACAGGGTGACCAGCAAGGTGAGGAACCCGAAGGCCCAGATGCCCGGTCCCGGAACCACGTCGAAATAAGTGTGCGCCTTGACCACCGCGACGAGCGTGCCGAGCATGAACACCTCGATCATGCTCCACGGCTTCACCCTGACCAGGGTCGACATGGCCTGGGCGAAGCCCGGCGCCCGGCGCCCGTCGCGGGCGAACCAGAGCACCCAGCCGAAGATCAGGATCTGGCTGAGCGGGAAGAAGAACAGGGTCATCGCGCTGAGGAAGGCCACCACCTGGGCGCCGTCGTTCCACATGGCGATCACCGCGCCCCACAGGGTGGTGGCCGCGGTCATCCCGGACAGGCCGAGGGTGACGATGGGCGAGACGTTGGCGATGACGAAGACGATGAAGGCGGCGACGATCAGGGCGAACTGCGCTTCCACGCCGAGCCACTGGTGCCGCTCCAGCACGGCGCCGCAAACCGTGCAGTCGGCGACTTCGCCACGGGCGAGCGGGCGCCTCCGGTAGACGGAGTCGCAGTGTTCGCAGACGATCAGTTCCTGGGCGTTATGCATGCCTTCCCGGCGCTTCGAGGCCGCACCGGCCCGTGCCATATGATCGCAAATCCGCGTAAACGGCGCATGACGCGGCGGATAGGAGTAGTCCTAAAAAGTCCCGGGGGCTTGATATGCTCCCGCCCTTCCCCGACTTACCGGGGCATCGACACCTTGTCCCAGGAGCCTTCCGTGAGCAGCGCCCAGACCCGCAGTGAACATGTCTTCGACGCAACCACGGCCGGTTTCGAGAACGACGTCATCAACGCATCGCTCGAAACCCCCGTCCTGGTCGACCTCTGGGCCGAATGGTGCGGCCCCTGCAAGTCGCTCGGCCCGATCCTGGAGAAGCTGGCCGCCGAGTACAACGGCGGCTTCCGCCTGGCCAAGATCGACGTCGACGCCGAGCAGCAACTGGCCGCCATGTTCGGCGTCCGCAGTATCCCCACCGTGGTCCTGATCAGCGGCGGCCAAGTGATCGACGGCTTCGCCGGCGCCCTGCCGGAGGGCCAGATCCGCGAGTTCCTCACCCGTCACGGCGTGCAGCCTGCCGATGCGGCCAACGACGAGGACGCCACGCCGGCACCGGTTGAAACCGCCGAGGAGGCCATCAACCGCCTCCAGCAGGCCATCGCCGCCGAACCGGACCGCACCGAACTGAAGCTCGACCTCGCCCTGGCCCTGATGCGCGCCGGACAGGTCGAACCCGCCCAGGCCGAACTCGACGCCCTGCCCGCCAACCTCGCGACCGACGCCCGCGCGGTACGCCTGCGCAGCCAGCTGGAACTGGCCCGTGCGCTGGCGGGTGCCCCGTCGCTGGCCGAGCTCCAGGCCCGCGTTCAGGCCAATGATTCCGATTGGGAGGCTCGCGACCTGCTCGGCGTGCGCCTGCTGATCGAAGGCGATGTGGCGGCGGGTCTCGACCAGTTCATCGATGTGCTCAAGCGCCAGCGCGACTGGAACGACGGACAGGCGAAGAAGCGCCTGCTGGCGGCCTTCGCGACGATCGACGACGCGGAACTGGTGGGTACGTATCGCCGCAAGATGGCGTCGCTGCTGTTCTGATCAGCGGCGCTTGCGCCGCACGTAGAGTTGCTTGCGCACCGTGGCCACGAGCTCGCCCGACGCGGTGCGGATATCGGTATCGAACCAGCGCAGGCACTTCTCGCCGTTCGCGGTGGCCGCGCGCAGTTCGTCGAGCAGGGATTCCTCGACACGGAACTCCGCATAGACATCCTCGCGACCCGGCGCGACGAAACGGATCTCTCCCGCCTGGTCCCACACGATGTATTCGTTACCGAGGCTCTTGAGCACCATGATCATCCAGAACGGATCGGTCATGGAAAACAGGTTGCCGCCGAACTGCGTGCGCACGTAGTTGCGGTTGTACCAGGCGAGCTTCAGGCGCACCTTCGCGTAACGGTAATCGTCCATCCGCACCACGCGGATTCCGGTGAACAGGAACGGTGGCCAGGCGTTGAGGATGCGGCGCAGGGTGGATGCTTTCATGGGGTTTCGCAGAGGGATTCCAGGCGAATCCATGCTACCGGCGCGCCTCCGGCGCGCGAAGTCCCCCGTTTCAAACACGCCATCCCATGCATGACCTATGGCACAGGCCACCTGTCGGCGCGCCGCCGACCATCGAAGGCTGACACTCGCCAGGGGATCCGAGCCATGCGCCAATCGCTCCGCCGCGCCACCCTCGCCGCCGCCGTCGCTTCCGCGATGGCCTTTTCCGTGTCCCAGGCCATCGCCGCGGACCTCCCCGTGGCCGCCGACCAGCCCTACCCCGGCAACCTGACGCTGCATGTCGATCTCTCCGATGCGTCGAGGCACCTCTATCACGTACGCGAGACCATTCCGGTCAGCGCGGGCCACGCGATCCTCTACTACCCCAAGTGGATTCCCGGCGTGCATGGGCCCTCCGGTCCGCTCTCCAACGTGGCGGGCTTCGTCATCACGGCGAACGGCAAACGCATCCCCTGGCGCCGCGACCTGAAGGAAATGTACGCCTTCCACGTGGACGTACCCGACGGCGTGGACAAGCTCGAACTCGCCTTCGAATACCTCGCCCCCGCCACGCCGAACTACATACCGCTCTCGTTCAATGAAGTGGCCTTCTATCCGGCCGGTCACTACACCAGCCGGATCACGATCGAGCCGAGCGTGAAGCTGCCTTCGGGATGGAAGTTCGCCTCCGCCCTGGAAACGGCCTCGCAATCGGGCGACGAGGTGACATTCAAGCCGGTGAGTTTCGAGAACCTCGTGGATTCGCCGCTGATGACGGGCAAGTACTTCACCCGCATCGACCTCGCACCGGGGCAGGACACGAAGGTGCACCTCAATATCACCGGCGATACGGCCGCCGGCGTCAAGGCCACCGAGGAACAGATCGCGAAGCAGCGTGCGCTCGTGGTGCAGGCGAACAAGCTCTTCGGCGCGCACCATTACGCGCACTACGATTTCCTGCTGGTGACCTCGGATCACACGAATCACTTCGGCCTGGAGCATCACCAGTCCAGTGACGACCGTCTCTTCGCTAACTTTCTCACCGATCCCGACGTGAACGTGGCGGCGGGGACCCTCCTGCCGCACGAGTACATCCATTCGTGGAACGGCAAGTTCCGCCGCCCCGCCGACCTGTGGACACCGACCTTCACCGAACCGATGCAGGACGACCTGCTCTGGGTTTACGAAGGGCTCACTGATTACTGGGCTGGCGTGCTCACCGCGCGCTCGGGCATCTGGACCACCGACCAGTGGCGCGATTCGCTGGCCGCGATCGCCGCCGACATGTCGGCGCGCACGGGTCGCTCGTGGCGCTCGTTGCAGGACACCGCGGACGGTATTCCGCTGTCGTCGCGCGGCGGCAGCCAGGGCTGGGGCAACCTGCGCCGCGGTTCCGACTATTACCCGGAAGGCCAGATGCTCTGGCTCGACGTCGATACGAAGATCCGCGACCTTTCCGGCGGAAAACACACGCTGGACGAGTTCGCCCGCGCGTTCTACGGCATGGACAACGGCAGCTACGTTCCCAAGACCTATACCTTCGACGACGTGGTCGCCACCCTCAACGGCATCCAGCCCTACGACTGGGCGAGCTTCCTGCGCCAGCGTCTGGACTACACGGGTGACACCCTCCCCGAGCACGGCATCGAGGGCGGCGGCTGGAAGCTGGTGTACGACGACAAGCCCACCGCATTTGCGAAGACGGGGGAGAAACTCCGCAAGACGGTCAACCTCGCGTACTCACTGGGTATCCAGGTGTCGGACAAGGGCGTGGTGACGGATTCGCAGTGGGATGGCGCCGCCGCGAAGGCGGGCATCGTTCCCGGCGTCACGCTGGTCGCGGTGAACGGCAAGGATTATTCGGCCCAGGTGTTGAAGGATGCGGTGGCCGAGGCCAAGTCCGGCACCGCTCCGATCCAGTTCCTGATCAAGGATATCGACGATTACCGCACCGTCGGCGTCGACTATCACGGCGGATTGAAATATCCGCACCTGGTGCGCGGTGAAGGCAAGGACCTGATCGGGGCGATCGCCACGCCGAAGAAGTAAAACATTGTGGGAGCCGCTTCAGCGGCGATGGGTGCTTACCGTAACCTGGCCCGCTACCGCGGGATCGCCGACAAAGTCGGCTCCCACAAAATCGGCACCCTCAAGGTGGACTTCCTTGAGGGTGGCTCCCACAACGGCGCTTCCTTAGTCAGTCCGCTTCGCGTGCGCTCTCGAACAGGAACCACACGCGACGCTCGGTCTCGTCGATCCAGTTCTCGATCAGGCTCGCCGTCGCGACATCGGAATACTCGTCGCACACGCCATGCGTCTCCCGCAGCGAGGCGGCCAGGGTGAGGTTGTCCTCACGCAGTTCCGCGAGCATGTCCTGCGGCGTGACGAAGTCGGCGTCGTTGTCGGAAATGCGCTGCAGGCGCGCGATGTGTCCGATCGAACGGATGGTGGTGCCGCCGATCTTGCGCACGCGCTCGGCGATGTCGTCGGTGGTGGCGAAGATCTGCGACGCCTGCTCGTCGAGCAACAGGTGGAGGTCGCGGAAACGCGGGCCGGACATGTGCCAATGGAAATTCTTCGTCTTCAGGTACAGCGCGAACGTGTCGGCGAGCAACGCATTCAACGCGCCGGAGATGTCGCGCGTCGCGTCGGCACCCAGACCGGTGCGCGTGTTCAAGGCGGCCTTGCGCAGCTTCTTGGTCGCTTCGGGGTTCTTCATCGTGGCTGACTCCGCGTGGTTGGGGACCTTCCAAGGATGCTCCGATCGCGTCCGTCGCGCTTGAATGAAACGCGCTCGCGATTCAGGCCAGGGGCAGGGTCACCACCACCCTCAGCCCGGGCCCGCCTTCGCGGTCCAGGAGCTCGATGACGGCCCCGTGCAACTCGACGGCCCGCTTCACGATCGACAATCCCAGGCCATAACCCTCTCCCTGCGTGTCCACGCCGCGCTGGAACCGGGTGAACATGGCGGTGCGGCGTTCCGCCGGAATGCCGGGGCCATCGTCGGTCACCTCGATGAGGGCACCTCGTTCGACATGCCGAATCGACAATTCGACGTGCCCGCCGTGTGGTACGTGGCGGAAGGCGTTTTCCAGCAGGTTACGGATCAGCGCGCCGAGGGCGACGCCGTACCCGTTCACGAAGAGATGATCGGGCAACTCGATGCTCAGTTCCGCGCCACCGGTGCCGATCACCGGTGACATTTCCTCGACCACTTCCAGCGCGAGCTCCCTGAGATCCACGCGGCTTCGCGGCCCAGACGCCGCACCGGCTTCGAGCCGGGCCAGCGCCAGCAACTGCTCGGTACGCCGTGCCAGGGAGACCAGGCATTCGCGAGCCGCTTCCAGCGCGGCCTGTGCCTCGTCCGGCTGCGCCGAGGCCATCGCATCCTCGAGGTTGATCATGGTCGAGGCCAGGGGCGTGCGCAGCTCATGGGCCACGTCCGCGCTGAACTGCCGTTCGCGCTCCAGCGCACCTTCCAGCCGTTCGATCTGGTCGTTCAACGCCAGCAGCACGGGCCTCAGTTCGAGGGGCGCGTCCGGCAGGTGGATCGGTTCGCGGCTGCCCGGCTCGCGCCGGGCCAGCGCCCCGGCCAGCGACTCGAGCGGACGCAGGCCACGTCGGATCGCCCAACCGACCAGAAGCGCCAGCACGGGCAGGCCGAGGAAGGTCGGCAGGCCGTGTTCGAGCCATAGCGCACGGGTTATCTCGTGCCGGCTGTCATAGCGCTCACCGGCCCGGATGGTCACCCCTTCCTGCTCCATGATCAGGGTGAACATGCGCCATTTGTATTTGCCTTTGTGGATGTCCTCGAAGGCGCCGTCGGCGGCGCGCGTGTTCGGTACGGCCGCCAGGTTTTCCGTGGCGAGCAGCAACGTGCCGTCCCGGTCGAACACCTGGAATCCCACCTCCGATTCGAAGGTGCGTCCCTGTACGGTCAGTTCCTGCGGGTGGTTGGACACGCTCGGAACGAGCAGGCGGGCCGAACGTTGTTCGCGCAGCTGCTCGATGCCGATGCGGCCGACCAGGACTTCCAGCGTGCGCGCGGCCTGGGCGAGCCTGCCGTCGGACAGCTCGTCCACTTCCTCGAGCGTGTGTTTCGCGCTGAGAATGCCCAGCGGCAACAACACCGCCGCCAGCACCAGGACGATCAACACCAGCAGGCGCGAGCGCAGGCTCGGCAGGGTCATTGCGGCTCCCGCGGCACCATGTAGCCGAAACCGCGCACCGTCTGGATCGCGCCATGACTCAGCTTGCGCCGCAACGAGTGCACCAGCACCTCGAGCGCGCTGGTGCTCATCACGTTGTCCGGGCCGTAGAGCGAGTTCTCCAGCGACTCGCGGCGGACGATCCGCCCTGCCCGTTCCATCAAGGCTTGCAGCAGGGCGAACTCGCGCCGGGTGAGGTCCACGCGTTCGCCATGCCAGGTGACGTCGAAGGTGCCCAGGTCGAGGCTCAGCGCCCCGGCCTCGAGCCGGTTCACGGCCTCGCCACGCACGCGGCGCGCCAGCGAGCGGATGCGCGCGGCCAACTCGTCCAGGTGGAACGGCTTGATCAGGTAATCGTCGGCTCCCGCGTCGAGCACGCGGATGCGCGAATCCAGGGCGTCCCGCGCGGACATCACGATGACCGGCGTCTTCACCCGCAGGCGGCGCGCCTCGGTCAACACGTCCATGCCGTCCTTGCCGGGCAGGCCCAGGTCGAGCAGGACCAGGTCGGCATCGTGGTCGCGCAAGGCCCGCAGCGCCTCGTTGCCCTCGCGGAACCAGCTGACCGAATAGGCCAGCCGCTCCAGGGCCCGGCGGATGGCTTCGCCAAGCTGGACGTCGTCTTCGACAAGGATGATGTGCAAGGCGCAGCCCCGGTATCCGATAGGTGCCGATTATCCTTGCGGCGAGCTTAGCGGGTCCTTAGCCATCATGGTGGGAGCCGTTTTTGTGGGAGCCGACTTGTCGGCGATGGGTGCTTGCCTCACCCTGGCCCGCTGCCGCGGGATCGCCGACAAGTCGGCTCCCACCTCTCCATGGTCCACCCGCCTCGATCTTCCGTGACGATGCGAAAAAATCACACAATGCGGAATTCCCCCGCCGGACGGTTCCATGCTCGCGATGCCTGCACGCCTCCTCATCCTCGCCCTGATCGCGGTGACCCCGATGACGATCCACGCGAAAGACACCTGGACCACGCCCGCCGA
>Ga0182005_1001045_pt1 | contig 11706 bp, 8 predicted proteins | sample Sormic07211103_1_FD_123021 | JGI IMG/M metagenome (GOLD analysis project Ga0182005, IMG submission 123021) | Rhizosphere microbial communities from Sorghum bicolor, Mead, Nebraska, USA - 072115-103_1 MetaG | ecosystem: Host-associated > Plants > Roots > Rhizosphere | place: USA: Nebraska...
CCGAATCCCCACTCCCGAATCCCAACTCCGAAGGAGTTCTTCCATGACTCTACGAATCGCCTACGTCACCAGCGGCATGGGCAGCATCGGCACCGCGATCTGCCAGAAGCTGGCGCGCAACGGACATACCGTGGTCGCCGGCTGCGGCCCCAATTCGCCGCGCAAGTCGGCGTGGCTGCGCGAGCAGCGCGAGCTGGGCTTCGACTTCGTCGCCTCCGAAGGCAACGCCACCGACTGGGACTCCACCGTCGCCGCGTTCGCCAAGGTCAAGGCCGAGGTCGGCGAGATCGACGTGCTGGTCAACAACGCCGGCGGCAGCCGCGACACCTTGTTCCGGCAGATGAGCCGCGAGGATTGGCAGGCGGTGATCGCCAGCAATCTGAACTCGCTGTTCAACATCACCAAGCAGGTGGTGGACGGCATGACCACGCGCGGCTGGGGCCGCATCGTCAACATCGGCGCGGTCAGCGCGCAGAAGGGCCAGATCGGGCAGATCAACTACGCCACCGCCAAGGCGGCGATGCAGGGTTTCAGCCGCGCGCTGGCGCAGGAAGTGGCCTCGCGCGGGGTCACCGTCAACACGGTGTCGCCCGGCTACATCGCCAGCGCCTCGATCAGCAGCTTTCCGCCGGACGTGCTCGACCGCCTGGCGACCTCGGTGCCGCTGCGCCGGCTCGGCAAGCCCGAGGAAGTGGCCGCGCTGTGCGGCTGGCTGACCTCCGACGAAGCGGCCTACGTCACCGGCGCCGACTACGCGGTCAACGGCGGCTTGCACATGGGCTAGGCCGGCGCTGCCTCACGGGTTGGCGCCCGCATCGCAGCGGCTGGCATACACTGCCGATTCCGCTCCCTGCGCCAGCGCCGACATCGCATGCCCGACAAACCCGACCGCGCCGCACCGGGCGCGCGCCTGCAGATGGCCGACATCGCGCGCATGGCCGGCGTGTCCGAATCCACCGTCTCGCGCGCGCTGGCCGACAACCCGGTGGTCGCCCGGCGCACGCGCGCCTATATCAAGCAACTGGCCAGCGAGGCCGGCTATCGCGTCGATCTGGCCGCGCGCAGCCTGCGTTCGCGGCGCTCCAACATCGTCTGCGTCGCGGTGCCGCTGATGCACGCGCATGAGCAGCCGCTGTCGGATCCGTTCATGATGACCATGCTGGCGCTGCTCGCCGATGCGCTGACCGCGCGCGGGTACAGCATGCTGTTGTCCAAGCTGGACCGGCACCAGGACCATTGGGTCGAAGACCTGGCGCGCGGCAGCCGCGCCGACGGCGTGATCATGCTCGGGCAAAGTTCCGAGCATGCCGCGCTCGACGCCGCCGCGCGCGGCGGCCTGCCGATGGTGGTGTGGGGCAGCCGCATCGACGGCCAGGCCTACGTCAGCATCGGCAGCGACAACCTGCGCGGCGGCGAGCTGGCCACCGCGCACCTGATCGAGACCGGCCGCCGCCGCATCGCCTTCCTCGGCGACGAGCAGTTGCCGGAGGTGGCGCCGCGCTTCGCCGGCTACCGGCGCATGCTCGAGCACCACGGCCTGGAGTTCGATCCGCGGCTACATGCGCGCAGCCACTTTCTCAGCGAAGACGCCTACCGGTTGACGCGGGCCATGTTGAAGAAGACCGATCCGCCCGACGCGGTGTTCGCCGCCTCCGACGTGATCGCGCTGGGCGCGATCCGCGCGCTGACCGAGGCCGGCCACCGCGTGCCGCAGGACATCTCGCTGGTCGGCTTCGACGACATTCCGCTGGCGTCCTACAGCCAGCCGCCACTGACCACAGTGCGCCAGGACCTGGCGCAGGCGGCGACGCTGCTGGTGGATGGCGTGCTCGGCCTGATCGAAGGGCAACCGCTGCAATCGGTGGAACTGGCGGTGAGCCTGGTGGTGCGCGATTCGGCGTGAAGGGCCGGGAGTGGGGAATCGGAAAAGCGCGGCGGCGCTAACTGAAGCCTTACCGACTTCCCTTCTTCGATTCCCCATTCCCTATTCCCCATTCCCGGCCCTTGACCAATAGCATCGCCACCGCCGCCATCAGCATCAGCGCGCCGGCCAGGCGGATCACGTTGCGCGGATCGCCGTGCAGCAACGAGTCGTAGTACAGCGGCAAGGTCACGATCTGGATCAGCATCGGCAGCACGATGAACAGGTTGAACAGGCCCATGTACACGCCAGTGCGCTCGGGCGGGATGCTGTCGGCCAGCATCAGGTACGGATTGCCCATCATGCTCGCCCAGGCCAGGCCGATGCCGATCATCGGCAACAGCAACAGCCAGCGGTCGTGGATCACCGGCAGCAGGCACATGCCGATGCCGGCGGCGAGCAGGCACGCCGCGTGCGTGGCCTTGGGGCCGACACGGCGCGCCACCGGCACCATCGCGAACGCGGCGACGAAGGCCACGAAGTTGTAGAAGCCGCCGATCTGGCCGTTGACCAGACCGGCCTCGCGGAAGCCGTGCGAATCCGGCGCGGTGGTGCCGAACAGCGTGGTCGACAGTGACAGCACGATGTACTGCCAATAGCAGAACATCGCATACCACTGGAACAGCATCACCGGCGCCATCTGCTTCATCGTCGACGGCATCTGCCGCACCGCATCGGCGATCTCACGCAGCGTGGCCAACGGCCCGACCGGCGCGCCGCGCAGGCGCTCCAGTTCCAGCGGCGGCAGCACCGGCTCGCGCACGCTGCGCGCGGTGAGCAGGATCGAGGCCGCGGAGAATCCCGCGCCGATCGCGAACGCGGCGATGGTGACGTAGGGAATGTGGTGCGCATTGGCCGCGTCCTGGTTCATGCCGAACCACACCAGCAACGGAGGCGTCACATAGGCCAGGGTCTGGCCCAGGCCGGTGAACGCGCTCTGGGTGAGATAGCCGAGCGGGCGCTGGCGCGGCGCCAATACGTCGCTGACCAGGGCGCGATACGGCTCCATCGCCACGTTGTTGGCCGCGTCCAGCATCCACAGCAGGCTCACCGCCATCCATAGCGCCACGCTGAAGGGCATCAGCAGCAAGCACAGGCTGCACACCAGCGCGCCGACCACCATGTAGGGCATGCGCCGGCCCCAGCGGGTGACGGTGCGGTCGCTCAACGCGCCGACCACCGGCTGCAGCACCAGCCCGGTGATCGGCCCGGCCAGCCACAGGTACGGCAGGCTGGCGTGATCGGCGCCCAGATAGTTGTAGATCGGGCTCATGTTGCTCTGCTGCAGGCCGAAGCTGTACTGCACGCCGAAGAAGCCGGCATTGAGCGCCAGCACGCGCGACAGCGGAAGCAAGGGGCGATCGGAGCGCATGCGCATCAGCCTGACAGGAAGCCAAGGGCGCCGCGGGCGACGCGCCACGGCGGCGGAGCGGATGTTGGGATTAATGCAATCGTTTGTAACGCTGCGCTGCATCATTATTTGATTGATAAATCAGGCTTTCATCACTACATGCGGCGATTTCCGCATTTTTTTGCGGTGCAAATTGCAATCGATTGCAAAACGCCGTATCACTGCGCCACCCCACCGCCTGTCCGGCATGGGCGTCGCGCCGGTCCACGCCGCCGCACGCCGCATGCAGGCCCTACCCGCGTCACCCCTCGCTTCGGGAGAGATAGCGATGCACCACCCTTCGATCCGCCTGCATACCCTGGCCTGGGCCGTCGCCGCGGCCCTGGCCGCCCCGGCCGCCTTCGCCCAGGACGCGGCCGCGCCTGCCGCCCAGCCCGCGTCCGCGCAGGCCGACGTGGTCAGCCTGGACTCGGTGTTCGTGACCGGCACCGCCACCGCCAAGAGCAAGCTCAAGTCCAGCGTGTCGGTCAGCACCGTCGGCGCAGAAGCCATCGAGCAATCCGCGCCGCGCTCGACCGCCGAGATCTTCCGCAACATCCCCGGCATCCGCTCCGAATCCAGCGGCGGCGAAGGCAACGCCAACATCGCGGTGCGCGGCCTGCCGGTGGCCTCCGGCGGCGCCAAGTTCCTGCAGCTGCAGGAAGACGGGCTGCCGGTGCTGGAATTCGGCGACATCGCCTTCGGCAATGCCGACATCTTCCTGCGCGCCGACTACAGCCTGGAGCGCATCGAGGCGATCCGCGGCGGCTCGGCCTCGACCTTCGCCAGCAACTCGCCCGGCGGCATCATCAACTTCATCAGCAAGACCGGCGACACCGCCGGCGGCAGCGTCGGCCTCAGCCGCGGCCTCGGCCGCTTCGACAACACGCGCCTGGACTTCGACTACGGCGCGCCGTTCGCCGAGCACTGGCAGTTCAACGTCGGCGGCTTCTACCGCCGCGGCGACGGCGTGCGCGACGCCGGCTACGCCACCGACAAGGGCGGCCAGCTCAAGGCCAACCTGACCCGGCTGTTCGACAACGGCTACGTCCGCGTCTACGCCAAGTACCTCAACGACCGCGCCGCCGCCTATACCCCTGTGCCGACCCTGGTCAGCGGCAGCGACGGTTCGCCGCACTTCCACGATGTGGGCAGCTTCGACCCGGGCCGCGATACCCTGTACAGCCCGTATTTCCGCAGCAGCAACAGCCTGGACGGCAGCAACCGGCTCACCCGCGTCGACCTCGGCGACGGCATGCATCCGGTGTCGCGCGCGATCGGCGCCGAGGCGCAGTTCGACATCGGCGGCGGCTGGACGCTGACCGACAAGTTCCGCATCGCCGACACCTCCGGCCGCTTCGTCTCGCCGTTCCCGGCCGAAGTGGCCGACGCCGCCAGCCTGGCGGCGCAGATCGGTGGCGCCGGCGCGACGCTGCGCGATGCCGACGGCCAGACCTACAGCGGCCAGGCGGTGCGCACCCACCTGTTCAACACCCGCATCAACGACCTCGGCAACGCGGTCAACGATCTGAGCCTGGCGCGCGACTTCGGCAACGGCGATGGCGGCAACGTCAACCTCAAGGCCGGCCTGTACAGTTCGCGCCAGGTCATCGACATGGACTGGACCTGGAATTCCTACGTGCAGTCGGTGTCCAGTCGTTCGCGCCTGCTCGACGTGGTCGCCGCCGACGGCAGCCTGCTCTCGCAGGACGGACTGTACGCCTACGGCGTGCCGTACTGGGGCACCGACAACACCCGCCATTACGACGTGCGCTACACCATCAACGCGCCGTACGTGGCGCTGGGCTGGGACCAGGGCCCGCTGAGCGTGGACGCCAGCGTGCGCTACGACATGGGCCGGGCACGCGGCAACACCGCCGGCGGGCTGCTGGTCGACAATCTCGACGTCGATGGCGACGGGATCATCCAGGCGCCGGAACGCAGCGTGGCGACGATCGACTACGCCAACCGCAAGCCGGTGGACTACGACTGGAACTACCTGTCGTACTCGCTCGGCGGCAACTACATGCTCAACGACGATCTGGCCGCCTTCGCCCGCTACAGCCGCGGCGCGCGCGCCAACGCCGACCGCCTGCTGTTCGGCGTGGTGCGCGACGACGGCTCGGTGTCTTCCGACGAAGCGGTGAACTTCGTCAAGCAACTCGAGGGCGGCCTGAAGTGGCGCGCCGGCGGCCTGAGCGTGTTCGCCACCGTCTTCGCCGCGCGCACCCAGGAACAGAACTACGAGGCCACCAGCCAGCGCTTCTTCGACCGCACCTACAAGGCGCACGGGCTGGAGCTGGAAGCGTCCTACCGCGCCGGCGGCTTCGGCCTCAACGGCGGCGCGACCTGGGCCGATGCGACCATCGACAAGGACCAGATCACCCCGGCCAACGCCGGCAACACGCCGCGCCGCCAGGCCAGGGTCGTCTGGCAGCTGACCCCCAGTTACCGCGGCGAGCGCTACGAGCTGGGGGTCAATGCGATCGGCACCAGCTCGGCCTACACCCAGGACAGCAACCAGTTGAAGATGCCCGGCTACACGCAGGTGAACCTGTTCGGCAATTACCGCGTCACCGATGCGCTGACCCTGTCGCTGAACGTCAACAACCTGTTCGACGCCTTCGGCCTGACCGAGGCCGAGGACGCGAGCATTCCGGACAATGCCATCATCCGCGCGCGCTCCATCCCCGGCCGTACCGCCAGCGTCGGCGTGCGCTACGACTTCTGACCCCCAAGGAGCCCGCCGCGCCCGCCCCCGGGCGCGGCCCATCATGAACGCTGTTGCCTCCCCCCTCCCCGATCACGCCGGCGTGCAGGCGGCCCTGGCCGCCCAGCCCGGCGCGCACGCGCGCTACGGCGCCCATGGCCCCCGCCTGTTCGCCGCACTGCAGGCCCTGTACGGCGACCATCCGGACTACGCGCAATGGCTGCCGCGCTGGCTCGATGCGGTCGCCGCCACCATCCGCGCACGCCCGCCGGCACTGGCCGAGCTGGATGCGGCGCGCGCGCCGGACTGGTTCGGCGACCCGTCGATGCTCGGCTACAGCGCCTACGCCGACCGCTTCGCCGGCACCCTGGCCGGGGTCGGCGAACGCGTGCCCTACCTGCAGGAACTGGGTGTGCGCTACCTGCACCTGCTGCCGTTCCTGCGCATGCGCGAAGGCGACAACGACGGCGGCTTCGCGGTCAGCGACTACGGCCAGGTCGAACCGCGACTCGGCGACAACGCCGACCTGATCGCCCTGACCACGCGCCTGCGCGAGGCCGGCATCAGCCTGTGCGCCGACTTCGTGCTCAACCACACCGCCGACGACCATCCCTGGGCGCTGGCCGCCAAACGGGGCGACGCGCGTTACCTGGATTACTACCACCACTTCGCCGACCGCCACCTGCCCGACCGCTACGAGCGCACCTTGGGCGAGGTGTTCCCGCACACCGCGCCAGGCAACTTCACCTGGGTCGAGGACGCCCACGCGTGGCTGTGGACCACGTTCTATCCGTATCAGTGGGATCTGGACTGGAGCAACCCGGCGGTGTTCGGCGAAATGGCCCTGGCGCTGCTGCAGCTGGCCAACCTGGGCGTGGAAGTGTTCCGGCTGGATTCCACCGCCTACCTGTGGAAGCGCGAAGGCAGCGACTGCATGAACCAGCCCGAGGCGCACACCATCCTGCAGGCGCTGCGCGCGCTGACCGACATCGCCGCACCCGCGGTGCTGCTGAAGGCCGAGGCGATCGTGCCGATGGCGCAGCTGCCACCCTACTTCGGCGAAGGCGACGCACGCGGCCACGAATGCCAGTTGGCCTACCACAGCACGCTGATGGCGGCCGCCTGGGTGGCGCTGGCCGAACAGCGCGGCGACATCGTGCAGGGCGCGATCGCGCAGACGCCGGCGTTGCCGCCGGCCTGCGCGTGGCTGAGCTACGTGCGCTGCCACGACGACATCGGCTGGAACGTGCTGCGCCACGAAGCGGACGGCGGCGACGGCGGCGCGCCGTTCGATCTTGCGCAGGCCGCACGCTTCTTCGCCGGCGGCGTGCCGGGCAGCTACGCGCGCGGCGAAGCGTTCCAGAGCAGCGGCGACGGCGTGCACGGCAGCAACGGCATGAGCGCCGCGCTGGTCGGCATCGAAGCGGCGCTGGCCGACGGCGATGCCGACGCCCTGGAGCTGGGGATCCGGCGCCTGCTGCTGCTGTATGCGGTGGCGTTGGCGATGCCGGGCATCCCGCTGCTGTACATGGGCGACGAACTGGCGCTGGGCAACGACGCGAGCTATCGCAACGACCTGCTGCGCCGCCACGAAGGCCGTTGGTTGCACCGTCCGGTCATGGACTGGGAGCGCGCGGCGCGGCGCGACGACCAAGGCGGCCTTCCCGGCCAGGTCTACACCCGCCTGCGGCGGCTGATCGCCGCGCGCGCGGCCACTGCCGCCTTGGCCGCCGGGCAACCGCTGCGGGCGTTGCCGCTGGGCAATTCGGCCTTGCTCGGGATCGCCCGGGGCGAGGACTTCGTCGCGGCCTACAATTTCAGTGCGCAACCGGTGGCGGTGGACCGCAATGCGTTGGGCCCTGGCGAATGGCAGGCAATCGCCGACGGCGGACGCGACGCGACCACGCTGCGGGAATGGGACGGCATCTTGCCGGCCTACGGCCTGCGCTGGTGGCGGTGCGGCTGAGCGCGGAGCACGTTCTGGCGACGCCACCGACTCACGAAAGCGCTGCGCGGGAGCAGCGCTTTCGAGGACCAGACCGCCGACGCACGGGGCGGCAGCCGCAATCCGGCTCCGCTGCAGTCGGGACTGAAGTCCCTCCCACAAAACGCAGCGATGCCTGCACGGCAACGCGCCTCTGTAGGAGCGGCTTCAGCCGCGACAAACGAAGCCGCAGCCTGGCCGATCCCGGAAGCGCTCGGGACTGAAGTCCCTCCTACAGAAAAACGGGCATGGCATGCATCGCCCATTGTCCTTGTGGGAGCGACTTCAGTCGCGACGAACGAAGCAACAACCTGGCCGATTCCGAAAGCAGTCGGGACTGAAGTCCCCTCCTACAGAAGGCAAGCCGGCGCCTTGCCTCGCCCTCGAGGCAGCATTGCGACACGCACCCGGCATCCGCCGAAAGCCGCGCGCCGCCAGCACTTACTTGCCCACCAAGCCCAGCAACGCCTTGGCCGCATCCTCGGACGACGCCGGGTTCTGGCCAGTGACCAGGCGGCCATCCACGACCACGTGCACGCCCCAGTCGGCGCCCTTCTCGTACAGGCCGCCCAGCCGCTGGAACTCGTCCTCGATCAGGAACGGCACCACATCGGTCAACCCGACCGCCGCTTCCTCGCCGTTGGTGAAGCCGGTGACGCGGCGGCCCTTGACCAGCGGCGCGCCATCGGCAGCGGTAACCCGGCGCAGCGCGCCCGGCGCATGGCAGACGAAACCGATCGGCTTGCCAGCGCGCTCGAACGCCTCGATCAGCGCGATCGACGTGCGATCCTCGGCCAGGTCCCACAGCGGGCCATGGCCGCCGGGGTAGAACACGCTGTCGTAGTCGGCCATCTGCACGTCGGCCAGCGGCCGCGTGCTCGCCAGTTGTTGCTGCGCATCGACATCGGCCTTGAAGCGCTGCGTGGCCGCGGTCTGCGCATCGGCCGCGTCGCTCTTCGGGTCCAGCGGCGGTTGCCCGCCCTTGGGCGAGGCCAGCGTGATCTCGGCGCCGGCATCCTTGAACACGTAGTACGGCGCGGCGAATTCCTCCAGCCAGAAGCCGGTCTTGTGGCCGGTGTCGCCGAGGCGGTCGTGCGAGGTCAGCACCATCAGGATCTTCATGCGGATGTCCTTTTTGAGGGGAAATGGCGGCCATGCGCTGCAGGCCAGGCGCGCAGTATCGGCACGCGCGCATTCGCGGCAGGTGAGCGCGACGTGGCGGCGTTCAGGCGCCTTCGGCGCTGTCCAGCTGATCCATGCGGATGCGGTTGGCGAACAGCGAGAACGCCAGCATGCCGGCCAGGCCGCTGGCGCGCGCGACCCAGTTCGGCAACCAGCGCGGCGGTGCCAGCACGCCTGCCTCGAACAACGGCGCGAATGCGGCCACGTCCTCCAGCGCCATCTTGCCGGCGAACAGCCAGCGGCACAGCGGCAGGCGATCGCGCTGCAGGGCCTGGCGGAAGAACGTGTGCACCGACACCAGCCCGCGCAGGTACACGGTGTCCTTGGTGAAGGCGGCGCCGCCGCCGGTCGGCACGCCGCGGAACACGCGCTGCGCCGAGGAGAAGCTCTCCGCCGGCGACTGCCCGGCCGCGTCGAAATAGCGGAACACCTCGACGAAATCGGCGCCGCCGCGCGCCAGCGCGATCGCCTCGATGCGCAGGCTGATCCGCTTCATGCGCTCGATGTCGATGCTGCCGGTGATCTGCTCGGCGAAGGTCGCCAGGCCCTCCTGCGTGGCGGTGACCCGCGGCGACGACAGGGCCAGGCTCGGCAGATGCGCCTGCTCGCGGCCGTTGAGCGCGGTCAGCGAATGCACCAGCGCCTCGTGGTGGAACAGCTGCGCGCGGTCGTAGTCGCTGAACGAGGCGCCGGAGCGCAGGCGGATGCGGTGCGCGCCGGCCGCGGCCTTGGCCAGCAACTCCGGATCCAGTTCCACCGCGATCACCCGCGCGCCGAAGAATTCGTCCAGGTCCTGCTGCAGTTGCAGGCGCAGCGCCGTCGCCGACACCGGCACCTGCTCTTCCGCCGACAGCAGTTCGCGATCCAGCTCCTGCGCGATCCGGATGAAGTGGCCGGCGGCATCGCGGGTGGTCGGGCCATGCCCGGGCATCGGATCCTCGGGCACGCCGAACAGCTGCGCCGAGTACGTGCCGACCGCCGGTGTGCCCAGGGACTCGAGCAACGCCGCGGCCAGGTCCCAGCTATGCGCGGAGGCTTGCAGATACGCGCCCAGCGGATGCGTCGAATCGGCTCCCTGCGCGATCGCCGCCAGCTCGCGGCGCGTGTCGGCGAAATCCAGCCGCGGGTACTGCACCTGCGGCAGCTGCGGCTGGCCGCGCGCCACGCTGTCCAGGAACGGCGCCTGCACCGCCGCCGGCCAGCTCGCCAGCGCCAGCAGGCGGATGCCGCGCACCGCCTTGACCAGGCGCGCATCCAGCGCGGCGTGGTGCAGGATCTCGGCAGGCAGCGCGGTCATCGCAAGCGTGGCGGGCGGACGCGGTCGGTCAGCGGCGCTGGTTGCGCGGCGTCGGCCGCTTGCCGCCGGGCTTGCCCGCGCCGGGCCGGCCCGACCTGGCGGCGTCCGCGTTCTGCGCCTGGCGCTGCGCCAGCTTGCTGGCGGCACCGGCGACTTCGTCGCGCAGCTTCATGTAGTTGGCCAGCCGCGCCTCCTCGATGTCGCCGCGCTCGATCGCCGCCTGCACCGCACAGCCCGGTTCGGCCTGGTGCGCGCAATCGTTGAAGCGGCACTGCGCAGCCAGCGCCTCGATGTCGGCGAACCCGCCTTCGGCCAGGTCTTCCTCGCCGGTGGGCTTGAGCTCGCGCATGCCCGGGGTGTCGATCAGGCAGGCGCCGGACGGCAGCGGCAGCAGCGCCCGGTGGGTGGTGGTGTGGCGGCCGCGCGAATCGTTCTCGCGCACCGCCGCGGTGCGCATCTTCTGCACCCCGAGCAAGGTATTGGTGAGCGTGGACTTGCCGGCGCCGGACGAGCCGACCAGCACCGCGGTGCGCCCGGCGCCCAGCCACGGCCGCAGCGCCGCCACGCTGTCGGGGTCCTTGGCGTTGACGGTCAGCAGCGGGATCGACTGCGCGGCCAACTCCTCCAGCACCGCCAGCGCATCGTCGGCGTACTCGGTGAGATCGGCCTTGGTCAGGATCACCACCGGCTCGGCGCCGCCCCCGCCGACCAGCAGCAGATAGCGCTCGATGCGCCGCGGATTGAAGTCCGCATCCAGGCCGCAGACGATGAACACCGTATCGATGTTGGCCGCGATCACTTGCTGGTGATAGTGCTCGCCGGCCGCGCCGCGCTTGATCGCGGTACGCCGCGGCAGCAGCGCCACGATGCGCTTGTCGTCCTCCAGCAGCACCCAGTCGCCGACCGCGGCGCGCTCGTGGCTGGGAAAGCGCGGACGCTGCCATTCCGGCAACGACTCGACCTTGAAACCGGCATCCACCGCATCGGCCACCACATAGCCGGTGCGGTGCTGCTCGCTGACCCGCGCCGGCCGCGCCAGCGGGTGCGCGGCCATCGCCGCCAGCCAGGCCGGTTCTTCCGGCATGCCGGGCCAGGGCCAGCCGATGGGGCGCAGCGCGTCGAAGTCGATCTGGGGGGAAGTCATGAGCGGATTCTAGACGGTGCGGGCCCCGGGCCGGCCGCCGTGTCACATTTCCGTTACCATGCCGGTTCCACGCCCCCA
>Ga0182005_1001051_pt1 | contig 11687 bp, 10 predicted proteins | sample Sormic07211103_1_FD_123021 | JGI IMG/M metagenome (GOLD analysis project Ga0182005, IMG submission 123021) | Rhizosphere microbial communities from Sorghum bicolor, Mead, Nebraska, USA - 072115-103_1 MetaG | ecosystem: Host-associated > Plants > Roots > Rhizosphere | place: USA: Nebraska...
TGCAACAGGCTTACGGCTGCCACACCGCGATCCCGGCCGCGCAAGCCGAGCAGGTGCGCAGCTGGGACCAGGATGCGCTGAGCTACAGCGGCACCGGCCAGCAATGCGCGCGTTTCGGTTTCGACGCTACCCTGCAAGCGGGCGACCTGCTGACGCTGGGCGATTTGCAATGGCAGGTGCTGGCGGCAGCCGGGCATGATCCGCATTCGCTGATTTTTTATTGCCAGGAGCATGGCATCCTGATTTCCGCCGACGCCTTGTGGGAAAACGGTTTCGGCGTGATCTTTCCGGAACTGGATGGTGAGTCGGGTTTTGCCGAAGAGCGGGCGACGCTGGAATTGATCGCCACCCTGGATGTGAAGCTGGTGATTCCCGGCCATGGCAGCCCGTTCAGCGGCGTTGCCGCCGCCCTCGATACGGCGTTTTCGCGCCTGGACTACCTGGCCGCCGATCCGCAGCGCAATGCGCAGAACGCCATCAAGGTCTTGCTGAAATTCCTGCTGCTGGAGCGGCAGCAGATCAAATTGGCCGACATCCAGCCGATGCTGGCGGGCTTGCCGCTGGTGGCGGCCGCCAACCGGCGTTACCTGCAGCTCAGTGCAGCCGACCTGGGCGCCTGGACCGTGGCGCAGCTGGTGCGCGCCGGCGCGGCTGAAATACGCGACGGTTTTTTGTGCAATCGACATTGAACCGTTTTGCAGCGGTAACCGGGAGGGCAGGCCGGGCCTGGGTTTTAGAGGACAAAATCTAGCACGATCGTACTTTTTCCCCGCGTTTTCTCCCTATAATCAAAACTCTTGATATCTACTACCCGAGGTCGTCATGGCACTGCCAGTTGCGTTGCAAAACCTGAGCTTACCCGTCATCGGCTCGCCGATGTTCATCGCCAGCGGCCCGGCTCTGGTGGCCGCGCAGTGCAAGGCGGGCATCGTCGGCTCGTTCCCGGCGCTGAACGCCCGGCCGGCGGAGCTGCTCGATACCTGGCTGACCGACCTGCAGGCTGAACTGGCGGCCTACCAGGCTGAACATCCGAATGCAAAAGTGGGGCCGATCGCGGTCAACCAGATCGTCCATCAATCGAACGACCGCCTGGCGCATGACGTCGCCGTCTGCGTCAAGCACCGGGTGCCGATCATCATCTCCAGCCTGCGCGCGCCGCCGCCGGAAATGATGGATGCGATCCACGGCTACGGCGGCATCGTGCTGCATGACGTGATTTCGATCCGCCATGCGCAAAAGGCGCTGGAAGCCGGCGTCGACGGCCTGATCCTGGTGGCGGCCGGGGCCGGCGGCCATGCCGGGCCGTTGTCGCCGTTTGCGCTGGTGGGCGAAGTGCGTAAATTCTTCAAGGGACCGATCGCCTTGTCGGGCGCCATCGCTACCGGCGATGCAATCCTGGCAGCGCAGGCGATGGGCGCCGATTTCGCCTATATCGGCTCGCGCTGGCTGGCGACCAAGGAAGCCCATGTCGACGACGCCTATCGCCAGGCGATCGTGGAATCGACAGCAGCCGACGTGGTGTACACCAACCTGTTCACCGGCGTCCACGGCAACTACCTGAAGAAGTCGATCGTCAACGCCGGCCTCGATCCTGACAACCTGCCGGAAGCGGATAAATCGAAGATGAATTTCGGCTCGGGCGGCACCGGCGCCAAAGCCTGGCGCGATATCTGGGGCGCCGGCCAGGGCGTGGGCCTGATGGACGATGTGCCCAGCGTGGCGCAGATGGTGGATCGTTTGCAGACCGAATACCAGGCTGCGCGCCAGCGCTTGGCGCTGTAATCAGTTCGCCTGCATGTTTTTATCGCAGGCCCATAATCTCGTAACTGCCGCCGCCGGCGGCACGATCCCGGCCAACGGCTGGCAGCGATCCTGGATGCAGAATTGATAGTCAGGCGTGAATTCTGAGCGCGTCAGCAGCAATTCCGGCATGGCTTGCCGAGGTTGCCAGCGCCAGAACCCGTCTTTCAATATGCTCGCAAGCGGCGGCTCCATGCCTGCACCGCTGCCTTGCACACGGGCTTCGTCTAACACCAGTGCGCCGGCTTCCACGCGATAACTCTCTTCCCAGCGGATTTTTTCCACCGAGTGCTGCCAAGCCAGCGTAAAGCTGGCAATGGCGAGCACGGCTTTAGCGCTGCCGCTGGCCAGGCAGAGCATGATTCATGACCGGCTTTGCGCAGGCATGGGGACAGCGCTGGCGGGCGCAGCATTGCGCCAACGCCACCAATGCTGCACCAATAAAACCAGGGCGACGGCAAAACCCGATTCATCGCTAAACGGCAGCTTCACCACCAGCACGCAGGCGGCGGCAATCATTGCGATGCGTTCCCACCAGGCCAGGCGTCCGCGCCAAAAACCAATCGTTCCCATGCCCCATAAAGTCACTGCCAGCAAGGCCTTGACACTGATGTAAGCAATCGCGCCCCAGGTCGGATCGCCTTGCAGCATCAACGCCGGGTCGTATACGGCCATGAAAGGCACGAGGAACCCGGCAATCGCAATTTGCAACGCCTTCATGCCGATCGCCATGCCGGAAGCGCGTGCGATGGGCGATGCGGCAAAAGCGGCGAGCGCGACCGGCGGCGTCAGGTCTGCCATGATGCCGAAGTAAAAGACAAACATGTGGGACACGATCAAAGGCACACCCAAATCCAGCAATGCAGGTGCGGCAATGGAGCTGGTGATGATGTAGTTGGGAATGGTGGGGATCCCCATGCCCAGCACCAGGCATGTCAGCATCGTCAGCAGCAGCGACAGCATCAAGCTATGCTCGCCGAGGTCGATGATGTGGCCGGCAACCGTGGTGGCGACGCCGGTCAGGGAAATGACGCCGATGATCACGCCGACCAGGGCGCAAGCGATGCCGACAGGCAAAGCATGCAAAGCGCCGTGATACAAGGCATCTACCGCGGTTTTGAGGACGCCGCGGTCGCGTCCCAGGAAAATCAGCACGGCCAGCACGGTCACCACGGCAAAAATCGCTGTAACCCCGTATCGGTTGAACGTCGCGCAAGCCACACCCAGAGCGAGCCAGAACATCACACGCCACAGCGTTGCGCCGATCCGCGACGCCAGGCCGCTGCCGAGGATCAGCACCACTGTCAAAGCCAGGCCCACCATGCCGGAAAACAGCGGCGTGAAGCCTGAGAACAGGAGCGCAACCAAGACCGCAAGCGGCAGCAATAAATACCAGCGTGCGCGCAATGCGGCCAGGGGATTGGGGCAATCTTCTTTTGCCAGTCCCTTCAAGCCTGCGCGGCCGGCTTCCAGGTGCACCATCCAGAATACAGTGAAGAAATACAGCAAGGCAGGGATCAGGGCTGCCTTGGTGATATCCAGGTAGGGGACATTGATCGTTTCCGCCATGATGAAAGCCACCGCTCCCATGACTGGCGGCATGATCTGCCCGCCCATCGAACTGGTGGCTTCCACTGCGCCGGCAAACTCGCTGCGATAGCCGAAGCGTTTCATCAGCGGAATCGTGAACTGGCCGGTGCTGACCACGTTTGCAACGCCGGAGCCGTTGATGGTGCCCATCAAGCCGGAGGAAATCACCGACACTTTTCCCGGCCCGCCGCGCGAGCTGCCGACCAGGCCAAGCGCCAGATCGTTGAACAATTTCAGCATGCCTGCCTGTTCCAGGAAAGCGCCGAATAAAATGAACAAGAAGATATAGCCTGACGACACATAAGTCGGCGTGCCATACAAACCTTCTGTACCAAAGGCCAGCTGCGAAATCACTTGTTCCAGGCTGTAGCCGCGATGCTGGAAGCTGCCGGGCAGATATTCGCCAAACAAGGCATAGGCTAGAAATGCCAGGCAGATGCCCGGCAATGCCCAGCCCATCATGCGGCGCGAAGCATCGAACACCAGTATCAGCGTGGCGATGCCGATGATCCAGTCCCATTGATTGAGCTCGCCGGCCCGCAAAATCAACTCGCCTTCGTATATCCAGTGGTAAAACGCCAGGCCCAGGCCGCACAGGCCAAGCGCGATGCCCAGCCAGCCGGGGCGTTCCTGTTTCACGCCGCGCAAATCGTATTGGCAGTAAATCAGCAGAAATAAAAAGCCGACATGCAGTGCGCGCACCACGGTTGTGGAAACGGGGCTGAACGCTGCCGTGACAAGCTGAAATGCGGAAAACGCCAAAGCGCCGTAAAACAGCAGCCAGAATAGGCGTGACGGGGATTGTTCCATGCGAGACTCCTGAATTGTTTTCGCGCCGGGCGTAAGGGAAAAGCAGATCGCATGCGCCCGGCAGGCTCCGCTGTGGCAGCCTTGGCTTGCGGCTTTGTCGTGCAGCCGCGAATTGTCTTAATCGATCAAGCCTTTTTCACGGAAATAGCGTTCCGCGCCAGGATGCAAAGGAATCGGCAAGCCGCTGGCTGCATTGGCCAAGGCGATCGCTTTCGCTGCGTTATGCGCATTGCCCAACTGATCGATATTGTCGTAAAGCTGCCTGGTCATTTCATACGCCGTAGCTGCCGTCACCTTGTCATGCGTTACCAGAATATTGTTGATCGCCACGGTTGGCACGGCCGCATCCTGGCCGGTGTAGGTTTTTGCCGGCAGGCTGGATGCCTGGTAGGCCGGATTGCCGATCTTGGCGACGACATCTGCCGGCACGGGGATGAAGACCACGGGAATTGTGGTCGACAGGTCGCGGAAAGCAGCCATGCCCAGGCCGGATGATTGCAGCGTGGCGTCCAGTTGGCGATTCTTCATCAGCTCGACCGATTCGGAATACGGCAGGAATTCAGTCTTTGCAAAATCTGCGTATTTCAGGCCGGCAGCGGCAAACACCGCGCGGGCATTGAGTTCGGTGCCCGATTTCGGCGCTCCGACGGAAATGCGTTTGCCTTTCAAGTCGGCCAAGGTGCGGATGCCGCTGTCGGCGCGGGCAACGATGTGGATGTAGTTGGGATAAATTGCGCCAATCGCGCGGATTTTCTTCAATGGCTTGGGAAAGCCGGCTTCGGCCACGCCGGTCCAGGCATCGTTGACGCTGTCGGCCAAGGCAAAGCCGATTTCACCGCGGCCGCGCTCGAGCAAATTCAGATTTTCCACCGATGCCTTGGTGGCTTGCACCTGGATTTTGGCCTCGGGCAGGGCTTTGCCATATAGCTGCGACATGGCGACGCCGAGCGGGTAATAGACACCGCTGGAACCGCCGGTCAAAACATTGACGAATTGCTGCTGCGCATGGGCTGCCGTGGCAGGAACGCCGAGGCATGCGGCAAAAATGAGAGTGTGGGCCAACTTCATGACGGTCTCCTTGGTTATTAAAAAAACAAGGTTGATACCCTACCATCAAAAAGTGGTCTTTTTACCATCTTAGGACATTTATATTATCGAAAGATCATCTTTTTTAAAATCCAATATTGTGTCATGGCAACTTATGGCGACAACATGATCTGACCTGTCCTGTAGCCGGATATCAGCGATTGACTGACTGCGATAGCCAGCCGGACAGGATCTGCAGCAATTCCCCGGGTTTCTCCAGCGGCGTCATATGGCCGCAATCCTCGATCACTACCATGCCGGCGGCGGGAATCCGGGCCGCCATCAGCTCTGCTTCGGCGATGCTGCTGAGCTGGTCGTTGCTGCTGGCGACAACCAGCGTCGGGCAGCGGATGTTCTCCAGTTCGGCGTAACCATCGCTGCGCAGCGCCGACAACTGGCGGATGAAGACTTCCTTGCCGTTGCGCAGGGCCATCGCCTGCAGGCGGTCCAGCAATACCCGGTCATGCGCCCGGTCCGGGTGCAGCGACGACGCCAGCGCGCGGCTGGTCAAGCCCTTGAACGGCACTTGCCTGGCCAGTTCCAGCTGCATCCGGTTGCCGGCGATTTCACGCGGATCCTGCTGGCGCGCCGAGGTATTCAGCAAGGCCAGCGCGATCACCCGTTGCGGCGCCTGCTGCATGATGGCCTGCGCCACGTAGCCGCCCATCGAAAAACCGACCAGCACGAAACGCGGCGGCGCATTTTGCAAGACGCGCGCCGCCATGGCGCTGATCGAATCATCCTGGCCGAGATCGCCGAAATGCAGCCGGCCCAGCTGCGCCAGGCCGTCGCGCATGTCGTCCCACAGGGTCTGGTCCAGCATGAAGCCGGGCAGCAGCAACAGCTGCGGCAAGCCGTGGTCGTGGTTGACAGGCTGCGTCATTATTTCTTGACCACTTCCTGTTCGACCACCATGTCGAGGGTCCACTTGACGGAGCTGCCGTCGGCCGGCGGATTGGCGACCTGCTCTTCCAGGACGCGCAGGCGGTAAGCGACGCCGGGTTCAAAATTGAAGCCCTGGATATTGCCGTACCAGAGCTGCCAAGGGTCTTCCTTGCGTTCGCGGATCTGCAGGCAGGTGGTGCGCATGACGCCGGCGCTGCAAGGGACCTTCTGCGATGCGACGTAAACGAACTTGATCTTGGCCGCGGCGCCCGGCTTTTCGCGCGCATGGAAACGCATGACCTGGCCATCCAGGGTTTTCATTTCCATCTGCTGGCCGGTTATCGCGTATTGATTGACTGCCTGCAGCTTGTCGAGGAAATCGGCCTCGAACTGCATCGCCGGTTCAGGGCAAGCCATGCGGGTGGCGACTGCCTCGACGATCGTCAGCTGGCCTGGGCCGCGCACCGAGTAGGGCGCTGAGAACTGGTTGCAGCCGGCGCGGCCGCTGACGCGTCCCTTGCCGTTTTCCTGGCTGAAATTCAGGATCACCGGCTCGCCGTTGTCGCCGTGCGGCACGGCATGCCCGGTCCAGTTGGTCAGTTCCCAGCGCGACGCTGCCAGCGCTGCATCGCTGGCGGCCGTGGACTGGGTGCTGGCGCAGGCCGCCAGGGCAAGGCCGGCAGCGGCGCCAAGCGCCAGGCAGCGGACCAGGGAACGGGGAAACGAGGCAAGCGTCATGTGGACTCCATGCAGTAGGTTGGCGTACAAACGCGAGCGGATATTTTAGCGTAACGACATCATTCGAGCCATCTGGCGCGGCCGGCCGCCAGCGCCACCGCAATGCAGAGCACGCCTACCAGCGACAAGGCCGCGGGCAGGCCGAAGCCGTGCGCCAGGAAGCCGATGATCGGCGGCCCGATCAGGCCGCCGGTATAGCCCATGGTGGTGACGCCGGCCAGCGCGGTCGGGCCGTGGCGGCCGGCAGCGCTGAAGATGAAAGGGAAGATGGTGGCAACGCCGGCGCCGGTCAGGGCAAAACCGGCGATGGCGAGCGGCGCCTGGCTGGCGAGCAGGGCGACCAGCATGCCGAGGCCCGCGGTCAAGGCGCCGCCGGCGACCACGCGGCGGGCGCCGAACGATTCCTTCAGCTTGTCGCCGACCATGCGCGTCAGCAACATCATGGCGGCGAAGCAGGCAAACGCCAGCGGCGCCACGCCGTCGCCGGCAGACAGGCGGTCTTTCATGTAGACCCCGCTCCAGTCGGCCACCGAACCTTCGACGATCGCGCCGCCGAAGGCGACCACGCCGAGCGCAATCAGCGGGCCGTGCGGCAGGGCGAAGTGTTTTTTTCCGGCGATGAACTGCGGCCGGTCATTCGGCAAGGCGCGATAGCACAGGCGCAGCGGAACCAGCACACACAGGGCGACCAGGCCGAAGTGCAGCAGGGGCCCGATTTCCATGCCGGCGATGGCGCTGCCGAGCAGGGCGCCGGACAGCGTGCCGACGCAAAACCAGGCATGCAGCTGCGACATGATCGAGCGTCCGGCAAGCCTTTCCGCTTCGGCGCCAAGCGCATTGATCGCCACATTGAAGCAGCTGGAACAGACGCCCAGGCACAGCATCGCCAGCATCAGCAATGGCAGCGACGGCGCCAGCGCCAGGCAAGGGATGGTCGCCAGCAGCGCCAGGCCGGCGTACCAGCAGGCGCGGCGCGCGCCGTAATGGCCTACCAGCCAGGCCGCCAGCGGAAAAGAGCCGACTGCGCCGATGCCGCCGCCCAGCAGGAACAGGCTGAGGCTGGCGGGATCGAGCTGCAGGTTGTCGCGCAGCGCCGGGATGCGCGACACCCAGCTGGCGTAGATCACGCCCAGCAACAGGAACAGCAGCGGCAAGGCGGCCTGGCGCATGCGGGTGTCGACGGCGGGCGGCGCTATTGGGATGGACATTGCGGAAGAGTTGGAAGCCGGTGGAAACAGCGAAATAACAGCGAAATGGCGATGGATGGCGGCGTACCGCCATCCACGGCGAGCATCAGAAATCGGCCGGCATGTCTTTCAGGTGCGCCTGCAAGGCGTCCAGCAACGCCTGGCAAGCTTCATCCGTGCCCACGGTGATGCGCAGGAACTGCGCGATGCGGGCGCTGCCGAAATGACGCACGATGATGCCGTCGGCGCGCAGGCGGGCGGCAAGCTTGGCGCCGTCGTGGCGCGGATGGCGGGCGAACACGAAGTTGGCGGCCGACGGCAGCACATCGAAGCCGAGCGCGGCCAGGCCGCCAACCAGCTGCCCGCGGCTGGCGATGACGGCCTGCCGGGTTTTGTCGAAATGCGCCTGGTCCTTGATCGCCGCCGTGGCGCCGACGATCGCCATGCGGTCCAGCGGATAGGAGTTGAAACTGTTCTTGACCCGTTCCAGCGCCGTGATCAGGTCAGGGTGGCCGATTGCAAAGCCGACCCGCAAGCCGGCCAGCGAACGCGACTTGGACAAGGTCTGCACCACCAGCAGGTTGGGATAGCGCGCCACCAGCGGGATAGCGCTGTCGCCGCCGAAATCGACATAGGCTTCATCCACGATCACCACGCAGTCAGGCTGGCCGGCGACCAGCCTTTCCACTTCGGCCAGCGGCAGCAGGCAGCCGGTAGGGGCGTTCGGATTCGGGAAAATGATACCGCCGGCGGGCGTGTTCAGATAATCGTCGACCCGCAGCGTAAAGTCCTCGGCTAGCGGCACCATCCGATGGGCGATCTGGTACAAGCCGCAATAGGTCGGATAAAAACTGTAGCTGATGTCCGGGAACAGGATGGCGTGCTCATGCTGGAGCAAGGCCTGGAACGCATGCGCCAGCACTTCGTCGGAACCGTTGCCGACGAATACATGGGCCGGCGTGATGCCGTGCGCGGCGTTCTGCTCGGCCAGCGCCAGCTTGAGCGGCTCGGCGTCCGGGTTCGGATACAGCCGCAGGTTGTCGCCCAGTTCGGCGCGCATGGCTTCCAGCGCCAGCGGCGACGGACCATACGGGTTTTCATTGGTGTTGAGCTTGACCAGCTTGCTCAGCTTCGGTTGTTCGCCGGGGGTGTAAGGCGTCAGGCGGCTGACGATGGGACTCCAGAATTTGCTCATTGTGTCGCTAAAGAAGGTGAGGGCTGCTGCGCGGGTTGGCGAATCAGCCATATGGTAGCAAACCCGGCGCGGTCTGGCTGCTACCGTTGAAATTGCCTGCATGCCGGTGCAACGACCGTGACTTGATTTACATCAAAGTAAATTCAGGTAAATCCTCTTAAAGTGCTTGTCGACATGGACGACATAGGAATGGAAAATGAAAAAATCAGCATTGCTGGCAACCTTGGTAACCTTATTGACACTGGGTTTTGCCGTTGAGGAAGCCGTGGCACAAGAAAGTCCCTGGCAGGTACGCGTGCGCGCCGATTACCTGAAACCTGCGGACAAATCGGATTCGATCGGGGGCGTTGGTGCGTCCGATCGTTTGCATGTCAATGACAAGACCATACCGGAAGTCGATATTTCTTACTTCTTCACTCCGAACTGGGCGGCCGAACTGGTCTTGACCTATCCGCAGAAGCAGGATGTTTCGCTGGATGGAAAAAAGATCGGCACATTCAAGCATTTGCCGCCGACGCTGACGATGCAGTACCACTTCCTGCCGCAAGCGCAGTTCAGTCCCTACCTTGGCGCCGGGCTTAACTACACACGTATTTCCAGCGTCGATCTGCTGAATGGTGCGGGCAGTCTGGATAACAGCAGCTGGGGTTTGGCATTGCAGGCTGGTCTTGATTACAAGCTGGATCAAAACTGGTCGCTGAACCTGGATGTGAAAAAACTGCAGATTCGCAGCGATGTCTACGCGGGGGGCGATAAAATCAGCCGCGTCAAGATCGATCCGTGGTTGATCGGCGTGGGTGTCGGTTACCGTTTCTAAGCAGGATTTGTGTGTTTGTTGTTTAAAAGTCGATTGTTTCCTCAGCCCTTAAACAGGTTGTTGCGCGTCGGGCACGAAACTGCCTGGCGCGTTTTTTTTGAGGCTACTGGTAACATAGGGGGCTCAATGCGCGGACCCGGTTCGCGTTATTTTATTCAAGCAACAGGAGCTAACTTTGAACATATCAGCCGCCAATCACCTCTCTTCGATCTGGGATTTTCTTCTTGAATCGGGCTTGCACTATGGCCTCAACGCCGTGCTGGCTATCGTCACGCTGGCGGTCGGCTGGTGGCTGTCGTCGCGTTTCGCCAATGCGCTTGATCGGGTAATGACCCGCGCCAGCCTGGACGCCACCTTGCGTCCGGTGCTGCGCAGCGTGTTGCTGTGGCTGGTACGCCTGATCACGCTGGTCGCCGTACTTGGCCAGTTCGGTGTGCAGACCGCCAGTATCATCGCCGTCCTTGGCGCCGCCGGCCTGGCGATCGGCCTGGCACTGCAGGGGACGTTGCAAAACATAGCCGCCGGCATGATGCTGCTGTTCCTGCGGCCGTTCCAGGTCGGCGAATACATCTCCAACGGCAGCATCGAAGGCACCGTCGATGAAATCGGCCTGTTTGCCACCAAGCTGACCAAGGCCGACGGCATCTGCCTGTTTGCGCCGAACAACCAGCTGTGGAACAGCGCGCTGACCAACTTCAGCCGCAACAACACGCGCCGCATCGACATGCCGGTCGGCATCAGCTACAAGGACAATCCGGCGGTCGCGATCAAGGCCCTGAAGGAGCTGCTGCTGGCGGACGAGCGCATCCTGGCGACGCCGGCGCCGTTCGTGGTAGTCACCGACCACGCCGACAGCGCGGTCATGCTCAATCTGCGCGCCTGGACCACGACTTCCCAATACTGGGATGTGCGCTGGTCGATCGCCCAAAAAGTCCAGGCCGCGCTGGCGGCGGTGAACTGCACGATCCCGTTCCCGATGCGCGAACTGCATATCACGCGTGAAGCGGAAGCCAAGCTTGCCGCGTGACAGGCGTGCTTCTTGCTAGCTGATTGCTAGTTGGCTTTTTGGCAGGAAATCGATCCGGTTAAGCCTTTTCTTATTGAAGCGATTGCATATAATAATTATGCATAATCCTATGCATAAATGGCATTAGATCGCTTTGCCGACTTTAGCTACAGTTCCGCGGCGCGGCAGCGCGTTGCAGAACGTTGAAATGCCGCGTGACCGCCTTCCGGCTCAGCCGGCGGTCCACAACAATCAACAGATCAGGAGATTTATGTCTACCCGCAAACTTACACTGCGTACTCTCAATTCCTACGCATGGATGATGTTCGGCGCCTTGTTGCTGTCCACTTCCGTGGCGCACGCGCAGGACAGCCAGGCCAAACTGCCTAACGTGATGATCCTGGCCACCGGCGGCACCATTGCCGGCACCGGCGCGGACAGCACCACCACGGTCGGCTATACCTCGGCCACCGTCGGCGTCGAAAAACTGATCGCAGCGGTTCCCGAGCTGAAGAAAGTCGCCAATGTCAAAGGCGAACAGGTATTCCAGATCGCCAGCGAAAGCATGACCAA
>Ga0182005_1001053_pt1 | contig 11676 bp, 8 predicted proteins | sample Sormic07211103_1_FD_123021 | JGI IMG/M metagenome (GOLD analysis project Ga0182005, IMG submission 123021) | Rhizosphere microbial communities from Sorghum bicolor, Mead, Nebraska, USA - 072115-103_1 MetaG | ecosystem: Host-associated > Plants > Roots > Rhizosphere | place: USA: Nebraska...
GCATGCGGGATTCAGGCATTTCATCGTAGGGATTTCCCTACGATGCGAGCTGCGCTGACGGCAGCCCGCGTCTTTCTTCATGGCGCCGTCATTGCACCGTCACGTAGTAACTCGTAGCGTCCTGCCCGCCTACCAAAGAAACGCCGTTGCCGCTGACGCTGGTGAACGCGCCGCTGACGCCGCCCGCCGCTTGCACTACCACGAACCTGCTCCCTGGCGCCGGCGCCGAGGCGAAGTTGAGGGCCAGGCTGCCGGCCAGAATCGCTTGTCCGCCGGCCTTGAGCTGATCGGACACGCTGCCGATCGATAATGCAAGGCTGCCGCCCGCTGTCTGTGTGTAGTTGCCGCTGACGTTGATCGCATGCTGGCTGCCAGCGGTTGCCAAGGTCGCGCTGTTGGTGGTGCTGCCGCTGCCCAATGCGGTGTCGCTGGCCACGCTCAGCGTGCCGCCGCTGATCGTGGTGCCGCCGCTGTAGCTGTTGGCGCCCGACAGGGTAGTCGTTGCGGTTCCGGCCTGCTTGATCGTACCGCTGCCGCTGATGTTCGACAGGGTGATGGCGGTCGATGTGTTGGCAATGATCAGCGTGCCGTTGTCGACGATGGCGTTGCTGAGGCTGCCGTTGGCCGATTCCGCCGTCAGCAGGCTGCTGTCCCCGGTGTAGGTGGCCACGGTGGTCTGGCGCGTGATAGCGCCATACGGCGCAGCCGCGGTCGGCGCGCCCACCGTCGCCTGCACCGCGCTGACCGGCGCGCCGTTGCCGATCTGCAGCGTGGCGCCGGCGCCGATGGTGGTGATGCCGTTGTAGTTCTGCGGCATGGTCAGTATCGCGTAATTGCCGGCGGTGGCGGCGATGGTGAGATTGCCGGTTCCGGTCGAACCGTCGGCATCCGGTCCGCCGCCGCCCCCTGTAATGCCTACGTTGCAGCTGTACTTGCCGTTGTAATCGAACACCAGGGTCGCGCCTCTGTGCAGATTGATATAGGCATTCTTAACCGCCGAATTAGGCGCAGCGGGCGACGGCGCCGAAGGCAGGAAGAACTGATTGGTTGTGCCGTCGCCCCACTGGGTCGTGCCGCCCTCGATGTTGATGCCGCGGAAGCTGGAGTGATCACCGCCGGTGAGGCTGCCAGAGACATTTTGCACCAGCATGGTATTCAAGCTGGGGTCGCTTAAGGCTGGCTTAAGCTGGTCGCCGCTGTTGCTATAGCTGTAGATGCCCGAAAAAATCACCAGGCCGGAGTTGGTGTTGATATCGTCGCCGTAATGGCTTTCCCAAATGGTTTTCGGATACTTCAGCTGGTGGAGCGCGGTATCGCCGAACAAGCCCTCCGGGGCTGCCGTGATGAAAGACTCGTTGCTGAAAATGGTCGCATTCGGCATCGAAAAAATGACATGGTCGACGCCGAAATAACCGCCGTAGAGTTGCGAGTAGACACCGCTGAACGGATTGTCGCCGACGAAACGGACGGTGCCGCCGGTAGTGCCGATGGGCGGACGCCGGATGACGCCGCTGCCGCTCAGGATGCCCATGTTGAGCGTCGGGCCGGATTCAAGGACCAGAGTGCCGTCGATCTGGAAATTGTCGAGATTGATCGTGGTGCCGGCAGTGTTGGGAATATAGCTGCCAATGCTGCCGCCGGTGGATGACGGCGTGCCCAGCTGCAATGTGGCGCCTGCATTGACTATCACCGCCGGCGGATTGGGATTGTGGATGACCCAGTAATGCACATGGTTGGGATCGGTGGGGCTCTTGGTCTGCGTGGCGGTCTCGGTTTGTTGCGAGGCCGGCAGCGTGAAGCTGCTGTCGGCGGTGAGCACCAGGGTGCCCGGTCCGCTCGGCGCGCGGACCGTGAGCGTGCCGCTGCCGGAAATGATTCCGCTGTAAGTTGTCGTCCCGGAGGGGAGGTCGACGACGGAATCGCCATTGAGGACGACGTTCTGGTTTGCCAGGATCGCGGCGCTGATGTCGATCAGCGCCGCCGTTGTCGGCGGCGTGGCAGTCGATCCGGTGGTTGTCGTATTGGTGCCGGTGCTGCCCGTGGAAGTCGTTGAGTTGTTGCCGTTTACGGTACTGGTCGTGGCGGGCGTCGCTGGACTGGCGGTGTTCGCAGCGCTGTTGCTGGCGCCGTCGCCGCCCCCGCAGGCGGTGAGCGTCGAGATCCAGGCAGCGACGATGGCCAGCGGAACGAGGTTTTTTATTCTCATGACTCAGAGCAGGAAAGTAATCAATACCTCGCTCTAAGCATGGATTGTGCCTGACAAAAAATGACATGCATTCCGATGAACGCCATTGCCATTCAAATGCAGGCTGCAACGTCATGCTGTCGTAGCATTTGGCAACTATCATCCCTTCGTTTTATTTCTCATAAATGAAGGCATAGAAAATGCAACTACGACAATCCTTCCTGCGTCGCCCGCTGGCGCTCGCCATCAGCGCATCCATGGCATTGGCAGCTTGCGGTGGAGGATCAGATCAACTTGAGACTCCGCAATCTACGTCATCGGCACTGGTCATTCCGCCGCCGCCGGCGGACCCGGGTTATGTCGACACAGCGCCAGTTGCCGCATCGATCCCTGCTTTTGTCGATAATGTGGCGAGCAACCAGCGCGGGGACGCACGCTATGCGACTCTGGAAACGAATGCTGGCGTACGTGTTTTAGCGGGCTTCAAGGAAATATGGCAGCCGCTCACCGATATTGTCGACGCTGGCGTCACCGCGCCCGCCGTCGGTAATTTTCCGGCCATTGCGCCGTCGGCCTGGACAGGTATTCCGAACGATGGAACCCCGGGCGGCACGATACTCAACGCAGCCGTGCACAACGCGAACATCCAGTATGTAGTCACAGCGACGTCCAATCGCACTTCAGCTCAGGCAGCGGCCGCTTACCTGGACGATCGTCGTGGCAAAGGATATAGCGTCACTGATGGCATGGGCCCGCTGACGGCCGCATGGCGCCAGGCGGCGCAACAGACTACAAGCATTACGGCGGTCCCGGCCGACGCCACCACTGTTTTGTACAATGACAGCGGCAACAATACAGGTGTCGGCGGCAGCGCCAATCCGGCATTTGGTGGAGTTGTCGATTTTATCAACGCCATGGGCAACAACGGATCAACAGAACCAGCCAAACGCTTTTACAAGTATGCCCGGCCATTTCGCTGGAGCAGCAGCGTGGTTGTGGTGCCTGCCCTGGTGCCGGCGAAGAGCCCGACACCGGCAACGGATGGCGGTTTTACCAGCGGCCATTCGGCGGAGGCTACCCGCGACGCAGTGGCGATGGCCTATGCCGTTCCTGAACGGTTCCAGGAGATTATCAGCCGCGGCCTGGAATTGGGAGAAAACCGGATTCTGGCTGGCATGCACTCGCCATTGGACGTGATCAGCGGACGCGTACTTGGCCAAGCCGTGGTTGCCGCCAATCTGGCCGATCCAGCTAATGCGGCTGCAAAAGCTGCTGCTGTTGCACAAGCCCATGCCGCGCTTATGGCGCAAACCAATACGACTGCCGACACCTTTAATGCTTTTGCTCACTCTGCTAACGCTACCACAGACCGGTTTGCCGATTATGCGAGCAACAAGGCAAATTATTCGCGCCGCACGACTTATGGTTTTGCACAAATAGGCGCAACTACGGCGCCCGTCAACGTACCCAAAGGCGCCGAGGTGCTGTTGGAGACACGCTTGCCTTACCTCAGCGATGTCCAGCGCCGGGTAGTGTTGAAAACCACGGCGATTGCCTCCGGATATCCGGTCCTGGACGACGCCGAAGGCTGGGGACGCCTCAATCTTTTTGCCGCGGCAGACGGATATGCGGCCTTCAATGGCAATGTCGTGGTATCGATGGACGCCAGCAAGGGAGGCTTTTACGCCGTTGATAACTGGCGTAACGATATATCAGGTGCGGGTAAGCTGACGAAGCAAGGAAGCGGAGTCTTGAAACTGAGCGGCAACAATACCTGGAGCGGCGGCGCGCAGCTGGAGGCGGGGACGCTGGAAGGGGATTCCGTGTCAGCCTTCGGTGCGAGCGATGTGTATGTCAGCGGCGGTACGCTGGCAAGCAATGCGCCTGGCGCACTGACAATCCGCGGGAAATATACGCAACTGGCGAACAGCACATTGGAACTGAATTTAGGGAACGGCCAGCAGGGAACACTTGCCGTCGTAGGAAACATAACCATTGCTGGCGGCACTCTTCATGTCAAGTTCCAGGGAGGCTATAAACCTGCCGTTGGCGACACGATCAATATCATTGCCGCGACTAGTCTTAAAGGAAAATTCGACACGATTTCTGTGGACGGTTTTTCTGCGACGCCGTTATACGGCAATACGGGATTGCAATTGCGTATTGGCGCCTAAAGTGCTTTTATTGACTTTGGATGCGCATTGCTTGGTTCCTCTCTCTATCCCACTCCATAAAGGAGGTATTCGTCAGTGCCAACGGAAGAGGTAAACATTTGAATCAAGCTTTTTCTTTCTTGAATCTTCATTTTCCAATTCGTGAAGCTCAAGAATTGCACAAGCAATTCAGGAAATACGCGCTGCAAGAGCTTATGGTGCAATGTGATCCAACGGTGCCGACGCCGCGTGACCTTATCGCGCGGTCTTTCTCATCGACATAATGATTTCGGCAAGGATCCGAACTGCTGTCTCCATCTGCTCGTTGCTGTATCCGCCTAAACCCAGGACGAGTCCTGGGCGGCCATTGCCCTCCGAATACATTGGAGACACAGCGCGCACGGCGACTCCAGCCTCCACGGCGCGTGACGCCAGCAGGACGTCATCGATACCGCGCGCTAGCCAGAGCACCAGGTGCATGCCCTGATCGCTTGGCTGCAGCCATCCAAGGTCCTTGGGAATCCAACGCGCGAGCATGCCTGCCAGCTGGCTTCGGCGGTCGGCGTATACACCGCGAATGCGCCGGATATGCCGATCCAGGTGACCTTCGGTGATGAATGCGGCGAGGACATGCTGGTCGGCGCTTGGCGTATGCCGGTCCATCAGTACGCGCGCACCGCAGAAGGCGGGCACCAAGATTTCTGGAACAATGGCGTAGCCAAGGCGCAGCGATGGAAACAGGATCTTGCTGAAGGTGCCAAGGTAGACGACGCGATCCGGCGCAAGCCCCTGCAGTGACGGAAACGGATGGCCGGCATAGCGCAGTTCACTGTCGTAGTCGTCCTCTACGATCCACGCGCCGCTCTTCCTTGCCCAAGCCAGCAGCGCATTCCTGCGCCCCATGCTCATCGGCATTCCCAGCGGATATTGGTGCGAAGGCGTGACGAATGCAGCACGCGCATCCTTTGCCATCGCCATGCCGGCGTCGACGTCGATGCCGGCATCGTCAACCGGAACGCGCACCATGCGATCCTGCCGCCCTGTGCTTTCGAGAATTCCCGTAATGCCCCGATAGGCGGGGTCTTCCACCCAGGCGATGTCGGTGGCGCCCAGCAGCACCTGGCAGGCAACGTACAACCCTTGCTGGGTTCCCGCCGTGATGATGACTTGTTCCGCACTGCACTGCACCGAGCGCGACCTTCGCACATACTCTGCCACGGCTTGCCGCAGGGCTATGACGCCCTGAGGATCGTCATAGCCCGAGGGCGCGCCTGGTCCCCGGGCGCGGATGCGGTTGCCGAGTCGTCGCCACGCTGCATCGGGCGCTGCCGGGCCGGTGGGAACGGAAACGGCAAAGGGTACCGGCGGGAGCGGCTTGAATTGCTCCGCGACTTTGGCGAAGGCGGCTGCAGGCGCCGGAAGCGGGGTGGGCGTCGCGTTTATCGCCGGCTTTTTCGAACCGCTGGCAGCTGGCCGCGATTGGGCCAGCGCGGAAGCGACTCGCGTGCCCGCCCTTGGTTGTGCATCGAGAAATCCCTCGGCGATCAGCTGTTCGTACGCCTCCATGACGGTGCCGCGCGCGATATCGAGCGCGCCCGCCAGCTGGCGGGTCGAAGGCAGAAGGTCGCCAGGCTTCAAGTTGCCGGAGCGTATTGCCTCGCGCAGGGCGTGCGTCAATTGGCGGCCAAGATGGCCGCTGGTACGGTCCAAGCCGCTGATGGGCGGCAAATCAACAGCTTGGGGGCGTCGCGGCATACGATTCTGGCCTGCTAAAATTGATCAATTGTGGATTTGTATGGTAATCCAGAAAATAACCATAATCCAGGTTGGATAACCAGCCATTACTGCCTGCAAAGGCATGAGCGTTGCAACCAGGTTAAAACCGGGAGAACTGACATGTATGTACCCACCCATTTCGATGAGCCTCGTATAGAAGTGCTGCACGACCTCATCAGGCAACATCCCTTTGGAATACTGTTCACGCATGGCGCGAGTGGACTGGATGCCAACCATATTCCTTTTGAACTCGATCCCCAGCGGGGTGGGATGGGTGTATTGAATGCCCATGTGGCGCGCGCCAATCCGGTGTGGAAGGACGTATCTGACGGCGACGAGGTACTGGTGGTCTTCCGGGTCGCCGATGCGTATGTTTCGCCCAATTGGTATCCGTCCAAGCATGAGTTCCACAAACAGGTGCCGACCTGGAATTACATGGTGGCCCATGCCTACGGACGCATCGCCATCCGCGACGACGAGCGCTTCGTGCGCAGCGTGGTTGCCCGCCTGACCCGAACCCATGAAGCGTCGCAGCCGGCGCCATGGAAAATGACGGACAGCGCCAAGGACTACATTGACACGATGCTCAAGGCCATCGTCGGTCTGGAGATCGAAATCACACGCCTTGTGGGCAAGTCAAAACTGAGCCAGAACAAGGAAGTGCGTGACATCCGTGGTGTCGGCGAGGCGCTCAAGGCCCAAGGTGATCGTGTGATTGGCGACGCCATGCTGGCTTGTGCTGACGCCAAGTCGGCATGAATTTCCTGCCTGTTTGTAATTTGAGCTCATGGTTCGGTCGACGCCGGTTCTCACTTGAAAGATATCTACTGAAAAGGGCCATTAGCCCAGACAACAGCAGTAGCCGGTGCTAATGGCCCTTTTCAGGATAGATATGAATGTCTCAGACTTTAATTGCATGTCTCAGACTTTATTTGCACGAAACACCTTTGAAAGCGAACAATAAAGCCTGTCGGAATCGGATTTCGTAAGTATCTGATTTTTATGGGAAAGAAAAATCAGAAGATTGACGGCAAAGTCTGTCGGGGCAACCTCGATTTTTAAACTTTTAGTCAAAACGGATAACATAGCCCGTCGGGCCCTTTGGGCGCGCGGCTTTGCTAGGGTAGCCGGCCAACGGCAAAGTTACGCAGCGTTATCGATCTACTGCTAAAGCGTTTCGGTCTCGAAGAGTAACCCAAAGGATTATGATGGTGTACCGATATAGAATGAGCTGATGGCAGACTTCAAAGTGCCGGCAGTGCCCATCCGATGATTAACAGTATGGGTGCGAGTATGGGTGCGGTCCCTAATGATTTTCAGGATAAACGATGCGCCTTCCGCCGGTTGAAAATCGCATAGAGCACCACAACGGGGAAAGATAATGGATGCAGCCTCACTACCTTTCCACCAACGTCAGGTTCAAATGCCTGGCATGCAAAAAAAGTCGATACAGAAGTCGAAGTGCTCGAAGTCGACTACAACTACGATCGCCTCGGTGCTGTTGATATCCAAGACGGGGCAGCGGCGCTCATCGAAGGAGTAACAGACTTACTGCTCATTTATCGTCACACTCAATTGCCTGTTTTACTCGACCCCGACCGTTTGAGGTGTACTGTCAATAGCGGACACTTCCGTCTCAAGCAGCCAGTGCAGTATTGCTGAAATTCTCAGCGAACTGTGCCGGCGAAATGTAGCCAAGGCGCGAATGGCGCCGCTGGCGGTTGTAGAAAATTTCGATATACTCCTTGATCGCTGACTCGGCGTCGGCACGGGTGGCATATCTCTGATGACGAATCATCTTATCTGGCATGTGAAGACGTTCTTGATACCCGCCAGGTAAAGCCAGCCTTCGCCGGTCGATACATACGACCAGTTCCGGCCACATGCGCAGTGGCCCATAGGTCTCCCGCGATTGGACATAGGCAGCCTTGATCGCCACTTTCAGACGCTCATCGTCCAGCTCCGCTGCGCCGCCTCTTCCAGCGACAGCCCTTGTGCCAGCACCAGTTTGACCGCTTCAGCCCGGAATTCCGGCGTGCATGTCTTCAATTTCATTTCAGTTCTTCCGTTTGATAAGTTTATCAAACGGAAGTGTCCGAAAATGTCAGGCTACCTCAAATGCCGGAGATATTTTGAAATCAAATGCATCACTTCGGCAGCTGCAGCCACTCGTTGACCCGCTCAGGATGGGCGGTAACCCATTTTTCTGCCGCAACATCCGGCTTTTCGCCATTCTCCACTGCCAGCATCACGCTATCAATTTCACCCGGTTTCCAGGAAAAACTCTTCAGCAAATCATTGATAGGCTTGGCTTTGGTTGCCAAGCCAGGATTGGCAACGCTGTCGACATGCTCAGCATCACCGTATACGTTCTTCGGATCTTCGAGGAATTTTAGCTTCCACTTGGCAAACATCCAGTGTGGAATCCAGCCGGTCACGGCGATAGGCTTGTGAGCCCGGATTGAGCGGTCCAGTTCTGCTGTCATGGCGCTGCCGGAACTTGACATCAGTTTGTAATCCAGACCGTAGTCTTTAATAGCCTGCGCGGTCTTGGTCATGACGCCGGCACCTGCATCAATGCCAACGATGCGCCCTTCAAAAGCCGACTTTTGTGCCTGCAGGTCACCGACAGTTTTTGCCGTAACGTAATCCGGCACAATCAAGCCGATCTTAGCATCGTGAAAATTCACGGCCAGATCAACCACCTTATTTTTCAGCTTGTCATAGTAAGCACCATGGGTGGCGGGAAGCCAGGCCGACATGGTGGCGTCCAGACCGCCATGGTCCGCACCTTGGGCGACACCTTGCCACATCAGACCGGCAGCAACAGGGACTAGCTTGATCTCATAACCAAGTTTTTTTCTCATCACTTCCGCTGCGACGAAAGTGGTGGCGACGCTGTCGGACCAACCTTCGACATAGCCGATGCTGATGCTGGGCTTTGTTTCTGCGCCAGCAAAACCCGATGCCAGGGTGATTCCTAAACCGACGCTCAGACAGCACAACTTGGTTGCTAAAGAATTGGGTATCATTTTCATCGCGAATCTCTTAAAAGTGAGATGGTAAGAGGATGGATTTTTTATATAGAAACAAGTTTTATCATCGTCTATCGACGAAAAAAAAATATGTCATTTACGACGAAATTTCGAGAAAATGCGACGCCGGTATCAATGCCTAGATGCACAACACCGGCGGATATGGCTTGTATAAAAATGGCCGCTCAACTACGAATGAGCCAAACAGAAAGTTTCCCCAGGGACGTCTCGCTACTGCCACTAATCGAAAAAATTACAAGATATTGCAGACTGGCGCGCCGAGCCCAAGCAGCGTGACAGTCCGCATTACCCGGATGCTGCTTAGAACTTGTGACGCAATGCTGCACGGATGGCAAACTGCTTGTCATTACCCGACGGGCCACCAGAACCAGGAATGTAGGCTTGATCAAGTGACGATCCAGTCAGATCTCCACCAACTTTTTGGTAAACACCTTGCAGATAAATGTCAGTCCGCTTGGAGAAATTGTAATCAGCCATCAGGCCAAGATTAGACCATTTCGGTTTGGCATTGCCAGCCGTTGTATCGTACTTGGCTTGCGTGTAGGTATATATCGCGCCGGCGTAAAATGCTGGCGTGAATTGATACTTGGCATTGATTTCGTAGTTACGGAACTTGAGCGAAGACAGCGTGCCAAGGACTGGCGCAAACGAGTTGATGTAAGCATTGCCGCCAGTTGGATTGGTCAGATTAGTGCTGGTATACACGAACCCGAGCGTTGCCGCGCCAATTGTGTAATTGATGCCAGCACCGAAAATCTTTTGCTTATCCGCCAGGAAGTTGGCGTCGGTTGGCGTGATGGAGCCGTTGGCAGTAGTCCCGACACGACTCAGATTCATGTACGCCAAGCCCGCCGACAATGGGCCGTTAGCATAGCTTGCCCCCAGACTGTAGGTACGGTTTTTAGTATTGTCGCCGGCTACTTCGCCGAAGCCATACAGGCCACCGAATTGGAAGCCGCTAAAAGTTGGGCTGGCGTACTTGACCGAGTTATTAATGCGGAACGAGTTGTCCGTGTTGTCGTTATCCAGCGGATGCGAAAACAGATAGCCAGCCCAGTTGCCATTCGCTGTCATTGGAGCGAGATAATCGACCACGGAGTCATATTGACGCCCCAGTGTGATGGTACCGGTAGTCTTGCTCGACAAACCGACCAATGCCTGGCGTCCGAACAGCAAGCCCCCCTGTCCCAGCTTACCGGTATCTGCAGAAAAACCGTTTTCGATCTGGAACAAAGCGCTCAAGCCATCACCCAGATCTTCGTTACCTTTGAAACCAAGGCGACTACCTTGTGCGTAGCCGCTTTGCAGTTGAACTACGCTTTTACCACCGTCATTATTGGTGTAGTTCATGCCCAAATCGATAACGCCGTAGATTGTGACGTTGGTTTGGGCTTGTGCCATGCCAGCAATGCCACTCAGCAAACCTGCAGTCAGAATTATTTTCTTCATGTCTGATTCCTAATGATTGGAAAAATCTATTTTTTTACCGTTACCAACCATAACCGCACAACAATGCGCATTACTAGGATTGGCCCTCCCCATCGCTCTCCGATCAAAACTGCGCCGGTTGGTGATGGCTAGCGTCAGCATGTCACAGCACAATATTCGAGACCAGTTGGCTTGACTCAAACTATTGCGATCTGTCGCAATAGTTTGATAGACCGTCGCAAAACATCCTGTACATATCAGAAAAAAACAACAAATCTCGGGTACGCACTTAGATCGCATGTATTCCGTTTTGCTAATTGTTGATTTGCTGAGATGGACCCGACACCACTAATAGGATCAGACTAGCGTTTCATCCAATTTACGTGTGGGGATCATTGCGCAGACACCTGTTGCTTTCAAGCCTGCCTTGCCAGCCATCCTGGCCAAATGCAAAGGCGACATGAGCAGTACCTTCCAGGCGCTCTTGATTGAATTGCTAGAGCAGATGCGTATTTTGGAGGAACGGATAGCCCGTACCAATCAGTGGATCGCAGCGTTCGTGAAGAATTCGGTGTTGTGTCAGAAGATTCAGGTAATAGGTGGTGTTGGACCGATCACCGCTACGGCAACGGTAGCCGCCGTTGGCGAGGCCAAAGAGTTCAAGAATGGCTGTCACTTGTCCGCTTGGCTCGGCTTGGTTCCTCGACAATATTTTTCTGGGGGTAAGTCAAGATTGCATGGCGTCCAAGGAAAACGCTAAACTACGAAACACCGGCCGAACGATTTCATCAATCTGTTGCATCCACCGGTTGAATCCACAGCCAACTGCGGACGTTCGTGCCTTTGCCATAGCAGAGATATGAGCGCCGCCAACAGTACTTCAGCCATAGCTGAATTATCCTGGCCCAAGGTTTGGAGCCTTACTAAATAGATTATGAACTCTACCGAGTTTATCGCTGAAAAATATGCTGCAGGAGCCACAATCACGGAAACAATTAAGGCAGTGTTGAGTGAATACGGTATGTCTTTGGAAGACGCAAAAATCTTGGTGTCAAGCCATCCGTGTTGGGCGAAGGTA
>Ga0182005_1001054_pt1 | contig 11674 bp, 8 predicted proteins | sample Sormic07211103_1_FD_123021 | JGI IMG/M metagenome (GOLD analysis project Ga0182005, IMG submission 123021) | Rhizosphere microbial communities from Sorghum bicolor, Mead, Nebraska, USA - 072115-103_1 MetaG | ecosystem: Host-associated > Plants > Roots > Rhizosphere | place: USA: Nebraska...
CCGCCGCCGGGCCGCAGCCCATGCTCAACATCGCCAGCGCCAAGGCCGCCGGCAGGCCAATGCTCTTCAACACCATCGCCGATTCCAGGAGTAATGAGCGGTGCACGCCCGGCGCTGCCGGACACGTCGTCGCTCAGCATAGCCGAAGCCGGACGCCACGGCGTCCGGCCGGCCTGCAGGATCGGCAAGCGGAACGCCCCGGCGCAGGCCTGGCGCGGCCTGCACCGGAGCGCCCCTTGAACGCGCTACATCAGCGGAACGCGGCGACCGCCGCCTTGGTATTGACCAGCACGCGCTGGTTGTCCGCAGTGCTGGCATTGCCCATCGGCACGCCGCCGTAGGAAATGTTCGGATTGGACCAGTAGTTCAGCCGCGGGCAGCTGACCGGGCAGTTGTAGGCCATGATCGTGCGCCAGCTGTTGCCGTAGCGATAGCCATGGCCGTAGGCGTACGGCGAGGTGCTCGAATCGGTGGCGACGTCGTGGCGCGCGCTCTGCAGGTGGCCGATCTCGTGCGCGAAGCTGTAGTAGCCGGTGGCGCAATCCCAGTACACCGCGGCGAACGCGGTGGCGGCGGTCGAACCGATCCCCGAGGCCAGGCCGCAGTAGCTGCTGTTGTCGATGATCAGCACGCCGACGTCGGCGGCCACGCTGTTGCGCGTGGTGTGGATGCTGTCCATGTAGCCGTCGCTGGTGCCGCGGAAGCGGCTCAGGTCGGTGGTGAAGTCGCCGGACTCGGTGTAGCTGGTGGTCTGGTAGCCGGCCAGTTGCATGGTGATGCCGACGTTGCTGTTGGTGTAGCCCTGGTTGGACTCGGCGACCGCCAGTTGCACCAGCGACTGCATGTTGCCGCCGTAGCTGGTCACCGCCTGGTTGGTGGCCACCACCAGCACGCGGATGGTCGCCGGCGAGCCGGACGAAGCGGCGGCGGCGGTGACGCGGTCGTCGACCACGGCCTGCGGCATCTGGATGGTCGGCAGCAGCGCGTACTCGGCCGGATGCTCGGCCGGCATGCGGCTCTCGTCGACCTCGACCAGCACGTGGCCGCCGCCGGCGATCGGGCGCAGGTGGAACAGCGTGCCGTTGCTGCGGATGCTGCCGGTGACCGTGTCGCCGCTGCGCACCAGGATCGCCGAGTTCAGCGGATCCAGGCCGGAGCGCGCGCGCGCCTTGGCCGCGGCGGCGTTGCCGAGGTTGCCGTACCAGATGCTGTTGCCGCCTTCCAGCTGTTCGGTCCTGGTCTGCGTGGCGGTGACGCGCTGGCCCAGCAGGTCCAGCTCCAGCTGCGCCTGCGTGGCGTCCACCGCGGCGGCGTCCACGCGCACGCTCTGCACCGCGCCGGTGGACGGATTGGCCAGCACCCGGCTCAATGCGGGCTCGCCGGGGATGGCCTTGGAAATGTACTGGCTGCTCTGGAACAGGGGTTTTCCGGCCGCGGAAGCGGAACCGGCGACACACAGGGCAAGCATCGCGGTAAGGCAGCACATCGACTTCATGTCGTACTCCCAGGGGTGGTGAGAAGAGACGGAGCGTCGTCCCTCGCGCAGAAGGCGTCGGGCACAGCGCACGGGGGATTCCGATTAGCCGCTCAGCCAACGTTCAGCGCAAGCAACAAAATCGATCGCGTATCCACTCAGAGATGGCCATTCCAGTTAGCGCCGTGATCGGCATCCACGCGCAGCACTCACAGCACGCGGCCACCGCGATGGAGAGGCCAGCGGCGCACGCCAAACGGCGATCGTTCGGAAACCGTCGCGCCGGCCTGCCGGGTAACGCCGGCCGCTTCGCTGCGCGGCAGTGCGCCGCCTCAGCCCGCTTGGCGTTGCAAGGCGAGCAGTTCGTCCTCGTCGAAACCGGCCAGCAGCCGCGCCGGCAGGTTGAACGGGCCGTGCAGGTAGCCGCCGGCGTATTCGCGCAGCAGCTCGGCGAACCGCGCGCGCGGCTCGATGCCGGCGCGCGCGCAATACCAGCGGTACCAGCGCGAGCCGGCGGCGACATGCGCCACTTCCTCGCGCAGGATCAGTTCCAGGATCTCGACCGTGGCGGCGTCGCCGAGCGCGCGCAGCTTCACGATCATGCCCGGGGTCACGTCCAGCCCGCGCGCCTCCAGCACGCGCGGCACCAGGGCCATGCGCGCCAGGCCGTCGTGCGCGGTCTTCTCGCACATCTCCCACAGCCCGTTGTGCGCGGCGAAATCGCCGTAGTCGTGGCCCAGCGCACGCAGCCGGTCGCGCAGCAGCGCGAAATGGCGCGATTCGTCGGCGGCCACCGCCACCCAGTCGGCGTAGAACGCGTCGGGCACCCCGCGGAAGCGGTACACCGCGTCCCAGGCCAGGTCGATCGCGTTGAGCTCGATGTGCGCGATCGCATGGATGAAGGCGGCGCGGCCCTCGGCGCTGCCCAATCCGCGCCGCGGCAGGTCGCGCGGATGCACCAGCAACGGCCGCGGCGGACGCCCCGGCATGCGGATCGGTTCGGGCTCGGCGGCATCCGCCGGCACGCGCAGCGCGCCGGCAGCGAACGCGGCGGCGTAGCGCTGGGTCAGTGCGACCTTGTCCTCGGGCGCGCTGGCAGCCAGGCACAGCCGCGCCGCTTGCAGCAGATCCCCGCCGGCGTGCGCGTCGTGCATCGGTGCGCCACGCAGCACCGCGTCAGGCGCGGCGCTTCTTCTTCGCTTCGTCCGAACGCAGCTGCATGATGCGCTCGAAGTAGCCCGGCTCGATGCCGGTGGTGTACTCGCCGTTGAAGCACGAGGAATCGAAGGTCTTCAGTTCCGGGTTGCCCTCGCGCACCGCGGTCTCCAGGTCTTCCAGGTCCTGGTAGATCAGCCAGTCGCAGCCGAGGAATTCCTGGATCTCCTGCTCGCTGCGGCCATGCGCGATCAGCTCGTCGGCGGCCGGCATGTCGATGCCGTAGATGTTCGGGTAGCGCACCGGCGGCGCGGCGCTGGCCAGGTACACCTTGCGCGCGCCGGCCTCGCGCGCCATCTGCACGATCTGCCGGCTGGTGGTGCCGCGCACGATCGAATCGTCGACCAGCAGCACCACGCGGTTGCGGAATTCCAGGTGGATCGGATTGAGCTTGCGGCGCACCGACTTCACCCGCTCGACCTGCCCCGGCATGATGAAGGTGCGGCCGACGTAGCGATTCTTGACGAAGCCCTCGCGGTACTTCACCCCGAGCACGTTGGACATCTCCAGCGCGGCGTCGCGCGAGGTGTCCGGGATCGGGATGATGGTGTCGATGTCGTGGTCCGGGCGCAGCCGCAGGATCTTCTCGCCCAGCTTCATGCCCATGCGCATGCGCGCCTTGTGCACCGAGACGTTGTCGATCATCGAGTCCGGGCGCGCGAAGTACACGTACTCGAAGATGCACGGGGTATGGTCGGTCGGCGAGGCGCAGACTTCGGAGAACAGCTCGCCGCGGCCGGTGATCACCAGCGCCTCGCCCGGGCGCACGTCGCGCAGGCGGGTGAAGCCGAGAATGTCCAGCGCCGAGGACTCGGAGGCGACGATGTATTCGTCGCCTTCCACGCCCTCGCGCTTGCCCAGCACCAGCGGACGGATGCCGTGCGGGTCGCGGAACGCCACCAGGCCCAGGCCCAGCACCACGCTGACCACCGCGTAGCCGCCCTTGCAGCGGCGGTGCACGCCGGCCACCGCGCGGATCGCCGCTTCCGGGGTCAGCATGCGCTGCGCGTCCAGCTCGTAGGCGAACACGTTCAGCAGCACTTCGCTGTCCGAATCGGTGTTGATGTTGCGCCGGTCGGCCTCGAACACCTGCTGGCGCAGCGCCTCGGTGTTGATCAGGTTGCCGTTGTGCGCCAGCGCGATGCCGTAGGGCGAATTGACGTAGAACGGCTGCGCCTCGTCCATGCCTTCCGAGCCGGCGGTGGGATAGCGGCAATGGGCGATGCCCACCCGGCCTTCCAGCACCGCCATGCGCTTCTCGTCGAAGACGTCGCGGACCAGGCCATTGGCCTTCTGCACGCGCAGGCGGGTGCCGTCGGCGGTGGCGATGCCCGCGGCATCCTGCCCGCGGTGCTGCAGCACGGCCAGGCCGTCATACAGTTGCGCTGCGACATTCTGATTGCCGACGATTCCGACGATGCCACACATGTGAACGCTCTCCGCGGCGACTGCGCCGCTATTGGGAAGGTGGCCGTGCCTGGCCGTTGGATTCGACCCGTGCCGGGTCGTTTGCTGCCGGACGCGCCTGCGCCGGATCGATGTTCGCAGGCAGGACCTGGGTCGGGTCGCCGCCGGGCTGCGCGGATTGGGCACCCGGACGCCCCAGGGCCTTGGACATCACCTCCTGCAGGCCACTGGCCGACAGGGCGTTGCCCAGGGCGGCATTATCGCCTGCCAGGGGCAACTTGCCCAAATCCATCTGCTGCATGTTCATCTGTTGCAGGTTCATCTGCGACATGTCCAGTTGCGGCATCTGCGGCATGCGCCAGTCCGGCAGCTGCGCGCGCATCCAGTGCACGCCGGGGCTGAGCACCGGCAGCACCACCGACTGGCGCCAGGCCTGCTCGCGGGTCAGCGGGGTGAAGCTCATCAGCAGCACCAGCACCGCGGCGAAGAACCCGCCGCGCAGCGTGCCCAGGCCGAAGCCGAGCGCGCGGTCGGTGCCGGACAGCGCGGTGGCGCGGACCGCGCTGCGGATCACCATGCCGGTGATGCCCACCACCGCCATCGTCACCACGAAGGTCAGCGCGTAGCCGCCCAGATAGTAGGTCATGCTCGGATGCGCGCCGTCGGCCAGCCAGCGGCCGGCGTCGCCGCCGAACTGGAAGGTGGCCCAGCCGGACAGCAGCCACGACAGCGTGCCGACCACGATGCCGACGAAGCCGCGCAGCGCGCCGAGCAGCGCCGAGACCAGGATCACCGCCAGCAACACCATATCGATCATGCGCGCCTCCTGCGGCCGGGCCGCACCATGGCGGCGGCAGCGCGCCGCGGTTCCCTTCCCTGGTACATGCTTGCGACTCCGCGGGCCGAAGCCCGGTTCAAGGGTGTGGACGTACCATACCGCTGATGCCGACCTTGGAGGCGACCTGCGCGCGCAGCTGTTCGGCATCGGCGCGATTGGCGACCGGGCCGACCCGCACCCGGTTCAAGGCGCCCTTGTCGGTACGCACCTGTTCGACGAAGGCGCTGAATCCGGCGGCGCGAACCTTGTCGCGCAACGCGTTGGCATCCTCGGCCTTGGCGAAGGCGCCCAACTGCACGGCGAAGCCGGTGCCGGACGCGGCAGGCACGCTCGGCACGCTCGGGGCGGGCTTGGCCGCGGCGACCGGCGCCGGCGTCGCCGCCGGCTTGGCCGGCTCGGGCTTGGGCTGCTCAGGCTTGGGCGCCGCGGCGACCGGCGGCTTGGCCGCGGCCACCGGCTTGGCCGGCTCCGGCGGCAGGGTTTCGGTCTTGGCCGGCGCCGCGGTCGCTGCCGGCGTCGCCGCGGCGGCCACCGAGGATGCGCTCGGCGCGTCCAGGGTCACCACCTGCGCATTGACGTCGTTGCGCACCTTCACCGCCTGCAGGCGTACCGACTCGGCCTGGGCGCGGTCGGCATACGGGCCGATCCGCACGCGCCAGGCCTGACGCCCGCCGATCGTGGCCGCTTCGCGGAAGCCCGGCAGCTGCGCCTGCTTGAGCCGCGCGATCACCGCATCGGCGTCGGCCTGGGTGGAATAGGCGCCGAAATTGACCGCGTAGTTGCCGGCGGCCACGGTCGGCGGCAACGGCTGCGCGGCGCTGCCGGCCGCGGCCGGCGTGGCCAGGTCGGCGGCGTCAGGGTTGTCCTGCACCGGCGCCGGCGCCGCGGCCGGCGCGCTGGCCATGCCCACGGCACCGCCGCTGGGCGCGTCGCCCGGCGTCACCAGCGGCAACTCGCGGGTCTGGAACTGGCCGTCGGCCGGAGCGTCCGGAGCCTTCAGCGGAACATTGGCGACGCCGCTGTCGGGCGCGGGGCCCTTGACCAGCATCGGCAGGAAGATCACGGCGAGCGCCACCAGGACAAGGGCGCCAATCAGTCGCTGTTTCAGGACGGTATCCACGGAAAGCTTGAGGGGGCGGCATGGCGGAGTGCCGCAGCGATTATAAGGTCGGCCGGCTGCCGGCGCGGTCAGCCGGCTGAATGCAGCCAGTGCAAGGCGTCGGCCGCCGTATGGAACGAGCCGAACACCAGCACGCGGTCGCCCGGCCGCGCCTGCGCCAGGGCCTGCTGCAGCGCCTGCTCCACGTTATCGGCGACCACGCCCGCGGCCGCGTCGGTACCGGCCAGGCGCGCCCGCAACTGCGCGCCGCTCTGGCCGCGCGCGCCGGACAGCCCGGCCAGATGCCAGGCAGCGACCTGCCCGGCCAGCGCCTGCACCACACCGGCCGCGTCCTTGTCGGCCAGGGCAGCGAACACCGCGCGGGTGGCGCCGGCGCAGGGCTGCGCCTGCAGCGCCGCGGCCAGTTCGCGCGCCGCCTGCGGGTTGTGGCCGACATCGACCAGCACCTCGACGCCGTCGCGCACGAACGGCTGCAGCCGTCCGCGCAACTGCGCCGCGGCGATGCCCTCGGCGTAGGCGGTGCGCGGCAAGGCCTTGCGCAGCGCGCGCAAGGCGGCGATGGCGGTGGCGGCGTTAGCGCGCTGCACCGGCGCGCGCAGCTGCGGCGACGGCAACTCCAGCTCGGTGCCGACGTCGCGCCAGCGCCACTGGTCGGCATCGATCGGCTCATGGAAGAAATCGCTGCCGGCGCGGATCGCGTTGGCGCCGATCGCATAGGCGCGGCGCAATACGCTCGACGGCGGATCGATCTCGCCCAGCACCAGCGGTTTCCACGGCCGCGCGATGCCGGCCTTCTCCGCGCCGATCGACTCGCGATCCGCCCCCAGCCAGTCGGTGTGGTCGATATCGACGGTGGTGATCACCGCCACGTCGGCATCGACCAGGTTGACCGCATCCAGGCGTCCGCCCAGGCCCACTTCCAGCACCGCCAGGTCCAGCTCGGCCTGCTGGAACAGCCACAGCGCGGCCAAGGTGCCGTATTCGAAATAGGTCAGCGGCGTATCGCCGCGCGCGGCGTCCACCGCCTCGAAGCCGGCCACCAGCTGCGCGTCGCTGGCCTCTTGCCCGCCGATGCGGACGCGCTCGTTGTAGCGCAGCAGGTGCGGCGAGGTGTAGCTGCCGACGGTCCAGCCGCCGGCACGCGCGATCGCCTCGACGAAGGCCACGGTCGAGCCCTTGCCGTTGGTGCCGCCGACGGTGACGACCTTCTTCGCCGGCCGGTCCAGGCCCATGCGCGCGGCCACCGCGCGCACGCGCTCCAGGCCCATCGCGATGTCCTGCGGGTGTTGCTGCTCGATGTAGGCGAGCCATTCGGGGAGGGTTTTCATCTGTGTATTTTCAGCCTTTCGACGAGGCGCGTTCGATCACCCGCCCACCTCTTGGAAGCAACAGCTTTCGCGCTGACGCGCGAGTCACTTTTCTTTGCTTGTGCAAAGAAAAGTAACCAAAAGAAAGCACACCCGGGCGACGCGCCCTCCGCGCTTCGCGCTCCGGGTGCGCACGTGGCATGGGCATTTTTCGAAGGCACATCCATGTGCCTACGAAAAACGGCGCGCATCGTGCGCGCCGCCCCTTCGGGGTATTCGCCCATGCCACGTGCCGCGTCTCACGGGACCCGAAAAGCGAAGCAAAAGCAAAAGCGTGCACTCGGTCAGGAATCGGAGCCGCCACTCCAAATTTGCGGATTTCGCCGCCTACAGCGCCCGATGCTTGGCCTCGCCGAAGAACGGCGTGTGGTGCGCGCAATCGTTCAGCCGCACCACTTCCAGGTGCTCGACGTCCGGGCCTTCCAGCAGGTTCAGCGTGGTCGGCGCCTGGCGGAAGCTCCATAGCTTGGCGATCGGCAGGCCCAGCACCCGGCACAGGATCACCCGGTTGACCGCATCGTGCGCCACCACCAGCAAGGTATCGTACTCGCCCAGGCCCTCGGCGGCGCGGGTCAGGCCGCGCCAGGAACGGTCCAGCACCTGGCGCAGCGATTCGCCGCCCGGCATCAGCACCGTGTCCGGCTCCTCGCGCCAGGCGCGCAGGCGTGCCGGATCCTTGTCGTTGATCTCGCTGGCGAGCAGGCCTTCCCATTCGCCGTGCGCGATCTCCTGCAGGTCCGGATCGGTCAGCAGCATCGCCTCGCGCTGCGCGCCCAGCGCGTAGCGGGCGGTGCTCTGCGCGCGCGACAGCGGCGAGGCCACCGCGCGGGTCAGCGGCACCTCGCGCAGGCGCGCGCCGAGCGCCTGTGCCTGCGCCTCGCCGACCGGCGACAACGCGATGTCGATCTGGCCCTGGTAGCGGCCTTCGGCGTTCCACGGGGTTTCGCCATGACGAGCGAGCAGGATGCGCATGCGCTGGAATTCCGTTGGGGGGAGAGGTTGCCGTCTCGCGAACGAAAACGGAGCGGCATGATACCTGCTCCGCCGCCGGAAACCCCCGAACCGCATCCCGCTCCGCGGCCGCCACGCCGGGCGTTTAACGCCCGGCAGGCCGCGCAATGGCGGCACAGGCCGCCGCCGCGCCAGGCACGGTTACTGCGCCAGGTTCAGTTCCTTCAGCAGCCGCGGCGCCGGCGCCACTTCCTGCATGATCCAGTGCAGGTAGCGCGAATCCACCGCGATCATCCGGGTCATGGCCGGGTCGAACACCCAGTTGGAACTCACCGACTCCCAGTTGCCGTCGAACGCCAGCCCGACCAGCTTGCCCTGCGCATCGAGCACCGGCGAGCCGGAGTTGCCGCCGGTGATGTCCAGATCGGACAGGAAATCGACCGGCACCGAACCCAACCGCTTGTCCTCCAGCCCGCCGTAGCGCTTGGCCTTGGCCGCGTCGAGCAGGGCTTTCGGCGAATCGAACGGATCGGCGCCGGTGTCCTTGGCCAGCACGCCTTCCAGCGTGGTGAACGGGGTATAGACCACCCCGTCCTTGGGCGTGTATCCCTTGACGTTGCCGAAGGTGATGCGCAGCGACGAGTTGGCGTCGGGGTAGACCGATTCGCCCTGGCTCTTCTTGTAGTCGGCCAAGGCCTGCAGGTAACGCGGACGCGCCAGCAGTTCCTCGCCTTCGCGGCGCTTCTCCTCGTGCTCGATCTGCAGCAGCGCCGGCATCAGCGCCACCGCATAGCGCAGCGCCGGGTCGTCGCTGGATTCGAACGCGGCACGGTCGGCGCGCAACCACTTCAGGCGTTCCTCGGTGCTGCCCAGCTTGGTGCCGGCCAGCCGCGCGGCGGCGGCCTGCGCATCGGCGCCGGCCAGCCACTGGTCCAGCGCCGGCAACCGCTGCGCCTTCGGCAGCTTCAGGTACTGGTCGAACCAGTAGCGCTGCAGTTGGCCGTCCATCGACGCGACGTAGCGGCGTTCCATCTGCTTCTGCGCGCCCTCGATCTCCGGCAGGTCGCGTTCCTGGTAGCCGGGTTCGCGCTCGGCATCGGGCTTGGCCCGCTCGATCGACAGGCGGTACAGCGACAGCGCGCTGCCGAGCACGCCGGTGCGGCGCATCTGGCGCAGGATCAGGTCGCGGTCGCGGGTGGCCTTGGCCTGTTCGTCCAGCGCCAGCAGCTGCGCATGCGCCTGCAGCGCGGCGCGGCCGTCGCGGCCCTGGCGCTTGAGCCAGGCCAGCACCGCGCGTTCCTCGGCCTGCTTCTGCGCGGCCGCGTCGATGCGCTTGAAGCCTTCCAGCTGCCCTTCGTAGTTCTTGGCGACGTTGTTCCAGCTGGCCATCGTCGCCGCGTACTTCACCTGGATGTCCGGATCCTGCTTGCCGGCCTGCTCGACCAGCGCGATCAGGTCGCGGTACTGGCGGCCGGCGGTGGGATAGGCCCAGTTGGCGGTGGCGTCGAATTCGGAGGCCAGCGCGTAGCGGTTGGTGCGGCCCGGATAGCCGGCCACCATCACGAAGTCGCCGGCGCCCAGCGGCTGGTCGGCGAACTTCAGGAAATGCCTGGGCTGGTACGGCACGTTGTCCTTGGCATAGGCCGCCGGCTTGCCGTCCTTGCCGACATAGGCGCGGTAGAACGAGAAATCGCCGGTGTGGCGCGGCCACATCCAGTTGTCGACGTCGCCGCCGAACTTGCCGATGCCCGACGGCGGCGCGTACGCCAGGCGCACGTCGCGGATCTCCAGGGTGCGGAACAGCCGGTAGGTATTGCCGCCGGAAAAGCTGTACAGCTCGCAGCGGTAGCCGGCCTCGGCTTCGCAGGCCGCGACCTGCGCCTTGTCGAACGCCTCCAGCGCCTGGGTGCGCTTGAGCGCGTCGCTGCCGGCAGCGGCCATCGCCGCCTTGGCCTGCTCGGTGACATCGCTGATGCGGTCGAGCACATAGATGCGCGCGTTGGGCCCGGCGCTGAGCTCGGCACCGTTGCTGGCCGCGCTGAAACCGTCGCGTATCAGGTTCTTCTGCGGCGTGGAATTGAGCTGGATCGCGCCGTAGGCGCAATGATGGTTGGTCACCACCAGGCCCTGCGGCGACACGAAGCTGGCAGTGCAGCCGCCCAGCGATACCACCGCGCCCATCGGATCGCCGGTCAGGTCGGCCAGTTGCTGCGGCGACAGCTTCAACCCGGCCTGCTGCAGTTGGCCGGCGATATCCGGCAATTGCTGCGGCACCCACATGCCCTCGCCGGCACGGGCGGCCGGGGCACAGGCCAGGGTGGCGACGACGGCGACAGCCAATAGATTCGAGCGCATCGAATGGATTCCTTCGCGACAGGCATGAAATAGACGTTAGATTGTAACGAACGCAACCGACGCCACGAGCATGACCAACGGCACCCCGCACGCGCCGCAACATGGCCGGATCGGCGGGCGGCTTATACTTCGCGCCCTCTCAACCCGAGTCTTGCACCGCCATGGCGCAAACAATGAAGGCGCTGGTCAAGCGCGACGCAGCCAAGGGCATCTGGCTGGAACAGGTGCCGGTGCCGGTGCCCGGCCCCAACGAAGTGCTGATCAAGCTGGAGAAGACCGCGATCTGCGGTACCGATCTGCACATCTATCTGTGGGACGAATGGAGCCAGCGCACGATCAAGCCCGGCCTGACCATCGGCCACGAGTTCGTCGGCCGCATCGCCGAGCTCGGCTCGGCGGTCAGCGGCTACCAGGTCGGCCAGCGCGTCTCGGCCGAAGGCCACATCGTCTGCGGACATTGCCGCAACTGCCGCGGCGGCCGTCCGCACCTGTGCCCGAACACGGTCGGCATCGGCGTCAACGTCAACGGCGCCTTCGCCGAATACATGGTGATGCCGGCCTCCAACCTGTGGCCGATCCCGGACCAGATCCCGTCCGAGCTGGCCGCGTTCTTCGATCCGTACGGCAACGCCGCGCACTGCGCGCTGGAGTTCGACGTGATCGGCGAGGACGTGCTGATCACCGGCGCCGGCCCGATCGGCATCATCGCCGCCGGCATCTGCAAGCACATCGGCGCGCGCAACGTGGTGGTCACCGACGTCAACGACTTCCGCCTCAAGCTCGCCGCCGACATGGGCGCCACGCGCGTGGTCAACGTCGCCAACACCTCGCTGAAGGAGGTGATGGCCGACCTGCACATGGAAGGCTTCGACGTCGGCCTGGAGATGAGCGGCAACCCGCGCGCGTTCAACGACATGCTCGACTGCATGTACCACGGCGGCAAGATC
>Ga0182005_1001055_pt1 | contig 11670 bp, 9 predicted proteins | sample Sormic07211103_1_FD_123021 | JGI IMG/M metagenome (GOLD analysis project Ga0182005, IMG submission 123021) | Rhizosphere microbial communities from Sorghum bicolor, Mead, Nebraska, USA - 072115-103_1 MetaG | ecosystem: Host-associated > Plants > Roots > Rhizosphere | place: USA: Nebraska...
CCCTCTTGCTACCCATATGCAAGGCGCCGTCTTAGCCTTGCCTTCCCAGGATCGCTCCCACACCTGTCACGTTCGTGATCGGCCTCCTCAACTGTGTATCGATCGAAAGGCAGGGCGGCAGAGCCCCCAACCGACGGGAGTTGTTACGTCCAGTATGTCCCCCCTCGATTCCCGACATGCTATGATACCCCAGGGTGGGTAGGAGCGGGTCGAGTCCGTATCACCGCGGAACAACTGCAGCGTCCGGATCAGATCTATCTACTCGGCAATTCATCCGGTGACTTCACGGTCGCCAAAGAAGCCCCAAGAAGCATCAAACATTTCCGATGAGATCCATGGAGCTATTCTGAGATAGCAAGCACTAGCTCCCAGTGCGACTTCATAAAAAGCAATCAAAGATAAGATCGAAGAAAATGAAACGCACGTGGTGGTCATTATAGCGGTTCCTTCAGATCCTAGAAAACGTCCGAAAAAACCGGCTACGGAACTACCGAGCAAAGGCAAAAAGACAATAAGTAGATACATAAGATCGAGTCTTAAAAAAAAAAATAAGACAATGTTCGAGCGTGAAAAATCGCAGAGTTAATCATGGGATAACCCCTTCCTTCTTCCTTCTGATAGAATCAAAACTATCAGAAGTCGAAGTTGTAAAAAAAAAAAGAAGAAGTGAATCCCCCAGGATCAGGAGATTCCCCAGGTACTAAGGGGTCACCCCCATCCCCCTCATCATCTGATCCTCTCTTACGCTTCTTTGACTCGGGCGAGCCTTCCGAGGTTCCAGCTTCCCCCGCACCTTTTTGATCCTCGACAAGAGGGGGGTTATCGGGATTGGGGGTATCGGGCTCGTCGCGATCCGCATGCTCATATTTTCGCTGCAGATTGTCTGCAGCGCGCCATAGTTCGCTATCCGGACCGTTCTCCCGAAAATCCGCCCATATATTTCGAAGCGCGGAGGGATCATCTCCGTGCCACAGCACATGGTCCATAAATTCACGGAGAGTAAGTCCGTTCCCTATTGACCTTCCCTCATTCCCAAACAACCTTTCCAAATTATCCGCTAAATCCTGGATAATTTCTTCAGGAGTCTGGGGTTCGTTGTTGATTGGATCTTCAGGGGGAAGGTCCCCCGCAGCCCCATCTGAGGGAGGAAATGAAGGGATGTCGCTCCCATCTGGCGTACGCGCTACGAGTATCACGTTGAGCCCTACATTCTCATTCTCAAGATTCAAGGCTATTCCTTTCACACCGCTGGCAAATTCCACCATTTCTCCTGCTTGAATCTCGTTCAATCCGTAAACTCGTGCAATCCCATCTCCAACTGAGACCACTCGACCGATCTCATCCACTTGAAAATTCGTGTAAAAGTTAGTCATTCTACTTTCTAATAGAGTCGTGAGTTCCGCAGCTCTTGGTGAGAATTCCATACTTTAACAAACAAAGACGATGGATGATGGGAGAAATCCGCTTTTCAAAAAGCTCGATCTTCAAGGTGTACCTTTCCGGTCCATTACTACCAAAGTGATTTGTTATACTTGGTTTGGTAATAGTTAGAGTAGTCTATTACTAGTTGGGATGCAGCTTCTCCCGGACTGGAAAATTGGCTGTCGCGCTGCAATTGTTCCATAATACTAGTTAGCTTTTCTAAGTCCGCTTGAGTCGCGGACTCCAACTTAATTTCTGCTTTTAACCCATCAAAAATTCGCTGTTGAGGCGCTCTGCGCCCAAATAAAGAAAGAAATTCGACGATTCGCGTTTCCACGTGGGTTTTCGAGAGCGCTTCAGCCCCCGCGCCAGCTTCAGAACCGGAAGCACCAGCCTGCTCACCAGGTTCGTTACCCGGCGAGCATTCGGCTGTGCTTACGAAAGATACAGAAAACAGAACTACACAACTAAATAGAGCGAAACCGCGAGCAGCCCAAACAGGGCAACGCGGGCATAAAGCGCGAACCAACATCCGTGATACGAAAACCAAAATCAGAATCAGAATGAGGAATAAAAGGGGATCGGAAGGACCAAACAAGATCCATTTTCCTATCCATTTCGACAAAATCAGCTCAAGTTTTCCAATCATTGCGGAATTAAAAATCTTTTAAGTTAAGCTCTGCTCCCGAACAAAGAAAGGAGACTTATTTTAGTGGCGTGGGAGTTTCCAACGAAAAGCAAGATTTTGAGAACGTGAACATGAGCGGTAGACTGAACACCCACACAATCTCGATTTGACACAGCAACACTGCTTGTCAAGTTAAGTAGCGACCTGCATACAGGGGACCCACCTCGTGCCCAAGGGCTGACTCTTCTTTCATTATCTACTATTTTGATTTACCCTCTAGGGGTGGTAATTGTTGTGTTAGTACACTAACTCTACTTCAAAGTGTTGGATTCATGATTAATAGTGAAGCTTTAAGCTTTCTAGAAGAAAATAGAGAACGTTTAGTGAAACTGATGCCTACTAATCTATCTTAGGTTAATACATCTATAGTTCGCAGAGCACTCCAACAGTTCTTAAAAGAACATGGTTATGATTTTTATAGGTTTTCCACACTTTGGGGGGGGTATGTTAGATAAGCGAGTTCAACAAGCTCGGTATGAGAAGTATGTGTTTGAGTTGGCAAAGGCTTACAAAGGTTATCGCTTATACTTCCCTGCTTTCATAGATTTCAGAGGTCGTATTTCTCGATCAGGTATGCTTCACTTCCACGAGCTTTAGTAAGAAGTATGATATGCTTTGCACCTCCGAGTGGTAGTGTTACTTTGAAGTATGATGAGGAGTCATATCGTACATTGCTTGAGGCAACTGCGTATCACCACAGAGCTTTTAATAACCGCGTAATGATGCTATAGCTTGGTGTGAAGAAACCTGAAAAAGGCTTCAATCTAAAGATGAAGTGGAGAGATGTGTTGAATTTTTTATATTGTCGAAAAGAGCGAAAAACCCATTCTAATTCATGTAACATTTGCATTTCTCCTGAGAGATGAATGTGCTCATATGTCTTCTAGATTCATGCCCGTATGTCTTTGGGTCAAAGTCAATATACCATGATTTCTTTTCTCAGTGCCTCCCGCTATTTCGACTTTTTCACCAGCCTCTGGCGTATCGCTGGCCATAATTTTGTCTTTTTCCTCGCTGGCTGGACTTTAAAATCCAAGTATCTGGGGTTGGCCTCGCTGGACCTCAAAATAAAGGAAAGGGGTATTTCTTCTTCAAAGTATGGACAGTCCTATTTATTTTCTGAAGTCTGCGAGTTTCTTTTCTTTTGACGATAGGTTTTATTTAGCCTCTTCTTTGACCATGCTATGAGGAGAGTTTGAGGCAGGCTCATTCTTTTAGCCCGCCCGAGAGTCTGTCTGGGAGTACACGCGGGTAAGACTAGATGGACGTCCGTGGGGGGGTCCGTAGCTGAAGATGAGATGTGAGTGCGTAGCTCACCAAATTCAAAAGAAGGGGCCCCTGGTGGCACAAAGCTGTAGGGTTTATGAATAGAGAACCAGTCAAGAAAGACTGCAAATTTGAGAGTGAGGTGACGAGAGCTGAAGTGAAGCTAAGGCTCCTTGCTAGGCTCCATAGATGTTCGTACGATTTATTCTTGCTTGGGTGTGTTTTTTTTAAGCCTCTCATTAGGTCTTCACTGAAGGATTGCCCACCTTCTCAAGCCCCTATACCATACCCTGAGAAAGTTACGCCGGAATACTCCCAAACCTAAATGACAGAACTTTTCAAACTAGTTGATAGTTGTTCCCTGGTTGCAGTTAGAAATTAGTAAATCACATTAGAGGTTAACCTTTGATCTTAAATTGGATAAGGAAACCCAGGTAAACTGAAGGATTGGTAGTAAATTACTTGTGGCAGAGTGAAAGAAACATTTAGTTCGTAATCATTCCTTTGAATGAAAAGCTTGTGGCCAGATTAAAATAGTTTAGAATATCTGGGGAACCTCGAGCTAGCTTCCTAGGCGGAGTTCTAGGAACTATGTTGATATATTGCTTGCTTTATGTACATCAAGGAAGAAATCAGCTATGCTTTTTAAGCTCCACCAATGCCATGGCTCTTGCCGCCTATGTAAAGCCTTCCCTTGTACCTAACAACCCCTAATAGTCCTACTTTTACCTTACCTTGCTTTGCTTGCTTACACATTCATTATATATGGTTTAATGGTTGGTATAGTGGATTGAGATTGTCGGGGCGTCTGCTGAAGGCAAATGGCTCGCATGACTTTTCTCGATAGATAGATGAATCCCACTTTTGTCACACAATAGGGCAGTCTCCCAAGGGAAGAGGGGAAAATGGAGAAAAACACGGGTTTTCATTTTCTTTTGTTATTTTCTCACAGTCTCCCGAGGGAAATGGGGAAAATGGACAAAAACACGGGGTTTTCATACAAATTCTATTTCCAGTTGAGACTAGTGCAATCAGGTAATCCATTTCAACTGAAAACCCTATAATTCACTTCGGAACTCAACGTTTTCGCTTCCCTGGCAATAGTATGCCAAGCGCCAGGCCAACAAGTATGAGTTATTGCCGATGCTCGAAGCGGCTTTTTTACTCCGGGTACAAAAGAGTAATCCACATTCATTGGTTTTCTTCCTTGATGGATGCTCGGTATGCATAGTATTCACGGGTAGCCGTACCAACCCCCTAGCAATGTAGAGCGGGTCTCTCGGTACTTCGTCATAATAGTTCTTTTTATTAAGTAAGAACTCGGACGGTAAATGTAGAAAGAGCATGAGGGAATGCCCAGACTTATTTAATAGATTTACTTGCCCGAATAGATTGACTCGGTTGGCCGTAGGAAAAGATAACTCATGCCTACTTTACTTACTTGCACAGCCGCCCCACCCACACTCGAGAAAATCAATTACGTGAGGGCCACTTCTTTATATAGGTCGCCCTTACCTTGCTATGCTTCTTTGAAGTCAGCCCCTTCTGTGCATGAACTAGTAGTCCATCATTTAGGTAGGGGAAGCTTAACATGAAAGATATAGATTCTATGCCTTTTTCTTTTGTTGGATGGGAAACTCACTCATGACCTAGTCGACAACACGATCCTTTCCATAAACTCTGGGTTGAGCTCTACCGCTTCTTTCAAGTTCAGTTTTCTCCTGGTCAACCAGTCAGCGGCCCTGTTGTCCCTAAGTCAGCGAGCGGAGCGGCCCTTTTGTTCATGAGAGGAATTCATTCCCTTTGATGTACACCAACGAACGAAGTCGAATTATTTCGTCTTTATTTTTCTCATTATATAGAGTTATGTGAAGAAAGAATATTAATTCAGGAAGTTCATCCCCATGTTCATTGGCAAGGCGGTACGCGTTCCCGGGGTTGACCGCTATGACAATAAAAAAAAGATCTTTCCTTAAGGAAGGGGCTTAAGTTGACCCTTAGGGTGCTGTGCGTTGGAAATATTTATTATTTATATGAGTTTTTTTAATAAGCGCGGCTGAGTTGACGTTGATAGACTTGTGCGTGCTCTGCCGCTCGTAACCTTTTTTTTTCTCCCATCGAATCGAGGAGGTCAAGTTTCGAGAGCAGAGCCTCTCGCTTCTGATTATCAGTCATATCGTCGTCGAGCAGAACGGCGCAGGGAAGGAATCGTCGAGTTCACTGGGAAGAATGGCGTCCATGCCAACGACTAAGGAGAAGGGTGTTTGACCAGTGGCTCTATACAGATTGACGTCCGATAAGCCCAGAGAGCCTCAAGAAGGCGATCTGGCCAGTCTCCTCCGACTCAAAAGTGTTTGTAGCTATGGTATGGGTCTGGTCTGAAGACCAATGGGTCAGGTCAAAAAAGGGGATATCCTCTTCTTTGGCTACACCAACTAATGTAGTAGATTGCGTTCCCGGAGGACACTTTCTCCATTTCGTCGGTACTGGTAACAACAGATCTTGACCTCGTTCTTTTTCTTGTTATTTTACTTCTTGGAATGGAATTCTTCTCATGATAGTCACACAAGCGAAGGAGAAGAGGATGGGTCCCGAGGGAACTCTTTTTCTTCTATTCTAAGTTTTGATTGCACGAGCAGCATAACAACATAACAGTTTTGTGTAAGGAAGTAAGGAAAGACTCCTTTCTGAAATTTAAGGACTTAATTAGCCTGTCGTATATAACAGATAATGCAAAGAGAGTTTCCAATGGGTTACATCAAGTTCCATTCCCAGTATGCGAAATCAGTAAACACGAATATCTGTATATAAGAAACTTCTATTCCAATCCACAATCGGTCCAACAAGTCAACTGTCGTCAACTAGATCAATCAGGAATAAGCAATATGTCGTACCCTATCTGTCATATTTGCTTTTCGGTAAAGGGTACACACTTTTTTTTTTTACTTATTAAATTCTCTGTCTTGCTAAACACAAATCCTTCTTTTCTTGTATAGACGAAAAAAAAAGAACAAAGTAGGTTTCGACCCATTAAAGGAGTCAATGGCACGCACACAAAGCAGGAGGAAATCGGTACCCCGCGAGGCTGGCGAAGTCGGCACAAGAAGTAGGCGGAGTAGAGGCAGCAGTTGCGGGCTCAGGTGCGGCTATAAATCTAAATCAATATTCCCGTCTGGGGTTGGCGGAGTTGGTAGAAAGCACGGTTGGCGATAAGCTGGTACTAGTTTCATTCTTTCTATTCTAAAATCCAATACCCGGAACTGGTAAATCAAACAATGTAGGCACACGTTGGCACAGTTCTGTAAATAAGAGATGTCTCATCCGGTTGAGCTGTCGCAATCAGTCTTTCTCTTCCTTTCTTAGTAGCAGATCCAACATGACTGTATTAAACCTTAAGCAATCAGGGTTAAGCTAGCTCATTGCCTGAAAGTGGAGCTCGTATTATACACCTTGACCCCCACCTTTTTTGAATCCTTCCTCCATATATATTTTATGTTAGATAAGATAAGTCCCATAACTGCCTCATTCAGATCGATTCCAGTCGCCGTTACGGTCACATCAATCCGTTATGGCTCGGACCCTCTTAGCTGCTGGATCCTTCGGGAAGCCATAGTAGGGATTACGTCAGTACATTCTTAGGCGAGCAGTGGATTATATCACCCCTATTTTTGACCTTCTTTCTTTTTTAGGCATGGGACCAAGGTTGATCGAAGTTGAACATTCCTATGGAACTCCCCTTCAGACGACTTCTCTGCGCTTGCCCAGCACCTTTCGTTTTATGGACCAGGACCAATTTCACCTCAGACCATGGTGGCTGGATAACGTTCTCTCAAGGACCTGCTCTCTAATGCTGATGATCAAACGTTCCTTCAGATGTGTATGAGAAGGAAAGCGTCTCACAGGACTCTTAGATAGAAACCAGCATAGTCTATGAATTAGCATTCACAGTTTATTGAACTTGGTTGCACTCGTAAAGCGAGCGTGAAGAGAGCTGCGAAAGAAGCCCACGGAACGGAGCGGTTCTTTTTCCTGACTAGCAAGTGGACAGGCTCTGATGGCGTAGCTGATGTGTCATGCTAGGTATCTTTTTTTTTCCTTTTTAGATTTATCTCAAGGGATTGAAGACTTTCCTCTATACTGACAGAAGCAGAGAGGCTGGTAAAAAAGAAGGAAGCAGGCTGGACATGGTAATAGAACCCACTGGAGATCATTCAATCGGACGTCTTCCACAAAGTAAAGCTAGAGTAAGTGGCGTAAGATAAGATAGATGTTCACTTTCATCGACCAATGTACCTGAAATTCCTATACGTAAAGTCGAGAGCTAGAGAGAGTAAATGAGACGTTCAAAGGGTGAAGCTAACGCTTCCCTGGCCACTAGGGAGTCATCAAAGTCTGAGTCCATACACTTACTAGCTAATACTGGATCGTCAAAGATCTGATTCTATTTAATAATACCTTCTGTCTCTCTCCTAAGGGATCCAATCAGAAGGAATTCCCTCACTTCGCTCATGATAGTCGGTCGAGTTCCCTTTTCTATTTTAGTTGAGTTTCGCCTCTCCTCCTTTCCTTGTCTCCATTCTGATTGATTCGCTTCTTCGCGCAAGCACTTGGTTCGCCCCTTACTATAACCATCCCACTCAATCTTTTACACCGATGTTTCGTACTCTCTCGACCAGGTCATCATAAGAAAATACTGCCAAATCTTTCCGAAATGAGAGAAGGAGGGAAGGCGCGCTACAACTAACTGCTGAAAACGCAAGATTAGCGCTAAGAAGCAACCCTAGTTTAAGTACTAGCGTCCCACCCCAACGTTCTTGTACTTAAAAAGACTCTCCCCCGCTTGCTGCTCGCCTCAGCCAGACGTGGCTTATGTAGTGGTCGGCATTCCTACGTGCTCCGACTGATCCCCACTGGAGATTATATGAGGGGTCGTGACGCTTTGGTGACGAAGGTCACCGGGGTGACTATGGAAGGATTCCGTGGTAGTCTCTGACTCCCTCCAACTCAATCAATATCAAGAACATGTCGTTAGCATGGGGTTTGGTTAGGCTTGGTTGAGTTTGTAAGAAAAGATAGTAGGTTGAGGGGCTTCATTGATTAGTAAACCTACGGTGCTGGTAAGGTCGGGACCGTGGTCGTCCGTCTCCGCTTTGCCGGCCGATAAGATCACTGAGATTGACCAGCCAGCTGGGTAGGTTTGGCTATTCCTTTCTATTGAAAAGGAGTCAGCTGTCTGCGCGAGTCACCTTCCTTAGGCTCCGAGTCACCTTCTTCTAAGCTCCGCTGGACGACACGGCATTCTCGTTCTATAGGCCGGCCGTACTTGTGATGGTTCCCCAGGATCCAATAAATCCACTTAGGTCTACGTTGCCGCGATATTGTTCTATGGAAGCGGGTGGGCTGCTTTTTATAAGTTCGGCCCGGTTTTTCATTAAAAAAAAAGAAAGGGGGGGAGGGATTGACCTTTCTAACGCATATTCCGTCGTACCGGCATGGCCCCACTGATTTGTTTTCGATCGGAGCATCAAGCAGCGCAACCCGGTTCTACTTGACTAAGCCCCGTGCTCGTCCAAGGAGGGAGTTTGCTTTACCCAACTCCCCTTTTTGATAAAAAGGCAAAAACCTCTTCATGAGTTTCGAATGAAGAATGAAGAGTGCCCCTCTTTTTTTCCCTAAATCTTGGATTTGGAAGTTGGTAAAGACCCACCCCTTGTTTAAGTCAGAATGAGTCCCGAGACATTGGCTTCCGCCAACAGTGAACTATTAAGGATCGCATCCCGCGCATATTCTACATTATAGCCTGCAACTGATTCAGCTTCCGCTTCTGGGAGATCAGACGGAGCTCGATTAGTTTCTGCTAGACGAGGAATAAGGAACATAACCAATACGGGGAACAAGGGAATACCGGACCATATCTGCTTTTGCGCCATGACAATCTCACTCGAATTACAGGGACCTACACATATTAGTACAGTATACCGGGGTCCCCGGCCAGAACCACACGTGCAAGTTTCCCTGCATGTGGCTCGTCCGTGCTTTTATCCGAGGCGCTGCCTGCGACTCTGCATGGGAGAAGAGGGCTGAACTGCAAACTTTCGTGTTCAGAGCATTGCATTGTCTAAGGGAGTAGGGTGAGTAAGCAGCGCCTACCAAGCTAAGCTTTCGTCGAAAAGGCGTCACTGCTTCCTTTTCGGCGCCCGCCCTTTATTTAGATGTTGGGGCAAGGCAAGCCCAAGGAAAGTCTAGGTTGGTGCTCCATCTCGGCCGGCATCCTGCTCTCGAGAGGGTGTGGTCCTTGAGCGAACTAGTCATGTGCTGTGTTGCCCCAACGCAGGGGCATTTGGTGAGGAGCTACGGTCCGGTGGTTGACAAGCCACTGATCGGAGGCGACTGGAGTGCTTTCATCAAATGATGCATGTGGGCTGAGCCATTCCCATCCCAAGTGGTGGCCCGATTCGGCCTGGCCTGGTCGGAAAGAGATTCTAAATCTCGAATATGCGCACCGAGAATAGATATCTATGTTAGCTAGCGGGGGCGGGCTTTCCCCTGGTAGTCCCGCTGCGTCCTCTGACAGTCCGTCTCATCTTTCTTTGGCTATACTTGTAGCCAGCCATATTAGCTCCACATTCCACCCTTTTTTATTTTGACGAAAAAGGCAGCGTCGCCCCCTTTCCTATTTAGCTTTGCTTGCTGCCTATTATGAGAATAGGTCCCGGTTCAAGCGGCCCGCCTTTCATCATCATCTATACCAGCTGCCACGCACGATCCCATAGGAACGATTTCATCGCCCTAAGAAGCAGAACGCGCCATCACCTACAGCCCTTTCCTCTGCCGGGGACTTTCACGAAATGAAAACGGGCGGCATCATCGTATGCTCGACATTAGTTGCCCTGGTGTATATCCCGGAGTACTCCTATGGCCGATCTGTCACCCATACATGAAGGCCTTGGCCCCGTCCCGTGTGGAGCCCCCCTTACGGCACGGCTTAGTCAGTTATTTTCTTTTGTCAGAGTGGATTCGGACCGCCACTTCTCTGAAAGCATGGTTCTTGCCTCCCTCTCTCCTCCCTCCTTGAAGCTCGTCCATTCGTTGGGTGATCCCTTGCTCTCACGTTCGAGTGTTTGCTCGTCGTTTAGGCCGGTGAGTGACATTTTTGCTCATTGCAGTCCGGGGTTCTTCGCACCTGGGTAGTACCAGGACCCTTGTGCCCCGGACTGCACTGCCCGCCCTATGACCCAAAACTCAAAACGAGCCTTGCGACGAGACGCGGACATTCCTCATGCTGCGGTTCCCTCCGGTCCGTTCCCGGGTTGGGTTAGGGGAAGATCCGAGCGATTGCCTTCGCGGATCCAAACGTGCTCACAAGGCGCACAATAAGAATAAGACCAATAGAGACTTCATAAGAGACCATTTGAGCTGCAGATCGTAATGCTCCTAGAAAGGCATATTTCGAATATAGAGGACGTTCCCAACAATCCACGAGAATATCATACCCAACTATGAACCGTACGAGCACATCCTCTGTCACCCCCACCGCGCTTACGGCTCTATACCCCAACCCAACTTGCTCTGGCCCTGGGTCCTCCCGCATCTCTTCCTCGGTAAGCGGACCGTGGAAGCTGGGGGGTATCCGCTTGGGACTGATAGGAAACAGCATATCTTTTTTTTCCCTCCTGACCCCTAAAAAAAATATATAGTTGCAGTCCGGTCGCGTCGGAGACATCCTTATCAGATTTTGAGGCTTCGTCGTCCGGCTCCTCCAAAATTATGTTAGGATCGGCTGGCTCATCCTTATCATCCGAAAATAAAACAAAGACAAAACAGATTTGTTTCAATGACATATCTAATCAGACTGAAATTGATGTCGAAGACACGATCATTCACATCAATTTCTGCAGGCAGGAAGGGCGCGGAAGCTACCGTTTAACGAATGCAAGCAAGGTAGCTTGCTTACTCTCCATCTAGCGTGCGTTGGCGGCAAGGAAAGAGGCATTGGAAAGACTAGACCATACACATTAATTAGTACAAGAAAGAGGCATTCGGGAAGCGACTAGTCGCTTCTGGCGAAGCTTAACAAAGGCCGACTACTACATAGAGACAACTACCAGTCATGAGCGATAGTGAAGCTGTCGCTTGACGGACGAAGCCGAACCGATACGATAGGCGGGCGAAGTGAGCGAGACCAAGACGGGCCAGACGTGGAGTGGCGAAGGTACTATACGTATACGTGATTAGTAAGCGGTTCAAGACATCGAACGAAAAAGAAAAAAAGAACTATTGAACATTTCCTCAAA
>Ga0182005_1001057_pt1 | contig 11648 bp, 17 predicted proteins | sample Sormic07211103_1_FD_123021 | JGI IMG/M metagenome (GOLD analysis project Ga0182005, IMG submission 123021) | Rhizosphere microbial communities from Sorghum bicolor, Mead, Nebraska, USA - 072115-103_1 MetaG | ecosystem: Host-associated > Plants > Roots > Rhizosphere | place: USA: Nebraska...
ATGGGGTGCTAGGGGTCGAGTGTTCGAATCACTCCGTCCCGACCATTATTCCTGAGTAAAATCAGACACTTAAGCCGATCAACTAGATCGGCTTTTTTGTGCCTGCGCAAAACCCGCGCAAAACTGGCGTAAAACTACCCGGTGATTTCGCTGATATTCAGGTCCGGAATTGCTTCGGACCAGACGATTTCCTCGTGGTCCCGCTGGTAGTTTCTGGTCATGCCCTCGCTTGCATGGCCAGCTATTTTCTGACCATCCTTTCCGGCTTTCTTGTACAGGTGCAGCGACAGCGCTCGCACTTCGTGGAAGCCCGGCATTTCTTCTTCCTTCCATCCCGCGTAGCAGTTCGCCGCCTCCCTGGCCTCCTTGAATACTCGCGTCAAATACCGCTCCTCAACCTTCGTCCAGTCATCCTTGGTCTGCGCCTGTTTCTGTTTCCGGCGCTCGGGCTTTCGGTGCACCAGGTAGGGCGATACGACATCGTCAGGGCATCGGCTGATGACGGCCTGCAACTCCGGTGTTATCAGAAATCGTATCCATGCGGCGTCACTGGCCTTGGCCGTCTTCTTCTGCACCACGTACAAGTAGCCCTCTCGACTGCCATCAAAACGCATGTCGAGGATGTCTGTCCGGCGCTGGGCGGTGATCAACGCCAGGTCGATTGCGTTCTGCAGCCAGGCCGGCGACTTCTCCCGAATGGCTTTCAGTCCTTCAATCGTGTGGCGTTTGCGCTGCTTCTTCTAGATCCGGTTGATGGTGCTGGCCGCCGGGTTATCCGGGCACAGTCCTTTGGACGCTGCGTGATTGAAGATGTCGATCAGCAGCGCCCGGCACTGGTTCGCCGTGCGCGGGGTGAGAGCGTCCAGCATCTCCGCGACCATGCGAATGGTTATTTGGTCGACGGCCTTGCCTTCGAACTGTTTACGGAATCGCCGGAAGTGCACGGCGTACAAGCCCAGCGTTCCTTTTGCGAGCTCGCGAGGGGGCAGAACGTCGCGTTCGTAGGTATCAAGGAAGCCGGCAAATGATTCTGATGAGCTGCCCATCACAGCGCCGATCAGGTCAGCGCCGCGCAAGAACTCCAGATTCAGTTGCTTTGCGGCATCGATCGCCTTGATTCAGTCGCTGCCAAACTGGAACCACTTACCGTCGGTTGGCCGCCGGTAGCGATAAGTCGAGCGCCGCGAATCGAAATACAGGTTCTGCGGGAGGCTCTTGTTCGCCTTGTTGCGCGGCCGTGGGACCATCATGCAGCTCCTTTCAATACCATCGCCACCAGGTCGTTGCCGTCCGAGCGATTGAATGCCGTCCAGTCAACGTACCAGAGTTTCCCGATCTGCTCGCCGGGCACAACGCCGTTACGGATGTGGTTGCGGATGGCCTGAGGGCATTGCGGGGTGCCATTCTCCCCCCAGCGCCGGCGCTGGAATTCACTGATCTTGATCAGCTCTTTTTTCATGTGATGCTCCATGCCGCGCGTGGCGGTATTGTAATTGGCCAATGAAGGGCATTAGTAATAAGTTGACTGCATAAATTTTCGAGCTAGCTTTAATGTTCATCCAGCGAAAGTTGGTAGTTTTTTTTGCTCTACGCTTGGAGGATAAAAAATGTCTACTACCGTGGCGCAATGGAAGGCTCAAATGGAAAGTGAAGTCCGTAACAATATTGAGAAATTTGTTGTTTTACCTGAAATTGATAGCGCTGGTACTAGCGCTGAGCTTTCTAGAAAAACCATGGATTTCAAGGCATTGGGTCGCGACGCGAAATTAACATTTGCGTCTGATGAGGCGATTCAACGCTATCTTGATAACCCGAAAACGTTCATCGATGGGTTGTGTTGTCTGCTATGTGTAGATACATTCTTAGGGAAAGCCTGTGCTTCACCTCACCTTTTAGGTCCTTGCAATATGTGCTAGGGCATAGCACGAATAGCGATTTGTCCGGGCGTTATTAATTAGCGCTCGGACTAAGTTGACCTTCCAGTTGGAAATATAGAAGGCGCCGCTAAGTCCAGTAAGTTAGTTATTTTTAAGTGTTAGAATGGTCACCGAATTTTTATTTCCTTTGGAACTGACGACCCTGGCCTTATAGCGGCTTTCCAATTCGCATCGGGGGAGGTATCGTGCTGCCAGCAATTGATGGAGGGGCATGTGGTCGTACACGGAGTTGAATACCGGTTTTGTGGTGCTTCAAGCGTTGTCAAAGATCACGATGGTCTGGCGATGGGTCATTCGCCCTGGTTGGCCAGCATGTTCAGGCGCACGCCCGATGTGCCTGGGATCTGATGGTCTCGCTCAGCCTCTGCTGGCTTGAAGAAAGCGACGATATCGCGCTCAAGATCAGTCCAGCCCGGTACCGTCCACAACGGCGTGGGCCCGGCGCAGCAGGTCTTCAGCGCTTCAATCCGCTGATCCGCTGCGTTCAGGCTCAGCTGCAGGGCGTCACGCTCGGCTTTCATGCGATCGAAGGTCTCGCCCAGTACGTACTGCACTGGCCGGTGGCCGCATTCGCAGTCAGGTCAAGGGTTGTCCTCGGCCCAGGTCCTACCGTCACCGGTCTGAGCCTCGCAGGCCGGGCCGAGGTAAATCACTTTTGGCTCGCTCACTTTGAAAGACCTCTTCAATTGTCCGTATCCGTGTAGGTGCGCCAAGGGACCTTGACGCCGTTGACCAGAAAACCCAGTCACCACGCCATTTGCTGGTGATGAACAGGGTGATGACGCCGCCGGGCGATACCTCGTCGATCCGGTGGTACTCGCCGTGGTTCAGGGTGGCTGTGTCGCCCTGGTCGCGCTTGATCCACTCGCAAGCATCTTTGGTGATCCAGTCGACCAACTTGGGATCGGGATTCGGGATCAGGCAAGACTTGAAAGATTCTTTCCATTCATCGCTCGTCGGCCTCTGTTCCGTGTACCAGCCGCGCAGGATGATTGTCCGGGCGTTCCACGGGTGGTCATGCAGATCCCGGTCTTCGTCCGGCCGCATGATGTGGTGGATGCGGAACGACCACGGGCACCACCAGAGCGCCGGTTTGTGCGTCTCGCGGCTGTACGGGTTAAACAGCCACCAGCGGCCCATGTACATCTCGGCGCCGTCGGCGGACATGATGTGCAGGTAGGGGGTGCGTTGGGCGCGGGCGATGAGCCAGGCGGCAATGGCCGGGCGGGCGAGTAGCTTGGCGACCAGGCGCCAGAAGAGACTGATCATGCTGCCTCCTGAACTGGCTGTTGGAAAACGGGTAGGGCGCCGGCCTGTTCGCGCACAGCCTTCATGCCGGCTTCGTCGTAACCCCAGATGTTGCTGTCGTTGAACCGCTCAGGTCCGAGATAGCCAGGGTGGATCGGCTCGCCAGTTCTGATGTAATCGCGAAAGGCTTCGACCACTGCGCGTAACGTTCCGCCATGGCTGAAGCCACGCCACCTGCCACCCCAGTTTGTTTTGTGCGTGAAGATCCGCCGGGCGCTGTAATCGTCGATGAACCAGACCTTTCCCCGCTGATCGACCTCCATGCTGGCGTAACGATCAGCGACCTGGTTGTAGAAGAACCGGCGCCCGTGGTCGGCGATGATCCGGATCGCTTGGTTGACGTGCTCGACGCGCTGTTGCTTCAGGGCGAGTTTGTTTTCTGTGGGCATGGAGATACCTCGGCGGTATATTTGACCTTTCGGGGATGGGAGGGAATATGAGTAATCCAAACACAATTTATTTCGCCACTGATCGTAACAGGCAAATTTTATCTAATATCATGAGCAAGGTTCAGGGTGGGTTGGATGCAATAAGAGATAGCGATAAGCCTAAGCATAAGTTTCTGCTTGAGTTTATTGGAGTCACGCTTTTTCACATTCACAGTGATCCAGAAAGCTTTGATGAAAGATGTATTATGAATATTGCTGCCTTAGGCGATAAGTTCATGGATGAAGTGGCAAACTTTCATTTGGGCGAGGAAGATGCAGAGCATCTTTTTGCTTACTGCTACCGGTTTGTTATCGAGTATCAGCTCAGCAGTCCTCATCAGATTTCAAACGAGCTCTTGTCGATTCTGACTCGTGTATCCGATTTTGAATATAGTGCGGCGGCTACTCAGGTTAGATATGCTGGGCATCAGATGTTGATTAATATTGTTCAACATTACTTGTATCACCCAAGTCTGGCATCTTTGAAGAATTTACCGGAGGTTATTCAACGTTCAGAAATAGAACGGGAGAATTCTGAAAAATCCATCATCGATAGGGAGACCAGAGTAAACGCTTTAGCTGAAAAGCTTGAAACGTATGAAACAGCGTTCAATTTCGTCGGGCTCTACGCAGGTTTCAAAAGTCTAAAAACTACAAAAGTTTCTGAGAGACGGTGGAATTTTTTCTTTCTTCTTGTGCTTGGCGTTTTGTTGCTTGTTCCCGTCGTTGTAAAGTTTGCAAGTTTGATCAATGCGCCAATAAAAATAGAACCAGACTTAATTGGTCTTGCCGCTCTGGCTGGTTTGGAATTGCTTCTTCTCTATTTTTTTAGAGTGGCACTCCAAAACTTTCGTTCTATCAAAGCTCAGTTACTTCAAATTGATCTGCGGATGACGCTTTGCCAATTTGTGCAAAGTTATGCGGAATATTCAAAAGGTGCCCCCGAGGGTAGCAAAGGGCTGCTGGAACGTTTTGAGCAGGTTGTTTTCAGTGGCATAGTTAATGATGAAAGCGCGATACCCTCTACATTCGATGGCTTAGATAAGCTTGCCGAATTGGTGGGTAAAATCCGCAAATGATCAGGGCGGTCATCCGGCGGGTGGCATGATTCGTTGAAGTGGGGTATTTGTGTGCGGCCCGGCATGGAGCCGGATCAAGGAGAGTTGCCATGGTTGATGTTGTCGAAATTGTTCTTGAGCTTGAGGCTTCTGGCTTCATCAACAGCGACAGGACCACAAGAGGTCGTGTTGTTCGAAAGATTCCTGGAGGCGAACTCATCTGCCAAGTCGACGATGGGGTCAGGGGTGCAACAGAGCCCAAGGGCATTTTCGAAACTGTTGACGAAGCCCGCGCCGCAATATTGGAATACTGGAACAGGTGCAACACTGCGCTTCAGTCCCAACACTGGAATCCCAAGTCCAGTAGGTGAGGGCGGATCAGGCGGCCGCGCGCTTGAGTTGCTCGGTTAGTTGAGTCGGTAGGCTGCGCAGCGTCAGCGTGCCTCCGGCTTCGTCGAATTCGACTTTCGAGCCGAGCAGGTGCTGCTCGAAGCTGATCGACAAGCCATCGATGCGGCCGGTGAATCGCCGGAATTTGTTCAGGGTCTTTTTGTCCGGCGGGATTGAAGCCGACAGGCCGTAATCCTTATCGCGGATGAAGTCGGCAAACGCCTTTGGCTGCTCGTCGTCGAGCACTTCAGACAGCTCGTCCAGGGTGAGCGGCTCGCCGAGCTTGGCCTGGGCCATCGCGTAGCTGACTAAGGTGTTGGTCTTCTCTCGGGCAGATTCCTCGCCTAGGTCTTCGCTTTCAACGAAGTCACTGAATGCTTTGAGAAGGGTCCGGGTTTCGCGTGGTCCGTCGACGCCTTCCTGCGCGCCGATGAAATCACGGAAGTACTCGCTGAGCTTGCGGCCCTGCTTACCTTTGAGGTACGAAATGTACTGGCGCGACTGCGGGTTGTTCTTCCACTCACTGAGGTTGATTCGAGCGGCCAGGCGGATATGGTCCAGGTCCAGGCGCTTGACCGTCATCAGGTGCAACTCTTCGGTCATCGTCACCGCTTCCGTTTCCTGCACCAGGGCGATGGCGAGGTATTGGGTCAGGCCTTGCTGGTAATGGCAGAAGAGCGCGTGCCCACCGGTGGCCAGGTTCGATTCTTCCATCAGCTTGGTCAGGTGTTCGACCGCGATGGTGCTGAACTCAAGGAAGTCGGAACCACCAGCCAGGTACTTGCCGAGCCAGCCGCTGAGTGGGTACGCGCCAGATTCCGCGTGGAAGAAACCCCAACCCTTGCCGGCGGTGGCGTTGTAGCTTTCGTTGAACTGGCACATCAGATCGTCGCGGGCTTGGCTCTCGACCTGCTCGGTGCTACCGAGGAATAGAACAGCCGGTGTGCCGTCGGGCTTCTTGTCGATCTTGTGACTTATGCTGTGGAGTACAGGCATTTCGATTTCCTCGGGTATGCGCCGGCCTCGCCGGCTGGCGTGATTCGTTGAAGTGGGGTATTTGTGGTCGGCCCGGCTTGGGGCCGATCGCTAACAGCCATTTGAGGGAAAAAGTATGGCGTTTAACTGGCAGTGCCCATTCTGTGGGAATAACTCAACAATAACTGACGAGAATACATCAGGAGGTTCATTCAATTTTAATGATGGTAATAGATTCGACTGCCAGTTGATTGTGAGGGTGACATCGATTGTATGTCCTAATCAGGAGTGCAGAGAGATAGTCCTCAATGCCAAGTTTGGTAAGGCGTCAATTGTTTCTAATAATTATCGTTTGACTGAGATACTTGAAAGCTGGGTTTTAAGGCCTTCTTGTCTGGCCTTAAATTTTCCGGAGTATGTGCCTCCCGCTATCCGCCAAGACTATGAAGAAGCTTGTAAAATAAGGGACTTGAGCCCTAAGGCGTCTGCCACACTTTCACGGAGATGCCTTCAAGGAATAATACGAGACTTCAAAGGCATTGTTAAAAAACGCTTGGTTGATGAGATTGATGCGTTAAGGGATGAGATTGATCCTGATACTTGGTCTGCAATTGATGCTGTCCGCCAAATCGGAAACATTGGCGCTCATATGGAAAAGGATATAAATGAGATTGTAGATGTAGAGCCTGAAGAAGCTCAGTTGCTCATAGAGCTAATCGAGACTTTAATTAAAGATTGGTATGTGGCGCGAAATAAACGTCAAGAGCACCTAGCTAAAATTATCGCCGCTGCCGAAAGCAAAAAGTGATGAGTTAGTTCGGAACGGCTATCTCATCGCCTGGGTCGGCCGCTAGCTCGGCCATGCTCTTCACTTGAAATGCTCGCGACACCTTTTCGCTTGGCTCATAAGGTGTCGTGACACAGCGGAGCATCTGGGCGGCGGTATCGAAGTCGGCGGCGATCACATTGCGCAGCAGGTTTTGATATACCTCCTGCTGGTTGTTGAAGCCGTGTTCCTTCATCAAGCGCTTGAGGTCTGGCATGAACACGCCGGCGACCTCAACCTTGAAGACACCAACACCCTTCTTCGCATCGTCCTCGGCCTTCTTGGCCCGTTTCTTCTTCTGCTTCAGCGACTCCGCTGTCGGCTCCAGCTGTTCCTCGGCCATGGCCTGCCTCTTCAATTCCGTGGGCCGGTAGATCCAGCCATGTCTGTCGTCGGCGCTGGCGCACCTGGTTGTTGATTCGTCTCACGGTGTAACTTTCACCTGATGCCAAGCGCCGCCCTCCGTTATCGGTGGTGGCAATTTGCTGTTAAATAGTGTTTGATACACGCCCATTTCAAACCTGATGTGATAGGGGCAAAGTGGAGTCAAAAAAACAGAGGGAAAATAGTGAAAGGAATTCTAAGAGGTTTTGTTGCTGGAGTATTAGCAATAGGCATCCTTCTATATGGATATCATGCTTATGTTAATATCTCAAATTCCGAGTTTTATGGGGACATAAAACATGCAGCCCCGATAATGGCGCAGGTATTCGGTATCGCCGGCTTGGCGTGGATGGTGATTTACTCAATATTATCCGCTGAGACTTCTAAAGTGAAACTCATAGGCAGTGGACTTGTTCTGTCTCTTGCTTTTGCTGCTAATAATGTTTGGACTTACGGATTGTCTATATTTATAGTCGCAACATTGGTTACTGAGTTGCAGTTTCTAGAAAAGCTCGCCGCCATGTTTACTAATCGTGATAAATATTGGGATTTCCTAGCGCAGCAATCCACTCCTGAGCGGTCTAAACAAAAAGCAATTCTTGAAGCTGTCGAAGCTGTCGAGGCCGAACAAGCCGAACAGCGCGGTGATGAGCCAGAGGACTTAGCACCTAAGCCTGGTAGGTTTGGCGAAATACAAACTCCAGTTTTCGAGCCAGCCAATACCTCGATGGAAGAGCAGAAAGTTGCGCCTGACGTTTTTTCGCTCTCTCAAGATTTAAATGATCCTACCGAAGATGTGGTGAAGCATGATCTTTCTCAAGCCTTAGTCAAAGATCGCGTAAAGAATATAATGAAGTTTCAAAATGACGCATTTTCTGCGTTGCGAAGATATACTTCAGCGCTGGAAGGTTCAAAACTCGTTTCTCAAATGAGGTTTTCTGCTCCAGGAGTTAGTTTTGAAGTCGATGCCTTATTGAAGACGCAGTCTGTTGATTATGTGGTGGAAATTAAAAACGTTGTTACTGCCTCCGGAATCGTTAAGGCTCAATTAATGCTCGCTAAGCTTATAACTAAGTACGCCACCTTAATCGCTACTGCCGGAGAACGGAAGGATGTGAAAGGCATTCTAATTATCCCCAAAGGGGTGTGGGTGAAAAGAAATATTGTAATAGATGTGGTAGTGCTGGAGCTCGATCAAAAAACCAATCTGCTTAAGCATGTTGGCGGCGATTGGTAAAGACGGCCAACAAACTTAAACTAGATGTTTGCGTTGTTAAGTTCTGAAACGTTTCTCGCAGCTATCTTCACCTGATGCCAGGCGCCGGCGGCATAGAACAACTTCGCGGCCTGCGCCTCATCAAGCGACACCTCCGCTGGAACCGCGATCCAGCCGATGCCACCAGGTAGTAATGCTCGATGGCATCGGTAAGGCGCTCGACCTTGTAGATGCCCTCTGGCGATATCTCCACCGACTTGACGTACTCAACGCCGCACCCATCTCGACACATGGCGCTGAGGTAGATCGTCCAGCGGTGGGCGATGCCACACACCGCCTGACCAATCTTCCCGGGAGCGATGTTCTTCAGCGACTTGTAATTGATCATGTCCTGGTGACCGCTGGGGTCGATGTTCACCACGGCGACGCGGTTGGTGGCCAGCAGCGAACGACACGATCGGTCGATGCGAGCCTTGAGGTTGTGCGATTTGCGCTTGCTCATAATGCCTCCGCGAGTTTCCGCAGTGCCTTTCGCTCAGCGGCACTGATGGCGGGCCGACGGCGCTTGAGGATGGTTCCGAGGTCGATATTTTTGGAGCGCTCAACCGGCTCCGGATTGATATTGGCGGGCTCGGATCTGGAAAAGCGCCCGCCCGCGGCCAGGTGTTGTTCGACCTGGCTGGAAAGCTCCAGCGCCTTCTCACGCCGGAACTCGATGTCGTATTTCAGGTTGCTGATAATGATCAGGCTCCTAAACGATGGGCTTGCGCCCTGGCTATGTCCGCGACCTCATCAACCATGCGATTCAGTTCCAGGTTGAACTGGACCAGCTCTTTGTGCAGGTTGGCGATGTAGTCTTTGTCGCGGTGGATCGTCTCGATGTAGAGCTGACACTCTTCATCTTGGCGAGAATCGAATGACAGAATGTCCCACCATTTCCGGCCCGTGACGAACATGCAGCCTTGGACCTGCGGCATATGTTCCTCGGGCATGCCTTCGAGCCAAGTCCTGACGTGTATCGCCTCATTGAAAGGGCACTTCGACTCGGTGCCCCCGTCGTCGTTGATCAGTCCGTCTGGCGAACAGCCGAGCCAGTCGTACTTCGGGTGAACGATGAATTCTGACGGCATGACGATGTTGCCGGTCAGCATCTCGTAGGCGTCCTGAGCCTTCTGTTCTTCGGTGTGACCCCACTTCATGGAAGCGCTGCTGACGTTGTGCTTGGACTTCTTTGCCAGACGCTCAAAGCACAGTTCGCGCATGTATGAGGTGCGTGCACCCATCGGCTCGCGCTTCCCATTTTTGTTAGGCTTGCCCCAGGCCATCACGTCTTTAAACCGGCTGGCGGTCACGCGGCCAGATCGGTCTGCATGCCACTTATCGGTGCCCTGAAGTTCCGTTCTCACTACGCCGCTTCCTCGGCCTGAGACAGACCGTCGTGATTGCCTGTGATTTCGGTGAAGTCGCCATCAACGGTTGCCGCCATGGCCTTGAGCGCTTCGTGGCATTCAAGGCCGATAGCCGCACGCTGCTTGGGCTTGAGGCCTGCCCAGGCTGCCGCATAGGCTTCGATGTCCTGCCGCTTCGCGACGACCAAAAGGTCTGCGAATACTCCGTCGATTTCCGGCGATGGGGATTTCGGACCGAACGACACACCAGCAGCGGCAGCGGTGTTTGAAGCCTGCTTCGCAGGGGTGATGTCGATTTCGCCGCCGTAAGAGTCTTCGAACTCATCGGGCGTATAGACGCCGAGGATGACGTCAGGGCAGAAGAGTCGCGCCCATTTTTTAGTCACCAGGTAGGCAATCTGCTGCTTGGGGTCTTCCGCCCAAAGCGTAGAGTTTCGCGTGCGGACCTGAGTGAGCAGAAGATCCAGAACACGTGGCTCATCTTCACCTTTGAAAGTGGCCCAAACTTTTATGCCGAGGCCCTTCTCATCGTCAAAGCTCCATCCGGGAACGCGGTACTTCTTGAACTCGCCAGTGTCCTCGTCCTTCTTGGTCCGGCTACCAACCTAATCGATGCGCTCGAAGCGGCCAAGGCAAAAAAGGGCACGACTGCGGCGCAAGTCATACAGATCGATCAGAAGATCGCCGATGTGCGCTCAGCGATGGTCAAGGCGCAGCAGGACAGTGAAAGCGAACTGTCGATCAGACGATAGGCTTGCCGTCGCTGTGGGCTACCAAATGCAACCGCTTGCGGATGGTATGGGCGCTGGAGTTGGCAGCTATGCGTTCACGCCATTCGACGTTGTATCCCGGACCACGCACCAAGGCGTTAGCCATTACGAACTCGCCGATCCGGCATGTTCGGATGAACTGCTGCTAGCCCGGTGCTCAGCGCGGCGATGAATGCTTTGAAGGTGCGTCCACGGTCGGCCTTGATCGGCTGCCCCTCGGCGTCGAGCAGCTCCCACTCGACGCGGCAAGCTGGCTACCTAAGAATCGCGGGACTTACCGATCACTTCGTTGAAGGGAAGGCCGAAGCCCCAGCATTGCGATTTTCAAATCGATGTCGTCGAGCTGCCTGTGATCAGTAATTTAACCGGTGCAGTGTTCATTCCCCCCCTCCTTGAGTGAAACACTGAGCTGGTTCTCATTGAACCCCATGAAGTGCTTTTCGACGGCTGACGCGTCTAGATCAATGTTTTGAGGCCTTTGGGGTTGTCATCTCCAGCATTGGCAACTACCCTGAAAATATTTGAATTATTACGAATAATTTCGTAGTGGCCGATTTCGGGTCACGCTACTTCAGGATGAGGAACGAAAAATGTTTTCGCACGAAGGTCCCGCAATAGAGCTGCTGTTGTTCGTTTTCGGTCTGGCAGTCCTACTTTTGGTCGTCTGGTTTTTTCATCATCAATACGAGCGAAAGACTGGTGGTGGCGTTAAAAAACAACATCGTCGTAATCAGAGCCGCTCAACATAAGCCTCTTTTAGCAATGCTCGATCAACTCTTCCAGAGGGGGCGCAGAGGCAACCGGCCCTGAGCAGACACTCGTCAACGTCAGCTCAGGGTCGAAAGCTTTTTGCTCCTCTATTGCAGCGGAACATACACATCTGTTTGCCATTGATCCTGCGGTGTCTCGGGATAGGCGCTCAGGTAATTGAAGAACAGTGGATGGTC
>Ga0182005_1001059_pt1 | contig 11641 bp, 4 predicted proteins | sample Sormic07211103_1_FD_123021 | JGI IMG/M metagenome (GOLD analysis project Ga0182005, IMG submission 123021) | Rhizosphere microbial communities from Sorghum bicolor, Mead, Nebraska, USA - 072115-103_1 MetaG | ecosystem: Host-associated > Plants > Roots > Rhizosphere | place: USA: Nebraska...
GTTGTACAACAAATGATAGCGTGACAGTAACGCAGGATATCACCAAACCAACGTTATCAATTACAACACCATCAACTTTGACTTGCACCACTACTTCCATCAATCTGACCGCTACATCAAACGGAACGATTACATGGACAGGAAATAACGCAGGAGTAAACCCAATCACAGTAACGGCACCAGGTAAATATTATGTGACAACGAAAGCCGCAAATGGATGCACCACCACAGATAGCGCCACCGTATCTCAAAACATCACGCCAGCTGCCAATGTACAGGCTGCCAATAACGGACCATTGACCTGTACAAAAGCCACTGTTCAGATTACCGGCTCTTCTACATCAACAAATGTAACCTATGCATGGTCCGGTCCATCCAACTTCATAGCAAATACCGCTGTGGCAAACATAACTACACCAGGAACCTATTCCCTTGTAGTCACCAACACATTGAACGGTTGTACCGCTACTACCTTTACCCCGGTTACTCAAAACATCACACCTCCTGCAAACATCCAGGCTTCCAACGACGGTCCATTAACCTGTCTTAAGACTAATGTGATCATCAACGGCAGCTCCTCTACAACCGGCTCTACTTTTAAATGGACAGGTCCAAACAATTTCGTAGCTACCACCGCATCTGCCATTGTCACCGCACCAGGTAACTATACCTTGTCCGTAACAAATCCAAATAATGGTTGCGTAGCTACCACAAACACACCGGTTGCTCAAAACACTACTATACCCGTAGCAGTTATTATACCACCCGCCACCTCTCCTGATCCTTTATCCGTAGACCTGCTCAGTGCACAGAGTGTAACCAACGCCAACTACCAGTGGTCCTTAACATCCACTGATAACAGCTGGTTCATTCTGGACGGCGCTCAAACAGCTACCGTCCTTTATCAGTCAGGAAACAGCGGTATCAATGGCTTATTCACCTTACTGGTTACCGACAAAACCAACGGCTGCCAGAACACCGCTACCTATATGTTAAATACCGCTTCGCTGACATTACAATCAGCACCACTGGAATTTAACGCCTATCCAAATCCATTTACCGATCAGCTCTCCGTTACTTTCAAATCACCTGTCAACGGAAATGTCTCTGTAGAAATCTACAGCAACCTGCACGGTAACAGAGAAAGCACACTTTTCAATGATAATGCAAAAGCCGGACAGACCTACAAAGTAGTCTTCAGATCTGCCAGCCTGCCAGCAGGCCTCCACTACTGTATCATCCGGGCTAATGGCAAATTATACACTAAGAAGTTGATATTGGTCAGATAACGTAATCAACACCTATATCACCCACATACCAGCACCCTGCAGCAATGCAGGGTGCTTACATTCCACCTAAATCCCTATACAATGAAACGCACCCTCCTCCTCCTAACCCTCCTCTGCTTCTTCAGCGGCAAGCCCGCTCAAAGAGCCGATACCCTCGTCATGGACGAATTAATCCGGGCCGAAGAAGGAGGCCCCAATGGCCTCATCTCTTTCCACCTCCTCAACGGCACCACCGCCCCCACCGACATCACCATCACCTATTCCATCAACGCCACCGTCACGGACCCGGCTCAAAACGGAATAGACTACACCACCCTCTCCGGCACCATCACCCTAAAAGCCGGCGACCCCGAAGCCAAGCTCTCCATCAACGTCATCGACGACCTCCTCATCGAAGGCGATGAAAGCATCGAAATCGGCCTCCTCACCGCCACCGATGCCACCGGTACCAGCTACCTCGGCACCCAACGTACCCTCACCGCCAAACTTATAGACAACGACAACCGCCTGAAAATCACCAAAACCACCGACGGCAAAGAACTCGGCAATGGCAATGCCTCCCCGGGCCAATTCCAGATCAGCCTACCCGCCACCCTCACCTATAACGAAGACATCCTCGTAAAATACACCATCGACGGCGCCAGCTCCGCTACCGGTGGCGCAGGCACCTCCTTCGATTACAACAACTCCAACATGACAGGAGAAATCATCCTGCCCGCCAACACCAACAGCATCCCCCTCCCTGTAAACGTTACCGACGACCCCATCATCGAACCCACCGAAACCGTCCAACTCTCCCTCCAATCCGTCAGCCTCTCCGCCTCCGGCACTATGACCTTTTCCCCAGACCCTGCCAACACCTCCGCCATTGTAAACATCGAAGACGATGACGTTAACATCCCTATCGGCATTCAATCTACCACCAACGGCAAAGAACCCGGTGGCACCGGCAATGACGGCTACTTTACCATCGGCTGGCCATCCGGCACCTACGCCACCGGCTTCGTACTCGTAAGATACACCATCACCGGTACCGCTACTAACGGCACAGACTTCACGACTATCACCCTGACAAAAAACATTCCCGCCGGCGCCAGCAACGTCCAGGTCCCCGTCACCATTAAAGACGACAACCTGATTGAAGGCACAGAAACCGTCATCCTCACCATCACCGGCTTCTCCGTCGCCACCGGCGTACCCACCCTTACCTCCGGTACCAACACCGCCACCGTCAACATCCTCGACGATGATGTCCTGTCCTCCAAACAATGGAAATCCGCCAGCTACACCGGTGCCCAAGTCACTGCCGGCCAAACCATCACCTACACCATTCACCTGCGCAATACAGGAAATGTAGTGATCACCAATGCAAAGATCTCCGACATCATCCCTGCAAATACCCTATTCAAAACTGCTGATGAAAACATCACGCCCGACGCTACCAACAAACTCACCTGGACCATTCCAGCTATCGCTGTCGGCACGACCATCACCAGGAATTTCTCCGTGACAGTAGCCAACGATCTCACCGGCGTTACCAACATCACCAACACCGGCCAGGTAGACAACGGCGATGGCACCGGTGATCATCCCACCACACCACCAGACCCCAATAATCCCAACGAACCGCATTCCAACCCCAATCCAAATGATCCATCCACCGATGTACCCGTAGATGATGGAGGCAAACAATCTGTCAGCTGGAAAAGCACAGAATTCGCCGACACCGCAAAGCCCGGAGACGAAATCTCCTACCAGATACATGTGCGTAATACAGGCCACGTGACCCTCACAAATGTGATCGTCAGCGACATGATTCCCGCTTATACCACTTTCGTAACTGCCGATGAAGGTATCACGCCTGTAAGTGGTAAACTGACATGGACCATCGCCAGTATCCCTGTAGGCGCCCCTGATGTAATCAGGTCATTTAAGGTGCGTGTTGTCAATGACCTCACCGGTGCTACCAGTATTACCAATACAGCAGCAGTAGACGACGGTGATGGCACGGGGGAACATCCCACCACACCACCAGATCCAAATGATCACAATAACCCACATCCAAATCCGGATCCTAACGATCCCTCCACAGATGTGCCTGTAGATAATACGCCCAAATCCCTCAACTGGAAAAGTGCTGCTTATATTGGCACCGGCACGGGTGGTATGGTAAAGACAGATGATGAAATCACTTACACCATCCACAGCAGGAACACGGGAAATGTAGCATTAAACAATATCACTATCACTGATACCGTACCAGCCTATACGATTTTTGAAAGTGCCGATGAAGGCATCTCACCTGTAAACGGTAAGCTCACCTGGACGATCGCTAACATCCCTGTAGGCGGTGCGGACATTACCCGCAGCTTTAAAGTAAAAGTGGCAAAGGATCTTACTAACGCCGGATTCATTACCAATACCGCTTATGTAGACGACAAGCCTACCACACCCGCTACACCCAATGATCCCAATGAGCCAGCAACGAATCCGGATCCTAACGACCCATCCACACAGGTGCCTGTAGATAATGGTAAACTCTCCGCCATCTGGAAAAGCGCCGCTTATACCCCAACCGGTCCTAACGGCGGTGTCACCACAGGAGACGAAATCACCTACACCATTCACATTCGCAACACAGGCAGTATTAAACTGACGGATGTGAAGATCACTGATACCATCCCCGCATACACAGACTTCATCAGCGCAGATGAAAATGTTACACCCAATAATCATTACCTCAACTGGACCATTCCTGAAATAGCTGTAGGTGCCCCAGATGTCACCCGCTCTTTTAAGGTGAAAGTCACCACCGACCTCACCGGTGCTACCTTTATTACCAACACCGCGGGTGTAGATAACGGCAATGGAAAAGGCAATCAGCCAACTACCTCTTCCGATCCTAATGATCCGAATAACCCCGATCCGAATCCTCCTCCGGGGCCCGCCACCAATATATCTGTAGACCAACTTTTAAACTGGGTTACCTGGAAAGTGGCTACTCCCGCCAGTAAGAATGAAAAGGTAAAACCGGGAGAAGAACTGACCTACCAGATCTTCGTTAGAAATACAGGCAATGCGGCAGTGGAAAATATCACCATCACTGATCCTGTACCACAATACACCACATTCGTCAGTGCAAACAACAATGGCACTTATCATGAAGTTGATGGTAACGTAGTCTGGAGCATCGATAAAATAGCCGTCGGCAATACGGCGGAAATTTCCATGGTCGTAAAGACCATCGACAACCTTGACAGCATTCCCTTCATCACGAATACGGCTACTGTAACAGACGGCACCAACACCAAACCCACCTCCGGCTGCGACCCCGCTGTAGCAGGTTGTAGCGGCGATCCGGGTACCATCACAGCAACTACCCCCGGCAAATCATTGCTCTCATTTGCCAACGCCATGAGTCCGAACGGAGATGGTAAGAATGATTTCTTTGTTATCAAAGGTTTAGAGAAATATCCTCCCGCTACCTTGTTCGTTTTCAATCGCTGGGGGGACATGGTCTTCCAGTCCCGGAACTATCACAACGAGTGGAATGGCGCCGGACTGAGTGAAGGCGTGTACTACTACAAACTGGAAGTAGACGAAGGGGAAGGAATTAAACAATACACAGGATGGGTAATATTAAAAATCAACTGATCATGCGCTCACTGATACTACTCTTATTCTTCATAACAACATTACATGCATCTGCACAGCAGAACGTGCAGTTCAGTCAATATATCTTCAATGGGCTGAGTATAAACCCTGCTTATGCAGGTTATAAAGGCACCTGGTATCTCAACACTATCGCCAGACAACAATGGACAGGGTTGCCTGGTGCACCCCGTACATTCGGCGTATCCATCGATGGACCTTTGCGGGATGATAAAGACAAAGCAGGGATGGGCCTCGGTGTGCAGGTAATGGCAGATATGCTGGGACCTCAACAAGCATATTCTATCTATGCTTCTTATGCTTATAGTATTCCATTAAATACAAACCGTACAAAGCATTTGAGCTTCGGATTGGGAGTAGGGGCATCGCAGTATCACCTGGATGGTAATAACCTGCAATACTTCGATTCAGAAGACGCCGTCTTCCCCGGAGGTGGTGTCAACACCATTACACCGGATGCCCGCTTTGGTATTTATTATCATGCACCTGCTGTCTTCGTCAGTGTATCTGCGTTGAATTTATTCAGCCAATATCTTACTTCTGATTACAAGTGGAATGGATACGATTATAAGAATATCCGAAAGACCATGCACCTGTATTTATCTGCAGGTTTTATGGTATCACTTTCTGACCAGGTAAAACTGAAGCCTTCCATTATGATGAAAGATGATCTGAAAGGGCCGACAAATATAGACCTGAATGCCATGCTGCTCATAGAACGGGTATTCTGGATAGGCGGCTCTTATCGTACAGCGTTGCCTATATGGAGAAAGGAGTTGCCATCTGCGCTCGATCCAAAGAATGCTGCCAGTGCGATAGTTGAATATTATTTGAATGACACTTACAGGATCGGCTATGCATACGATATCAATATTAATGAACTGGCCAATGCACAGAGCGGATCGCATGAACTTTCAATAGGCATTTTATTCCATTCTAAGAAGTATAGCGTATCAAGTCCAAGGTATTTTTAAAACAAGTTAAGATGTTGCGTAAACTTATTTCATTACTGGTCCCATTGTTTATTCCAATCTTTCTCTACGGGCAGGAAGATAAAAGTCTGACTGAATTGGGGGATGACGCATTTGCACGGCAGGAGTATGCAGAAGCTGCTAAGTTGTACGGAGAGCTGGGAGAGAAGCGGAAAGCGCCTTTCGTTATCCTTGAAAAAACAGCCAGGTGTTATATTGAAATGGGGAGATTTGATGAAGCGGCGAGGTGGTATTACAAAATGCTACAGCGGCCGGGTTGTCCTGCTATCGTGAATGTATTATTTGGCGAGACCCAAATGAATGTAGAACAATATGACTCTGCCAGCAAGTACATAGCGCTGTACAATACTTCGAATGCAGATAGTACCCAATGGAAAAACAGGTTGCTGGCGGGTTGTGATAGTGCATTAAATTGGAAGAAAGAGCGGCAGACCATGGCACTGGAGAATATTAAAGAATTAAGTACGCCTGGAGCAGATTGGGTTAGTGGTGTGGTACATGATGGACTGCTGCTGGTGTCTAATGGTTACCGTAAGATGGCGCTGACGACGGGTACAGAAAGGAATCCTGCTATTGATCCACGTGTAGATCAGCCTTATTTCAAACCGTATATTTTTAAGCAATATCAGAAAGGGAGTAATGCAAACACCTATTTGGAAGAAGTGCTACCTAAATTGTTAGGAAAGCTACCTTATCATGTAGGACCGGTTTGTTTTAACAACAGGGAGGATACGGCCTACATTACACTGAATGCGGATGTATTTAATAAAACGAAGAAAGGGCCTGTTAATGGCAAGCGGTTAATGTCGGTGTACTGGTCATTTAAAAAAGGAGATACCTGGTCGGCATTGGAGCCTGTTGCCTCATTAAACATGGCGGGGAGTTATACCGGGAATGTGGTGTTGAGCGGTAGGTTACTTTACCTGGTATCTGACAGGCCGGGCAGTATAGGTAAAACAGATCTCTGGTATAGTGAGCGGCAGTCAGATGGTTCATGGGGTACCCCAAAGAATTGTGGGAGTGTGATTAATACACCTTTTGAAGAGACGTTTCCAACTATCAATGAATCCGGTGTGATTTATTTTTCAAGTAAGGGGCATATTGGGATGGGTGGGTTCGATATTTTCCGCGCGGTGGGGAGTGGGGCGCAGTGGAGTGTGCCTGTAAATTTGAAGGCGCCTGTGAATTCAGGAGGGGATGATTTAGGGTTTATTATGAAGGATAATTTTTATGAAGGGTATTTTGCTTCTAATAGAAATGGCGGTAGTGGGGGAGATGATGTGTACCATTTTATGGAGACGCATTTTATAGAAAAAGTGGAGAATAAGCCTGTTACCCCAACCCCAGCACCAACCCCAGCATCAACATCTACATCTACGCCTCAATTGCCACCGGTTCCAAATAATAATAAAAAGGGGCTGACCCCAGAGGACAGCGCTGTTATTGATAAACTGGAGCATCTTTGTTTTTATTATGATTATAACAGTGCGGTGCTGTTAAATACCAGTAAAGAAATGTTGGATAGGGTAGCAACGGTGCTGAAAGATTATCCGCAATGGAAACTGATGGTGCGGTCATATACAGATAGCCGTGGTTCTGATAGTTATAATGTGGATTTGTCTGCTTTACGGTGTTATGCGGTGATTGATTACCTGATTAAGCAAGGTGTATCCCCCAGGAATCTTTATTATGAGAATATGGGGGAAAAGGAACTTGTGAATCCTTGTGCAGATGGGGTGCCTTGTAATGAAGATGAGCATAGAAAGAATAGACGGTCTATGTTGAAAGTGTTTTATTAGTAGTACACATGTATTTTAGGATAGTCGCTTAAATTGCTTTAATGAAAAATCCCTTCAAAGGAGTTTGTTCCTTTGAAGGGATATCATTTAATGACAGTCCGCTTAAAAGGAGAATTGTACCAGCCCGGAGAAAATAACAATGCAGGCAAATACTTTTTTTCTACCATTCATCTAACCGATATTTTCCTTTCTTCTCAACCCCCTGTACAGTTCCGGACTCACATCCATACTCTTCTTAAACAACCTGGAGAAATGGAAAGGGTCGTCATAGCCAATCGCCACCGCTACGTCTTTAATCTTCATATCTGTTGTATACAACAGCAAGCAAGCCTTCTGCAATTTTAAATGTATAAAATAATTAAGCGGGGACATACCCGTGGCTTTTTTAAATAAATTCGAAAAATGAGAAGGGGATAAATCAATTTTCTTCGCCAGGTCTTCTACCGTCAGCGTAGCAGATAACTGCGTCTGCATATAACGGATCGTGTCATCGATCCTGTCATGGATGGCTTCCTGTTCACCAGATGCCTTGTCAGGGTATAAAAACGTGGCAATGAAATGATAGAGGTACAAACTCGCCTTACTCAGGTTATCCTTTCCAAACCCCATCTTCAGACTCTGAAACATCGCATTCCACAACTCAATTCCTTTCTCATTGTTAAGAATATGCCGGGGCCCGTCAAACGGGGCAATATTAAAGTTCCGGTTAAAGGTGTGCATGTCTTTTCCGCTGAAATGTACCCAGTAAATAGTCCATGGATTGACATCATCAGATCCATAACGCAAATGCGAGCTGGTAGCGGGAATAATCACAAACTCATTGACCCCCACCTCAAAACGCCTGTTCCCAATCATATACCAGCCCTTTCCTCCCGTACAATAAATCAGTATATTATCTGTACACCCATTCTTTCTGTCACGGTAATGGAAGGCCGCTTTTGGAAAATACCCTATGTGCGTAACATATAGCTGACCCAGTACCGGGTTCGCTTTGATGGCATTCTTCCAGACTGCATCTGGAAGGCTGATGAGCTGTTGTCCCGCGAAGCCATCTCTCCGTTTTACAGTTTTCATAACGCGCCGGTGGATTTACTTACAAAATACAAAATCGTAGTATAATTCATGAAAATAAATGAATCCTCCATTTATTACAGTATTCTGATTAGATACATTTGTTCCACAATTCCAGTTATGAAATAATTCTCAATTTTTCCAAAAAATTGGTTTATGCCAAAATTCCCGTTTGTATCTCTTTCAGGGATACTGTTCACTATTTTCATGTTCGTCAGCATCAGCGCATCAGCGCAACAACCTACAAAGATCACTGTTACCGGTACAGTTACCGATACTTCCGGCATGAAACTGGAAGGGGTGAGTGTGGTGGCGGAAAACAAAAAGAACGTTGCCACCATTACTAATTCCTCCGGTAAATTTATCCTGGATGCAGAACCAGGTACTTTACTACGATTCTCTTACATCGGGTATGAGCAACAGTACATTACCGTATCAGCTAATTCAAAGGTGATCAACCTTGTACTGAAAAATGCTGCTGCCAATGTTGAGGAAGTGGTGGTTGTCGCCTATGGCAGAAAACAACGCAAAGAGGCTGTTGTAGGTTCGGTAACCACGGTAAATCCCGGGGCACTTAAAATCCCGTCCAGCAACCTTACCAATGCCCTCGCAGGGCAAATTGCAGGGATGATCTCCTTTCAGCGCGGTGGGCAACCCGGCCTGGATAATTCCTCTTTCTTCATCAGGGGGGTGACTACCTTCGGGTATAGCGCAAGCCCGCTGATCCTGGTAGACAACGTTGAACTCAGTGCCAATGATCTGGCACGCTTACAGGTAGATGATATCGCGAGTTTCTCTATCCTGAAAGATGCCAGTGCCGCTGCTTTATACGGTGCAAGAGGTGCCAATGGGGTGATTCTTGTAACTACCAAAGAAGGTAAGGCTGGTAAAGCCAATATGAACGTGCGTTATGAACGTTCCGTATCCCGGCCTACACAGACCGTGAAACTGGCAGATCCCGTTACCTATATGAAATTGTACAACGAGGCACTGACTACCAGAAATCCCCTCGCCACTCCACTGTACACACCCAACCAGATTATCAATACACAGGCTACCATGGACAAAGCGCCGGGGTATAATCCTTATGTATACCCGGCGGTAGACTGGATGAAGACGTTGTTCAAAGATCAGGCAACTACCCAGCGTGCAAATTTCAGCGTGCAAGGTGGAAGCGATGTGACCAAGTATTACATTGCCGGTTCTTACGACAGGGACAATGGAATACTTCAGGTGAATCCTGTGAACAACTTCAACTCTGCCATGAAGTTTGAAAACTACCAGTTACGCTCCAATGTGAATGTGAAACTGACAAAGACGACAGAGGTCGTTGTAAGACTATGGGGAAATTTCAATGAATATACCGGCCCTATCACCGGTGACCAGTCAGGACTGGCAAGTGATCTGTACGACAGGGCACTGCATACAAGTCCGGTCTCCTTCCCGGCTTATTTTCCGGCAGATAGTGCCAACCTGCTCACCCATCATATCCTGTTTGGTAACTCACTGAACTCCTCCGGCTCTTTACAGTCCAACCCTTATGCCGACCTGATGTATGGCTATAAGAGTTTTTCTGAGTCAAGACTGTCAGCTCAGTTTGAACTCAACCAGAACTTCGATTTCATCACAAAGGGACTGGCATTCCATGGATTATTCAGTACTAACAGGTACGCCTATTTCGACCTGACCCGTTCATATAAACCCTTCTATTATGATGTGATGAATTATGATCAGGCGAGTAATACTTATAGCCTGACCTGGTTAAATAATCAACCGGGTGGTGCGCAGGAATTCCTGAGTTATTATCCCGGTACCAAGGATGTGAACACCTTCCTTTATTTACAGGGATCACTGGATTACGCACGTACTTTCGGCAAGCATAGTCTGAGTGGTGCCCTGATAGGCACCCGGCAGCAGAAGCTGAATGCCGACGCCAATGACCCGAACACGCATCAGCCATCTTTACAGTATTCACTGCCTTATCGTAACCTCGGACTGGCTGGAAGAGCGACATATTCATTCGCCAGTAAATATTACCTGGAATTCAACTTTGGCTATAACGGGTCCGAACGTTTCTCTACCCAATATCGCTGGGGCTTCTTTCCCACTATCGGCGCAGGCTGGGTGGTATCCAATGAAAAGTTCTGGAAAGGCCCTGTCTCCACGATTCTTACCAGGTTGAAAATAAGAGGTAGCTATGGATTGGTAGGTAATGACAATATCGATAATACACGTTTCTATTATCTCTCCAATGTTACGCCTGATGATCCGAATGGGCCTTCTGCTGTATTCGGTACCAACAATGGGGTGACGATGCATGGTACTACTATCCAGAACTATCCCAATCCCGGGGTGACCTGGGAGACGGCCCGGAAATCAAACCTTGCGGCTGAGTTGACCTTCTTTGATAAACTGAATATCACCGCAGAGGTGTACCATGAATTCAGGTATAATATCCTGCAACAGAGAGGTTATATCCCTGTGACCACAGGTTTGGAAGCTGCCGTGAAATCGAACGTGGGTGAAGCATATGCAAAAGGGATAGACCTGAACATTAACTATAAGCAAACATTCAATAAAACATTGTGGGCATCCGTACTGGCAAACCTGACAGTAACATCAAACCGGTATGCACGTTTTGAAGAGCCACAATATCAATATTCCTATCGCTTCCAGAATGGCCGCCCTATCAATCAGCCCTTCGGTTATATCGCAGAGCGGTTATTTGTAGATGACAAAGAAGCGGCTAATTCACCCACGCAGTTATTCGGTTCTTCACCAGTGCCTGCCGGGGGTGATATCAAATACAGGGATGTGA
>Ga0182005_1001062_pt1 | contig 11617 bp, 10 predicted proteins | sample Sormic07211103_1_FD_123021 | JGI IMG/M metagenome (GOLD analysis project Ga0182005, IMG submission 123021) | Rhizosphere microbial communities from Sorghum bicolor, Mead, Nebraska, USA - 072115-103_1 MetaG | ecosystem: Host-associated > Plants > Roots > Rhizosphere | place: USA: Nebraska...
ATATCATGGGCCTATCCGGGCCTCTCTAGACCAACCCAGATGGCTCCAAGGCAATGCTTTCGTGGCCTGAGGCGGCATGAGTGTGATGTGGCAGGGGTTCGAATCCCTATCTCTCCGCCATTATTAAAAAACCTTTGTAAATCAATGATTTGCGAAGGTTAAGAAACAGCGATTTGTAGCAGTGGTTTGCAGCAGGTTTTGCAAAACACAGCGAATAAATCGCTGTTTTTTTTCGTCTGTCCTTTTTCGATTGAGTTATGAGTGTTAACGCCCTGTCCATCAGCCGTTACCCTCTGTGGCCGTCTATGGTTTGTGAAAGGGTGTCGATGGGGGAAGGTGCGTCCGGACCCGTTGAGACGTATTGGAGGGTGTCTGGTGTGCCTGCTTGGCTGCCGGTGGTTGACTGGGTACACCCGGGGAGCCACTTGTCTATTTTGGCTTTTCTCTCTTTGTCCTAATGTCCTATTGCCATGTGTTTGCCTTTCGGGCATAAAGGGCGAGGGCACCCCTCCAAGCTTTAACTATGCAGTGCTACCACTGCAATGATCGTTAATGTAAGGACATATGCTACTGTGAGTTACGCTGAGACTATCGATTCGCAATGTTATGAGTCTCGCGGGGCGTAAGGTAAATAGCGGGGGGTGCCGCTTCTTACTCCGGTAGCGTATAGGCCGGAGGCTGCCTTGAAGCTACTGAATCCCCCAAGTCGATCTATCCATAAGCTCGATTCTCTTGATCTTCTTTGCAACCTTCTGGGTGTAAAAAAAGGACAACTTCTTTATATCTGCTACAAGCGAGCAGATGAACAAAAATATAAATCCTATGAGATTCCCAAAAAACGTGGCGGTCTTCGTAAGATTGATTCACCTCAAAAGGGATTGAGGGTGGTTCAGCAAAAGTTGGCAGAGCTTTTGACTGAGAATTTAGAGTTCAAACCTTGCGTTCAGGGTTTTATTAAAGGAAGGGGCATACTTCAAAATGCCATTTTTCATAAAAAATCTAACTGGGTGTTAAACGTAGATATTAAAGATTTTTTTGGTTCAATTAATTTTGGTAGGGTTCGTGCTGTTTTCATCGCCAAGCCTTTCGAAATTCATCCGGACGTAGCGACAGTTATTGCTCAAATCTGCTGTTTCAATAATTATCTTCCCCAAGGTGCTGCAACCTCTCCAGTTGTGTCGAATATTGTTGCCAGTATTTTGGATAATCGAATTATAAAACATGTTAGAAGCCATCGTCTTATTTATTCAAGATACGCTGATGATATAACACTTTCCGCGAAAAGGAATTTTCCCCGGGAAATCGCTCATGTTAGCGACGGACGAACAATCATTGGGGAAGATTTAGCCAATATTTTTTCGAGGGCCAGCTTTGAAATAAATGAAAAAAAGAGTCGGCTCCAATCAAAATACGATAGGCAGGAAGTTACAGGTCTAATAACAAATAAAAAAGTAAACATTCCTGCTGAGTATAAAAACAAAGTCCGTACCGCGATATACCACTGGATTCAAGACCCAAAAGAGGCGGAGCGTAAGTATTTCATTGATATACTAAAGCTTAATCCCGACGAAGTGGAGCTGACGGAAGATGGGCGAAAACTAAAGCATAACATATATGGTAGATTATCTTTTATCGCAATGGTGAAAGGAAAAGACGATCCAACATACGTTAAACTAATATTGAAAATGGCCGAGCATGATAAAACCCCTCCTAAATTTTTAAAATCCATTAAGGAAGAATATAAAATGTACGATGTTTTTCTCTGTCATGCATCAGAAGACAAAGCAGCCATTGTGGAGCCGTTGTATGAAGCACTTACGAAAATTGGTGTTCATGCATTTTATGACTCTAAGGAAATTGCGTGGGGTGATTCTCTTATCGAAACAATCAACAAAGCCCTTATTAAGTCGCAATATGTGATTGCGGTAATGACTGATAACTCTGTTGTGAAAGCGTGGCCGCAAAAGGAAATCAACGCCGTTCTCAATGGGGATATTTCTGGTGGAACCAAACGACTGCTGCCATTAATTCATGGAGATAAAGAAAAAATCCTCAATAATAATTTTTTGATGAGCGACAAGCTTTATGTTGTGTGGCAAGACAATCCAGACGAAATAGCACAAAAAATAAAAGCTTTGCTGGCATCATAATTTATAAAAATTTTAACTCATCGAGAAAAAACATGACTTATGTTCAGGTAAATCACGATTTTATAAAATTTATTGATCCAAGTTTGTATGCCGATGTTCTTAATAAAAGTGATGATGGAATTTGCGTGATAAGGCTGCAGCTGATATGCGAGCGGTTTTTAAGCGTCTATTTGAAAGAAAGGATTTCTCCAGAAAATATTGAGTTTTTCGTTAGTGGAAAAGGCAAGAGTGCTGAAATTCTCCACCATTTTAATGAAAGACTAACTACATCGATAGCTTCTGGCTTGCCTGCTGAGTTGGCAAGGGCTTTAAAGCATATAAATAAAATTAGAAACCATTTTGCTCACAACCTCGATCATAAAATCATGCAGTCTGATATGGATAAATATTTTGAGCTGGTGGATTTGTTTAAAGTGGATGTCGGTATGATCCACGGTTATGAAGGGCCAGTGAGGGAGGCAAAAATTAGTTCGGATGGCAAGGTAGTAAATGCCGTAGATAATTTTCAAGCTGGGTTTACTGCTGCTACTTACTTTTTAATGACAAAAGCGGGACTCTGGCTGGCCAATGATTTGCAAGAGCGAGGGCAGTTAAGCTTAGGTGAGCCATTGCAATAGAGGCTCGATCGGCTTGAGGTGTAGGCCTGTGAGCTAGGCGTTACTTTATGATCGAAATCAAATAGAGCGTCTTTGGTTTGCGTAAACATGCCAAGTAATTAACTGAAAGCCAGATTTAATCTTTACAAGGAGTTGGGGTGGCTAAGCTTAGCAAAGTTAAAATAAAGAATGACAAAATCATCTTGGCGGATGGGTCGATTGTTGATATGCATCCACGCCATAATTTCGATAAGCCAACACGTTTGCTTTTGCAACATATGGCGGCAGGTGTCTGCTCCAACCCTGATTGCCTGAGTCACACCATAGGCTCGAATCTTAAGCGAAACGATTATGCAGGTAACGGTGTCGCCGCTCACATTTGTGCTGCCGCTCCCGGCCCCGGTGCTGCTCGCTACAATAAACATCAGACGAAAGAAGAGCGTAGCTCGTACAAGAATGGGATTTGGCTCTGCGGGTCTTGCTCCATCATCATCGATCGGGATGAGTCACGCTATCCGGTTGATCTACTCTGTGAGTGGAAGGCTAAGGCTGAAAAACGTGCAATGACTATGGTTGGAACCAAATCTCTGACCCAGTTTGAATTGGCTGATAGTATTCGTGCTGAAGTGGTTAGAGCTTTGACGTGCAATTTTAATAATATGGTCAATCCTTTCGAATTTCCTGTTCAGTCCATTCATCATTCTTATAGCGAAGCAATAGAGAAGCTTGATCCACGCTTCAGCGTTAAGACAGTAGTTGATGGTGCTATCACTCACGTACTGTCGGCCAAAAACATTTCTGATTCCCGGTTTTCAGTTGTTGCAACCGGTGAAGCTGCGTCTGAATTACAGGACAAAATTGAAAATCATCGGCTGACAGGCCAAGGATTCAAAATTGACTCATCAAAAATAAATTTTATAAATAATGATATTTTTCAGGCGTTCAAACAATCACGTCCCGGTTCATATCTATATCTAAAGCCTGCTGTTTTAAAGGTTCAAAGCTCTTTGTATCTGGTGTCTGCGAATTCTCGTCATTTTCTTTGTACATTTGAAAGTAGTTATGTCGGTGGGGAGAAGGTGATAACGGTCGATGGTGAGACGCTAGATGGATTCTTAAGCTTTTGCTTTAAAGTTAACGCTATAGATTCAAATGTATTTATTGAATTTAAGACATCAATTGAGTCTTGGTTTGGGAATTTGGTTTCAGGGCTCAAGCATCTTCCAAAATACTTAGAGGCTAGTAGGTACCTTGACTCGGTTGCAGAATTCGGCTTTCTAATTGAATATGAAAATGCGGACACCCTTGTTCAGATTCCACCTGCCAAGGCTGAGTGCTATATACAAAATAATGAATCAACGATAAGTTTTAAGAAGTGTTTGAGTGCCCTGTGTGCGTTGCACGGATTTTCAAAAATATTATCTGATAATTTATATATAAAGCATTCCCCTTTGGATACGGACTCAGTACTGCTCTCACAGAGTTTTTTGCAGCTTGAAAAGGGGGCAGTGCTGCAGCCGTTAGAATATGGCTCGCTTATTTTTTCACAAAGGATGGATTCGATTGACCCTGAATTAGCTAGCTATTTTTGTTCTGGGGTTGAGGGTGTTTATTTTAGTATTAGTGATGGAGTCAGGGTTCTAATAGAAGTTTTTGGTAATTTTATAGAGTGTCCGCCGGTAGTCGCTTCTTATGAGGATTTTGAAGTGGCTCTTTATTATGGTATATGTGGAGAGGATTCTGGTTTTTTGTTTGTTAATTTGTACTCGAATCAAGAGACAAAGGTTACTTTTAGCTTGGGTGATGGGGGCTTTGTTTTGAGGGGGTGATGTTTTTCATCTGGCGAGTAATTACTAAGCCATAAATATTGATTACTTACCAAGTCTAGTGTTTGGTTTGCCAATGGCGTTAATGGTCGCGGAAAATTAAGCTTGGATAATATTATGAAGTAATAGGTGCGTCGTTAAGCTCATCTAGCTTGTACAAGCACCCTGAAAAAAGTTCGTGATACCAAAAAAACCTAACAGCAGGAGGTACGTCATTTTGTAGCAGAGTTTTGTAGCAAAATACTCTAAATTTCCTGTGTCTATTGGTTTTGGCGGGCTGCAGAGTATGTTTCTGAACGTCCCTATCTCTCCGCAATATTGAAAAAAGCCTCATAAATCAATGATTTACGGGGTAGTAAAAACGGTGATTTGTAGCAGTGCTATCTACCAAAATTTGTAGCGAATTTTGTCTAGATGCCTGATTTACAAATCACCGTTTTTTTTCGTCTTAAATTCGGGTGTCAGCTTACCAGCTAGGGAAGCTTTTGAGTCCCGACTGAGTTCCGTTCTGTCGTGTCTCAAAAATACTCCAGAAGCCTCAAAAGAGCCTTTCTAGGCTTATCGTAGCGACATGATGTGGGGCTACGGATTAATAGGTAGCACCTAAAGAGGGCTTCACATGAGTGATGCTGATGTGATATCACTCATGTGTATGCCATCCAGTTTGCGATGGTGAAGGTCCGAAGGACCAAGAAGCCTAACGGCATGCTAGCTATGGATGGAACGGATGAATTTTACATTCAATATAAAATTTGATACTGGCGTATCAGATTTTGACGGTTTGAACATGTATTACGGTGCTGATGCCTTGAGTGGCTTTGCTGAGGCACTGGCAATCACAACACATGCTATTGTCAATAATAACGTGGTTACTCAGACTCCAGCGGTTAAGGGGTTTAAGTTAGATTTTAAAGAAGCACACGATGGGTCGTATATTCAGAAGGTTAGTCTGGAGTTTACAGATGCCGAAGCCGTTCGGGTGGTTAATCATATAGGGGCTAGAGGTTTCATTGAGCTACTGACTTTTCACTTGGCATCTCCTCTAGGTTTAAATCCCCGAATTGAATCAGCTGCCGCGAAAAGATGGCACCGTTCTTCAATGGATGATTCAGAAAAGCTCTTAGATAGACTTGAAGGCCCGCTCAAGAGGATTCACCATCCTGTGTACGGGCAGGGTTATAAAGTGACCTTGTATAAAAGTCGAACCACAATGCTAAATTTTAATGAGGCTACATTCGATTACTTAACAGGGTCAAATGTAAGTGATCAAGTAGAAACTATTGAGGCCGCAGTTAGTCGATTTAATGCTAGAACTTTTACGGGGCGAATTATCGAAGAGGAAGATTCAGATTCAATTAGTTTTTCACCTCTGAAAGCAGGTCTTGTCAGGCCTTCGAGAGTTATTTTGGTCAATAGCCTAAAGGACTTGACTGAAGGTAGATTTACCAAGGTCGGTTTGGAGGTTCGTCGCGTTTTGTCGCGTGATGGAAGAACTAAGCATTTGATTGTTCAGTCAGTTCATGAACTATAAACCTTTATTTGTTTCTATTGTCTTCCTTGCAGCAGTCTGGGGGGTATACTTTTGGCAGTTTAATAATGGGTTTTCTACTAGTCAGGGGGATTGGGGGACTTTTGGCGATTTTACAGGTGGAGTAGTTAATCCTCTTCTTAATTTTATTACAATATATGTGCTGATTACTCAGTTTAAAACACTCAAGAGTGACCTTGATAAACAACGTTTTGATGAGGCAGTTAAAGCATTTGAAAGCTCCTTTTTTACGTTTACTACTATCGCTTTGAACGAATATAAGACCTTTGAGCTTAAGGTCGGAGACATAGTGTATAAAGGTGCAGGGTCGATAGGTTATATTGAAGGCTATTTTGAACACCATTCCAAGCTGGGTGCTGATATGAATGTGAAATTCAATGAGATAGATCAATTGTCTCATGATGGAGTTTATTCGTTGGTGTCCAGTTTTTGTGTTGTGTTCAAATTAATTGAGGAGACCTGTCCGGCAGAAGTGAAAGATAAATATATCAGCCTTTTCAGTATGTTGTTGCCAACAAAAATGACATATTTACTTTCTATGGCGGAGGTTTCTACTAAATGGAAGCTTTTAAAGTATCCGCGTGATCTTGGGTATTTTGATAAAGACTCTGTGTCAAAGGTTTGCACTCATTACAGAAAAATAGCTGGCATAAGCAGTTTGCAAGCTCCAGCCGATGCATCGGATGCTAGGGAATAGAATTATGTCAGTGATTCAGGTTCAGAATGCATTGCAGCATTTCGCTAAGAACAAAGCGAGTCGGGCAGTTGTTCTGAAAGGGGAGTGGGGTACAGGCAAAACCTTTGTGTGGAATGAGGTGATAAAAAATCATCGTAAAGACTTTGCTCGTTCTAGTTATTCATATGTTTCTTTGTTTGGTCTGTCCTCCTTAGCCGATTTGAAGCGAGCTATATTTACAAATATTGTGAAGAAAGACATTGCCGGTCATGTGGCGACGACTGAAAGCATCAAAGAAAACCTGATGCGGCTGGATTTTACAGATGCTAGAGCTTGGCTGAGAAAGGCTACAGGCCAGACTAAAGACGTGAAGCTTCCGTTGTTGGGGGGGATTGGAAGTATTGTTGATTCCATGCAGTTTGCTTCTATCTCAGATACGCTTGTCTGCATTGATGATTTTGAGCGTAAAAGCAATTCGCTGACCGCTAGGGACGTGCTGGGCTTAATATCGAATCTGGTAGAAGGGCGTCAATGCTCAGTGATCCTGATTCTGAATGATAATTCGCTGGATGAAGATGATGAGTTTTTCACCTTCAATGAAAAAGTGTTTGACTATGAGGTGGTGTACAAACCTGCGGTTGAGGAATGCGTCAATATAGTCTTCCCTGCTTGTAACTCCCAGTACGCTTTACTTTCCAAAAATATAAAAAAGCTCAAAATCAGCAATATTCGTCTGTTGAAGAAAATTGACCTCTTCTATGGACTGCTTCAGCCGCACCTGAAACACGCTCCTGATGAGATTATCGAAAAGGCTATGGTTATCCTGCCTTTGGTTATTTTTGCGTTGTATGGATCGAGTGTGTGCCCGGTGGATGTTGATTTCATCAGCCAGCTTTCCGCCAGAATCGGGCTTATGCCTTTGTCCAAGGATGCGACACAAGAAGAGAGAAACGCTCAGAACGCTTTGATGGCGAAAGTTAAGTGGTTGAACGAGTATGGCTTCTATTATGCTGATGAGCTGGATTTGGCTGTCATTGCTTTGGTGAAGCGTGGCTATGCTGATGAGGAAGAGCTTGAATTGCTGCTGATAGCTCTTGAAGCTTCGATACAGCACAATAAGGATATGAAGCTACTCAGTGATGCTTGGGACGTCCTAAATGGCTCATTCAGTGACAATCAGGATGAAGTTATAGCGACGTTTGAGAAGGCGTTGACCGTCTGCATGAGTAAGATGAATATTCGTGATGTGGATAGTGTTTGTTGGTTGTACGGGCACCTAGGACTGAATGAACGGGTAAACGAGATCATCGAGGCCCACTTTGAGGCGGCTAAGGCCAATGGTTGGTATAAGCACAAGAGGGAGGTCAGAGGATGGCCGGAAACGCCATTGCTGGCATCACGGCTTGATGCGTATTTTGATACTCAGGTTGCTGATATACCGATCAGTGAGCTGATGGACAAAGCCTACATGCATGAGGGTTTCGTACCTTCGGTGTTGCGTGAGTTCAAGAAAAAAACGCCTAATGAGTTCTACGAGTATTTCAAGACAGCCACCCACCAATGCACAACGGAGTACGTCGGTAACTGCTTGGAAACTTCGAACACAACGTATAGCGATGACAACTCAAATGAGGCGAATCGTCATGTCTTTCTCTGCACCTACAGGGCTATCCAGCGGCTCGGTGCCGAAAGCACAATCAACAAAATTCGGTTCGGCCGATTCAAGAAGTATGACTCTGCATATCTCATGATACTGGAGGAGGTCAGAGACCCTGAAAAATGGTCGTGATACCAAAAGCCTCTGACGGTGGGTTTTCACGTCTTTTTGTACCAGAGTTTTGTAGCAAAATACTCAAAACTGCCTGTGTTTGTTGGTTTTGGCGGGCTGCAGCGTTCGATTCTGGACGTCCCTATCTCTCCGCCATTACATAGAAAAAGCCCCGTAGCTGAAGAGCTACGGGGCTTTTTTGTTTCTGCAGGTTTTAGAGACCCCGCCTCAGCTCCTCACGGCTGCGGATGCCCCAGCTTCTGCTTGATCAAGTCATACACTTCCTTGTGTGTCGAGTTACGCAGGGTGTTGTCCTTGCAAGCCGAGGCCAGGAAGGTCTTCACTTCGTCCTTGGCGTGCGGATAGAGGCTGGCGACGTAGTCGGCTTCGTGTGTTTGGGTGCAATTGAAGTGCTTGTCGTCTTTCGCTTTGTCTCTAGCCATGGTGCGGCTCCTTTTTTGAGTTGAACGTCAAATGGCGGAACAGGGCTGGATCGCCCCCCACGCTGGAGAGCGTAGGGGCGCGGAAGTGCTTCGCCAGCGCTTCAGGCAAAAAAGGAAGAGGCTGTAGGACGTGGCGCTCTGCCAATCGCGGAGTCAGATCTCCTTCACCGGCGTATCGCTCTGCACACCCTTGATCAACTCGATCACGTGTAAACAGTCAGCCTTGTTCACATAGGACTCGCCACTGGCAACCGTCTCGTGGTTTCCCGCCCGCAGCCGCCAGCGCCATTGGCCTTTGCCGGTGCTCGCGGTGCCTCGGGATTGCCTGTAGATCTCGAAATACATTCAGTTCGCTCCTTGCGATGGTGTTTGCGACAACCTGTGTGTCGCATCGACGCAAGCCTAGCGGAGCGAGTTTTTTTCGCTATCGGGCATTTGTTTCCAATCGTTGGCAGATGTTTCTGAGGAGTGCGGACTAGAGCGTGCGCAATGGCGTCTGGATTGGCCGGAATGTCGCCAATTGCGCCTTGCAAGGCTAACGGCGCTACTGCTTAATACGGGACGGCTCATGGCGTTGAAAATGTTTCGACGACCGACAAACACTATAAAAAGAGCATTCCCTTGACTGAGCATGGAACAGCACAGGCCACACGGGTCACGTTATCGCTGGTTGTCCCGGTTTTTAACGAGGAGGACAGTCTCGACGCGTTCATTCGGCGCATTGATGAAGTCTTCCGGCACCAGACCTCGATTGCTCTGGAACTGGTGTTCGTCAATGACGGCAGTACCGATGCCACGCTTGAGGGGCTGCTGGAACGTCAGCGGCACGATTCGCGGCTGCGTATCGTCGATCTGAGCCGTAACTTCGGCAAAGAGGCCGCCTTGTCCGCTGGCCTGCAGATCGCCACCGGGCAAATCATTGTCCCCATCGATGCCGACCTGCAGGACCCGCCCGAAATCATTCTGCAAATGATCGAGCGCTGGCGCGAAGGCTATGAAGTCGTGCTCGGCCATCGCATCAGTCGCCGCAGCGACACCTGGGCCAAGCAGACTTCCGCCCACTGGTTCTATCGCCTGCACAACAAAATCGCCGAGCAACCGCTGCCGGAAAACGTCGGTGATTTCCGTCTGATGGACCGTTGCGTGGTCGACGCCTTGCTGACCTTGCCCGAGTCCCGGCGCTTCATGAAGGGCCTGTTTGCCTGGGTGGGGTTTCGCACCACCCATGTGGATTACGAGCGGCCTGAGCGCGTGGCGGGGCAGAGCAAGTTCAATGGCTGGCGGCTGTGGAATTTCGCCCTGGAGGGCATCACCAGTTTCAGTACCGAACCGCTGCGAATCTGGACTTACATCGGCGCGGCCGTGTCGCTGGTCTCGTTTGCCTTCGCCATTTTTATTGTGGTGCGCACACTGATCCACGGCGTCGACATGCCCGGTTATGCCTCGCTGATGGTAGCCGTGACGTTCCTCGGTGGCCTGCAGTTGATCGGCATCGGCGTACTCGGCGAGTACCTGGGGCGCACTTACATCGAATCCAAACGCCGACCGGTTTTTCTGGTGCGTCGCGTCTATGACCCCAAGGACTGATACATGGATCTCAAGGAAACCGACATTCTCGGCGACAGCATCGGCGAGCATTGGTATTACTGCTCCAAAGCGGCGGCAACGCGTCGTCTGCTCGGTGAGGCACCGATCACGCGGATTCTCGACGTGGGCGCCGGATCGGGTTTTTTTTCGCATCATCTGTTGACCCAAACCTCGGCGCAGGAGGCGTGGTGCGTCGATATCAGCTACCCCGCCGATTCTGATGCAAGCACTGCCGGCAAACCGGTGCATTATCGTCGCGATATCGAAGCCGTCGACGCGGACCTGGTGCTGCTGATGGACGTGCTGGAGCATGTCGACGACGACCTCGGCCTGCTCAAGGCTTACGTCGATAAAGTGCCGTCCGGCAGCCGTTTCCTGATGACCGTGCCGGCGTTCCAGTTTCTGTGGAGCGGGCATGACGACTTCCTCGAACACAAACGCCGCTACACCCTGGCGCAGTTTGAAGCCCTGGCCCGTGACGCCGGCTTGACTGTGCAGCGCGGTGCCTACTATTTCGGCGCGGTGTTTCCGATCGCGGCGGTCTTGCGTTTGCTGCCCCAAGGCCCGCAGGCCGCCGCGCCGCAGTCTCAACTCAAGCGTCATCATCCGTTGGTCAACGGGGTGCTCAAGACCCTCTGCCGCCTTGAACTGCCGCTGATGCGGATGAACCGTCTGGCTGGTCTGAGCGTGTTTGTGCTGGCGTGCAAACCGTGACTTCAGCCGACCGATCGGCGTTGATCCAGCGCGGTTTGCGCTTTGCCGTGACCGGGCTGTTCGTCACCGCGCTGCATGCGCTGGTGGCGGTGCTGTTCATCAACTTCGTGGCCCCGCAACCGCCGTTGGCCAACGGTGTGGCATTCGCTGTGGCGACGGTGGTGTCCTACGTGATCAACACCACCTGGAGTTTCTCCGCGCGGCTGCATGGCAGAACATTGGTGCGGTTCATGCTGGTGTCCTTCGGCGGGTTCTTGCTGGCGATGTTCGTTGCGTGGGCAGCGCAATTGGCTGGACTGCACTATTTG
>Ga0182005_1001064_pt1 | contig 11587 bp, 13 predicted proteins | sample Sormic07211103_1_FD_123021 | JGI IMG/M metagenome (GOLD analysis project Ga0182005, IMG submission 123021) | Rhizosphere microbial communities from Sorghum bicolor, Mead, Nebraska, USA - 072115-103_1 MetaG | ecosystem: Host-associated > Plants > Roots > Rhizosphere | place: USA: Nebraska...
GGCCGCCATGCGAGAAGCGAACGCCTACCCGCGTCCAATTTGCCGACTCGAGGTCGACGGACGCGACATCACAGCGGCGATCGAGCAGCGCCTGATGAGCATCGAACTGACCGACAACCGCGGACTCACAGCAGACCAGCTCGATGTCACGCTCTCGGATCATGACGGGCGTCTGGTCATTCCACCGAAAGGCGCAACCCTGCGCCTGTGGCTTGGCTGGAGTGATACCGGCTTGGTCGACAAAGGCTCGTACACGGTCGACGAGACCGAACACAGCGGTGCGCCGGACCAGTTGAACATTCGCGCGCGCAGCGTGGACCTGAGCGCCGGGCTGAAGGTCAAACGGGAGCGAAGCTGGCATGACGAAACGATTGAGTCAGTCGTACAAGCCATTGCGGGTGCCTACGGCCTTGGTCCGCTGGTAAGCGCCGCCCTCAGTGCGATCAAACTGGTGCATCTTGACCAGGCCAATGAATCAGACGCGAACCTGCTCTCACGCCTGGGACAAGAGCATGATGCGATCGCCACAGTGAAAGCCGGCAAGTTGCTGTTCATGCCGATCGGCAACTCAACCAGCGCTAGCGGACTGAACCTGCCGCACATCACGCTGACTCGCCGGGACGGCGACCAGCACCGTTTCCTACAAGCGGATCGGGACAGTTACACGGGCGTTCGGGCGTTCTACTACGACGTCAACAGCGCCGAAAAAAAAGAGGCAATCTCCGGCGGTGGCGACAATATCAAGGACCTGCGGCATTCCTATACCGACCAGAAAACCGCACTGGTCGCTGCCCGGGCTGAGTGGAACAAGCTGCAGCGTGGAACGGCAACACTCAGCTACTCGCTGGCGCGTGGTCGTCCGGATCTAACACCGGAGCTCACCTACTCCCTGACAGGCATCAAACAGGAAATTGCGGACATTATCTGGCTGGGGGGCAACGTCAAACATAGTTTCACGTCGGACTCATTCACCACGAGTCTTGAGCTTGAATCAAAGTTGCCAGATGGCGATGAGGTAGCGGAGTTGGCCGACGATTTCAAGGACTACACGGGCATTATCGCGTGGTACCGCGACGAGAAGACGGGAGAGCAGAAGCAGGTCACCGAGGGAGACCAAAGCAAGCCGAGACGGCTCACTCATCTCTACGGGAGCAAAGCGTCAGCGAAAAGGGCGGCAGAGAGGGAATACAAGCAGCATGCGAGCTAAAGGCAGAAATTGCCTACGCACTGCAGGTGAGTAAACGCCTACGTGTTTACCGGCCACGCCATCTGGTTCGCGTCTTTAATCGAGACCATTGCATGTAGCACCGAAAGAATTCTCTCCCGATCATCTGAAGACAGCCGTCGGTATCCGGCGAGCAACTCAAGCTCCAACTTTGAAATCGGCTCAATCGCCGGCAGTCCGGTTGTCATCAGGTGAGAGGGGATTTGAATCAGTTCCATCGGTTGTCATGCTCCAATACTGTATGCACATACAGTACATTTAACGGAGGATTTCGCCAATGGGTTGAACTGCTCGTAACAAAAAAGCCCAGCCTGGGCTGAGCTTTTTGCGTCACTTCTCGAACGATGCATTCACAAAAACGAGATGGCAACCAAGTCATTTATGAGGTGCATGTACTGAGCTTTTAGTGACAGACGCCAACGCGAATGCCATACGACGGACCGATTCTTTATCGTAGTCCGACAGCTCTTTAAGGTATGACACCACTTCGAGCTCAAAGGACGAAAGTTGATCAGGCGAGACAGGGAAGCGCTCACCAAATACCACGTAATGGACATCTACCCCCAACGGCTGGACCGCGGCTAAATACTTTGCGTCTGGACTTCTTTCATCCTTTTCGTAGTTCAACTGCGTTGTTTTTCCTACGCCGCCAGCAGCACCTAAATCGGTCTGGCTGAGCCCCAAACGCGACCTCTCTTCCTTCAGTCGCTCGCCCATGGTCATATTTTTGAACCCCTAACATTGACAGGTTCATTTAATTGAACCATTATCATCACAACACTACGCGAAATCACACGAATCTGAACTATGCACGCCACCTATGCACCCGAGCAAGCCTGCCAGGACGCAAGAAAGCGCCTGGAGTTACAGGGCATATCCGTAAAGGATTTTGCTATTCAAAACGGTCTCCATCCTTCAACTGTCTACGCAGTTTTAAACGGACAGAAAAAGTGCCTTCGAGGTGAAGCGCATCGCGCAGCCGTCCTCCTTGGGATCAAAGACGGCGTGATTACAAATTAGGGCCTCTGGCTCACGGAGGAAACCAGAAGATGAAACGCCCAGTGCTAGAAACCAGGCGCCAAGTCGTAAGCGCAGTTGTTTGCGCTTACCCGGGTGGTCGCGAATGCGCAGCAGCGCGACTCGGTTATGAACTCAAGAAGTTTGACAACCACGTCTACGAAAACGCAGGCAGCCGGCCTTTGAGCGATGATCAGATTCATATGCTCGAACGAGACGCCGGAACCAGCTTTTTTCCAGAGTATGTGGCCTCGCTGTACAGCGGCATGTTCGTGCCAATCGCAGATCCCCAAACTCTGGACAACATCGAGCTATACAGCCGCTCGGTAAGCACTGCTGCAAAGCGCGGTGTGGTCGATCAAATCATCGATAAAGCGCTGGCTGATGGAGTCATTGAGAAAGGTGAGGCGGCGGCCATTCTCACGGCTCACAGTAAATATCTAAGTGCTCGCCACTCCGAGGTGCTGGCCACAATTCAACTGCACAGCAAGGAGGCCGACCAGTGAGCACCTACAAACTTGTCTGTCCTCATTGCTCAGGCCGCATGCGAATCCGCACCAGCGAAGGCACCCACATTTTCCTGCGTGTAGCTTATCTGCAGTGCATCAACGAGGCCTGCGGTTGGTCCGTGCGGGCGCAGTTTGAAATGACCCATGAGATGAGTCCGAGCGGTATGGCGAATCCGGCCGTTCGCCTTCCCATCGCGGACGTGGCCCTACGTCGCGCGGCAATGAAGTCAGCCAATAACCAACCCGATTTGCTGGATCAACTGGAAATGGAGGCCTCACTCGCATGAACGCCATCACCTTGACGATCAACCCCGCCAACGACTATCGCGCCGCCATGCAGCAAGCAGCCGTGGCGTACCTGTACCGCCAACAAGGACAATACCTGTCCGGCGACCACCAGCTACTGGAAAACTGCAAGCGCTACCTCAACCATTCGCTTGAGGTGCCTGAACACCTGGTGCAGCGCATCGCCGAGTTGGCGGTTGCCGAGTTTGAAAGCATGACGACAAAGCGGGTGGCCCAGCTTGGCATCCACCCGTCGAGCACAGCCTTTCGCTATCTGGTCTGCCTGCTGGATACCCAGACACAAAAGCGCTACCCCGTCCCGGCGCGTTTTCTACCAGCGCGTTTGCTGACCTCCCGCAACACCTCGCACTAATCCTGAACCACCCCTGCCATATGCCCGCTTCGCGTGGGTAAGGGGACACTGCACTTTACCGGTGGCCAAAATGAGCAATATCACCATCCAATTGGAGCTGAACCAGCAGCAGGCAGAGCAATATCTGCGCTGGCTCAACAACCAGTACGACACCACCATGGCCGACGTTTGGTACTCCGATCGCTACCGGAATGTACCGCGCGGCGAGCGCGCTCCGAAGGTGCTGAAGGATATTCCGCACCTTGCCGGCATCTGCCGCACCCGTTGCGAGTTGAAGAAGCACCTTGAAACTGCGGAGCGTGCGCAGTGAAGACAATGGACCATCAGCTGCGCGCCGACGTGCTGCAGCGCCTCGAGGCCGACTTTGGTCTGCAGCACATGGCCGGCACCCATTACATGCGCAAGGGGACCTGCCCTCAGTGCAACCAGAAGCGGCTGTTCTCCCGGCATGACGAACCGTGGTTCATCCGCTGCGGCCGCGAGCAGAAATGCCGCTACATGGAGCCGGTGAAAGAGCTGTACAGCGACCTGTTCGACGACTGGAGCAAGCGCGCACCGGCCACCGACGACCAACCCGCAGCCAGTGCCAAGGCCTACTTGACCTTCGCCCGCGGCTTCGACATTGGCCAGATTGAAGGCTGGTATTCACAAGAGCATTACTTTGATCGGGATCTGAACATCGGCACGGCAACCGTTCGCTTTCCGCTCGACAAGGGCGGCTACTGGGAGCGTTTGATCGACAAGCCGAACCGCTTCGGTAAGAAGAAGGCGCGTTTCAAACCCGGTGAAAGCTACAGGGGTTTCTGGTGGGTGCCGCCCTGCGTGGACCTTCTACAGGTCGACGAACTGTGGATCGTTGAAGGCATCTTTGACGCTATTGCCTTGGTGCAGAACGGCATCCCCGCCGTTGCCGCACTCTCCTCGAACGCCTATCCGGAAGAATCACTGAAAGCCCTGATCACCTCTCGCGCCGGCAAAACGCCGAAGCTGATCTGGGCGCTAGACAATGAACCAGGCGCCCACAAATACACCCGCATGTGGGTCCGTCAGGCTCGAGACATCGGCTTCGCCTGTGAGGCAGCGCAGATCCCCCAGCCGGACTCACGCAAGGTCGATTGGAACGATCTGCACCAGCGTTGGGCGTTCATGGATGACGTCGAAGCCCGCACCCAGCGGATCGACAAAGAGCTGGACGACGCCAAGCACCACGGTGCCTTGCTGATCGCAGAAAGCGCCGTGGAGAAAGCCTTGCTGATGTACCAGTGGCGCGAGCGCGAAGAGTTTCACTTCGGCTTCGACTCCCGCCTGTACTGGTGGAAATTGGACATCTCGAAGTTCAACAGCGCCATGCAGGCACTGGATGCCAGCGATAACCAAGAAGACCAACAGTTGAACGACAAGGCTCGGCGCGCCAAGGCGCTGCGCATGTCCGGCTGCGTGGTCGAGATTGCCAACTGCTACCCAAAGGCCCTGTATTTCCAGCGCAACGAGATTACCGACGAGTCCTGGTACTTCTTCCGCGTCGACTTCCCCCATGACGGCGGCTCGGTGAAAAACACCTTCACCGGCGGCCAGGTCGCAGCGGCCAGCGAATTCAAAAAAAGACTTCTCGGCATGGGCGCCGGGGCCGTGTTCACCGGTAGTGGACAACAGTTGGACAAAATTATGAAAGACCAGCTTTTCGGTATCAAAACCGTTCAAACCATCGACTACGTTGGTTACAGCAGGGAGTACGGCTGCTACGTGTTCAACGACATCGCTGTTCGGGAAGGCCAGCTCATCAGTATCAACGAAGAGGAGTTCTTCGAGATGGGCAAGCTGAAACTCAAGAGCCTGCAAAAAGGCGTGAAGATCGCCCTGCAGAAGGACGCCAAAGACTACGACCAGCAATGGTTGAATTTGCTTTGGCAATGCTTCGGCGCCCAGGGCACCGTTGCGCTGACCTTCTGGTTCGGTTCGCTGTTCGCCGAGCAGATTCGCGCCAGGTATCAATCGTTCCCCTTCCTCGAAGCCACAGGCGAAGCCGGTGCCGGTAAAACCACCCTGCTCACCTTGCTATGGAAATTGCTGGGCCGAGAAGGGTACGAAGGCTTCGACCCATCCAAATCCACCAAAGCCGGCCGTAGCCGCTTGATGGGCCAAATCTCCGGCATGCCCGTTGTGCTGCTGGAATCGGATCGCAGCGGCGACGATAAAGCCCACGCCAAAACGTTCGAATGGGACGAGCTGAAGGACTACTACGGCGGTGGCACGCTCGCGACCAAGGGTGTCAAAACCGCCGGCAACGAAACCTACGAACCGCCCTTCCGCGCCACCATCGCCATCAGCCAAAACGCTCCGGTCGTAGCGTCCGAGGCGATTATGACCCGGATTGTGAAACTGCATTTTGTGCGGCCAACCGTGACAGCTGAAAGCCGCGTAGCAGCGGACCTGCTCAATTCTTTGGATGGCGCAAAGCTCAGCAACTTCCTGCTGCAAGCAGTACGCAAAGAGTCAGAAGTGATGGAGCTGTTCGCCAGTCGCGTGCCTGGTTATGAAGCCAAACTGCGCACCCTTCACAGCCATTGCTTCGCGTGCGAAACGCCATTCAAAAACGAGCACGACCACTGTGCCCACTGCGGTAACAAGCTACGCGGATACATCCGTGTGGAGCGGATCAACAAGAACCACGCCCAGCTGCTCGCCCTGCTCGATTGCTTGCGCCTGGTCCTGCCCCTCAGCGAGCCGCAAATCAGCCACACCCGCACTCAAATCATCCGCATGGCCATCGAGCGTCAGGCCTCGATCAGCTCGGATCATCCGGTTGTGGCTGAATTCTGGGAAGTGTACGAGTACCTCGAAGGCCTGGACGCTGACGGCCCAGTGGTCAATCACAGCAAGAAAGATAACACCATCGCCATCAACCTCAACGACTTCGTCAAGTGCGCGGCCGAGCACCGCCAGAAGGTTGCCGATATCGGCGAGTTGAGGGAGCGCCTGAAAGATTCCCGCTCTCGAAAGTTGATCGACACGAACAAGGCAACTGACAGCGCGGTTCGCGCCCACCAGGCCAAACACTCCAACGCTGTCGTCACCAAGCAACCCATCGTGAAGTGCTGGATTTTTCAGGCCTGACCGTCAATCACCGAGGGACAGATGAATGCAAATTCAAATACTCGCCGGTAGTGACACATCGGCCCCCCTGCAGGACCGCGTCACCGAAGTGATGCGCCGAATGGGCAACGATCACCGGAAAACCGTACAGGCCGAAGCCTACGGCGCAGAGGGGCTCGTTGACATCTTGGAGGTTCGGGCAACAGACGGTCAGCGAGAGATTTTGGTACTGAATTGCTCGCGACAGCAGATCCAGGCGGCACTTGATTGGCAATCGAGCACTGAGGACAACAACGAATTCGAAGGCTTGGAGCTGCACCTGGTGCGAAAGCCAGACAGCGACTTGTAACGCCGGGTGCAACCGGCAACCACTGAAAGGAGAGAACCATGCAGCGCACCAACGAAACAGCCCAACGGGGTAGCAGGGAATTGTTGAGCAACCTGATCAGCACGATCGCAACAGTCGCACTGATCGCTGTCACGGCCATTCAGGTACCTGACGTACTGATCTGGCTCGCCAAGTAACGGAGTAACGGGAAGTGGTGCCGAGGGGGTGCAACCCCTCGGCACCGACCACCATTGAAAGGAGAGAACCATGCAAGCTCAAACCCACAACGATGGCACTGCCGAGGCTATCACGATCACAGCTTCTCCCGGCTCTAGAACTCGTCCCTCGATGGCTAGCCATCGCCTTGACCTACCTAGCGTCTGTGATTTCTGCGGAAAAGCCCGATCCACGCGTAAGCACCAAAACTGCAGTCGCCTCAGACAACAACACAAGTCTGTGGAATGGGCCGCCCTAATGGCGGAAAAAGCTGCGGCCAAACAAGCGAAGGGGCGTCGTTTTGCTTAATCAACTCGATAGGTTTATGAGAGAAAAAGAGGTGCTACGCGTGACATCTTTTTCAAGGACCACGCTCTGGCGGGAAATTAAACGCGGACGATTTCCTAGATCGGTCGTAATTTCTGCAGGCCGTGTCGGTTGGAGGGAATCAGCGATAGCCGCCTGGCAGCGCAATCCGGAAAGCTGGCAAAAATACAAATCAAACAAGGCCGCGTAAGCGGCCTTTCCATACAGTATTCTATCGATAGAAGCAGTTGCCGCTAATGGCCAAGGGGCAATCGATGATTGCCCGATATTCCCAGTAAAATGGCGTAGAAATGCACGAACTATCCGGATTTACTTTCAGCAAAATCGTTATTATTCAATCGCTAGAACCTGAAGAGGTGCAGACAGGCCAAATATTATCCGACTATATTTCAGGCTTGCCAGGCTACATGAATTACCAGCCCCCAATCACGGTTATAAACTGCAAACACGCAAATCAGTTCTTAGAAATACTGCAGGACTTGACTCAAGATGCTGCGGCGGGAGATATCCCTCTTTTACATATAGAATGCCATGGAAACATTAAAGATGGGCTGGAATTTGAGAATAGTAGCACTCTAAGCTGGGATCGATTATCAGCAGCGCTTATCCCGTTAAATATCGCAACTCGATTCAATTTACTAGCAGTATTTTCAGCGTGCTTTGGTGCGCATTTTGTGAGCCAAATAGAACCCATTGAACCATCGCCCTGCTGGTGCTTAGTGGCTCCCACCGAGCGTGTCGGTGTGGATGAACTACTGCAAGGTTTCAGAGTATTTTACTCCGCACTGATTAATGACAATGACATGGGAGCCGCAGTCAGAAGTATTTCCAATTGCCGTCTAAGTCACGGCAGATGGCTTTCAAAGCCAGCGGAGCTTTGGTTTGAGCAGCTAGTAACAGGTTATGTAAAAACTCACTGTACAGAGCCCGCCGCAAGAAAACGGGCTCAGGAAATGTATCGCGAGCTTAAGAGAAAAGGAAATCGCTGTAGCTTGGGTTCACTGATTCGAATGCTTCGAAAGAGGAATAGACAGTGCTTGCACAGTGACTACTTTGACAATTTTTTTATGATTTCGCAGATTCCAGAAAACTTTCTACGGTTCGAAACCGCACGTAATCGCATAGTGATCAAGATCGAAGAATTTCGACATAGTGGCAAATATGTAATTTGACCCCCCACATCAAAGGACAGTAAATTGACAACTTCGAATACCGAAAAAATGTTTTGCTGCTTTATCATTGATGACAACCAAATCCTAGGAGAGCTTTTACTAGACGGAGAAGATTCAAAGCTTAACTTAAGCAGTAGAAAACAGATCCCCTATAACCCTGAACCTCACACGCTTTTTGGAGAGTCGATAGATCATAGAAAAATCAGCTTATATAAGTGTGTAGGACAATCACCTTTTCCAGAAGGTATTTATCCTCTCCCTGTGTTCAAACGCGAGACGTTCCCTCATTACGCCCTAATAGGTTCCAAGCATTTCTCATGGAATGAGCCAGTTTTTAATACCGTAACATTCAAAACTGACGATCTTGGACTGTTATATTCTCAGCGCGGCAGTATTGGATCTGCATTAGTAGATTCGGAAAAACTTAAGGACACAATAGGAAAAACACCTACTACAAAAAACTTCGACCCCGAAAACCATACAGTCATTTACTATTTCACAGAAAATACGCCCCCTTCACCGGTCAACTTAAAAATTGGAGAGTTCTCTATAAAAACTACCGTTACGGGAAATGCCAGTGACATCACAGGAATATCATGCATTAAAGAAACAACTGCGACCATAACTTACGACACCCCTAAAGCTTTAGACCAGATTATTAATGATGTAACGGACATACTGGATTTTCTTACGACAATTACCGGACGCTCACAAGGAATACAGGACCTCTACGTAAACACATCAAAAAATTCTTGTAACGCCGTTTCAACGCAATCCGATGCGACCTTAGTACACTGGAGCCTTGCTCCTACCTCAGTCGGAAGTAGCCTGCAATCTCGCTGGGACATGCCAGTTACACCTGATACGTTTGAAGAGATGTTTTCCAACGTGTTTCGCAATTGGATTCACAGGCATGATGAATGGTGTATAGCTAGGTCAAGGATCCTTCACAGTCAAAGAAACGGAACTTATTATGATGAAAATCGACTTATTGCCGCGGCTAACGCATTTGACCTACTTCCAGATTCAAGTTATCCGGAGGTTGGAAAACTAACCGAAGAAACAACGCTAAAAAAAGAAAGATGCAAAGAAATAATTATGGAGATGAAACATGGTGACGAAAGGAGTCAAATCCTCGGTACATTAAACTTCTGGGGAAGTAAACTAATGGATAAAATCCTATACAAATCGAAAATCGTTCAAGAAAAATTTAACAATCATTTTCAAGGATTAGAAGACGTCCTAAAAATTGCGCTTAAGGCGAGAAATTTTTACGTGCATGGTTCGGACTACGGCCACAAGTTTTACGAAGAACTAACTACATTTTTGACGGATACATTAGAGTTTGTATTTATAGCCGCTGATCTGATCGAGTGCGGATGGGATGCTTCTCAGTGGGTAAACCAAGGTCACGGAGTAGGTCATCCATTAGCTCGTTACCTTCACTTGTATCCTTCGGAAATTATTCGCTTCAATACCGCAAAAGCGCTCGTGAGTACGAGCAATAGATAATCTATCGCTGCCTGGCTCGAAGGTCCGCAATTCGTTGGCTTTCGCGTAAGGCAGCGTTAGGTCAGTCTTTACCGTCATTGGGGAAACCCGCAAATCAAATCCGACGCAACAGTTCCTGTAGGATGCCAATGAGCGGACAATCAGAGCATTTAATTGTCCAGGTTGGCAGCAATAACGTTTTTATGTAACCAGAGAGCCCAGCGCTGGAGGCCTTTCTGTTTTTCGTCGAAATAGTCATAGCGATCGTAATGCTTGGACGAAACATCTCCGAAAGCATGCCCCTGAATCCGGTCACGCAGTTCTTTCGTCAGCTTCGCGGCGCCCATCAAGGTTTTGCAGGTGCGCCTCAAATCTCGCATGGTAAAAGAGCCATTGAACTTGTCCGGATGCCGACCGCAAAGTTTGGTCACGGCCCGAGACAGTGAGTTGGCATGCAGCGAGCTGTCCGGCACTTTGCCCTCGAATGGGTAAAGGCTTGTCGCGTTGATTTCGTCCATAGCTTTCAAGCTCTGTCGCATCAACTTGTTGTAGGGCACGACGTGTAACGAGCGTTCGCCTTCGGCCCCGCGACCTTTCTTGTTGCGAATGACCAGGTGGTCTTTCAGGTAGTGCCGGCGCTCAGTCGCGAGTAGCTGCTCTGGACGCTGGCCACCTGAAGCGATCAAGAACTTGATCAACTCAGCAGTAACCACGCTCAGATGTTCGGGCAGCATTTGCCAGAGATGCGCGAGTTCCGTCGCGGACAAGGCGCGGTCGCCAGGTTTCTCCCAATCGGCCTGAACAGGGACGCTAGCCACCGGGTTACTTTTGATCCCAAATTTCACATCATTTTTCTGATAACTACGCGGGTTGAACTCCTGCTCCAAAGCAACCTGAAAAGCCGCGTGCAACTGCGATCGGAGACGATTGCAGTACGTGGTCACGCCGTTAGCGATCATCCTCGCGATGATGTCCCGGATTTCGCCGGGACCGATCAGAACAGCTGGAAGCTTGACCAGGTTTGGGAAAGGCTCAGAAACGTAGCGCTTGAAAGACCATTTCACATCTTCAACGGAAGCGGCGCCCTCCCCCGTCAATTTGGTGATGTAGCCATCCATCACTTCCTGAAAGGTACCGGCCGCGACCACGACTTCCTTTTCAGCGCGGCACAGATCTCGCGCATCTGCTAAACCGAGCGTTGGCCAGGTACCGAGCTTGCTCTTGATCTTCTTGCCGCCGCTGTAGCGCTGGAAGTAGAACTCCTTCGTCCCATTCGGCCGCACTCGCAGAAACAGCACGCCCTCACCTCGGGCTGTACGGCCATCCGAGACCGTGTATTCCTTTTCCGCAGGCTTCATTGCCTTGATTTGTTTCTCTGTGAGCATTTGGGGGCCGTTACTGGGGGCTGTATGACTGAAATATGGGGCGAACCGATGAAACAAGCTGAAATCACGGATCTCCCTTCAACCCCTATAGTACGGGGCTATCCGGGGCATAAGCATACATCCGGCGCCCATCTGAAACACCATCCGCCCAAGATTCCCAAGCTGA
>Ga0182005_1001073_pt1 | contig 11526 bp, 2 predicted proteins | sample Sormic07211103_1_FD_123021 | JGI IMG/M metagenome (GOLD analysis project Ga0182005, IMG submission 123021) | Rhizosphere microbial communities from Sorghum bicolor, Mead, Nebraska, USA - 072115-103_1 MetaG | ecosystem: Host-associated > Plants > Roots > Rhizosphere | place: USA: Nebraska...
AATGAATAGCGTACACCCGCCTGCGCAGAAGTATAATAAGCTTTAACACCTGCCTGAATAGTATCTCCTGCCATCACTCTCAATACCAGTGAGGGGCCTATTTTTTGGCCATTTTTCGCATTGAGCCTTGCTACATAATCATTAGGAGAAGTAGTTGCATCTGTAGGATAATTTGTTATCAGACTCTTAGCATACCTTGTAGCATCAATATTAGCAAACAGCGCATTCTCTGTAGCACTGGCTGCAGATTCCATGGTAGCTGCATATTTGCTGGTATCTGTTCTATTGGATAATACTACTCTTATGTTTCCTAAATGATCCTTCTCATAATAGTCGTATGCGTAAGTAATACCAGTAGCATTGTACAGCGGCCTGATCCTACCTTCCTGATGACTGATATACTGCAGTGTATCCTGTAGATATACAAAATCACCAACATAATCAGTGACCCTGGTCTTAGCGGTAGTACCAGTATTATCAACAACTGTCTTGCGCAACTTATGCCCGGAAGCATCATACAGATAAGTGACGGTTCCTTTATTAGCAATCGTAATCTTTTCCGGCAGTTGCAGATAATTGTAGGTGATAGCTGTAATACCTTTGTTATTATCCTGTATTATGTTGCCATTGGCATCATAAGCATAGTCATCTCCAGTGTTTGTACCATCATTAAAATCACCCAGTTTTGATGCAAATGTATTGACATTATCCTTTACGGATAATAATTTATTTGTACCAGATTTATAAGTATAGGTCAGCTGATCTATGGTGCTGCTAGACGTACCAATGAGCCCCTGCTGCTGCATGCTGCCAATATTTCCATTGGCATCATAGGTAAGATTGCTTACTGAAAAATCGACTTTATCTAATGTCCAGCTACTACCACTTTGTTGTCTGAAATCGGCCTTCGTAAGTCGGTCATTATAGTCATAACTATAACCATATGCCCTGCCAATGCCATTAGAAAGCGTTTTCCATTTCACACCGGCAAGGTTACCATTATATTGAGGCGTGGTAAAGCCATCATCATAGCTCAGTACTTCTCCAAAATAGTTGGTCGTACTTGTATTATTGACGAATGCCTTATTAATACCATCCACCCATCCATGGGTATTATAGGTGTAAGTCATCGTATCCAGCTGAGTAGCCGTTCCGGTAACGCCTAACCTTTTCTGCTTTAATCTACCTAATTCATCATACGCATTCGCGACAAGCGTTTTATCAGTAGTAGGGTCATCATTCAGTCTTCTCACTTCACTCACCATTCTACCTGCAGCATCAAATGTGCTCATGGTCAGCATGGTCATTTGAGGCGTAAGGATACTATTCGGATGTCTATGTCTTACATAAGAACTGAGGAGCTTTCCTTTAAAATCATAAAGCATGGTCAATACATCTCTTGCACCCCATTGATTGCTGGAAACAATTTGTACCTGCTGGTGTTTATCATTAAAATAATTGCTAGCGGTAAGCCATTGATCAGTACCTAATATCCTTCTCTTTTCACCGGTCTTTTGACCGATAATCAGGCTACTGGGAGATGTAGTCAATGCCACAGCATTGGGATTCATTCCTGCCTGCGGCTTGCTGATATCTCCGCTTTGAAAAGGGAGGACACCTGCATAATTATAATTATCATAAAAAGAATAAGAAATAGGAGTCAGACTACTGGCGCTGATAGATGGCAATGGATTAGTAGCTGCGATAGTAGTGGTGCCACTTGTACCTCCCGGTGTGATCTGCATTTGACATTCCACGGTACTGGATTCAAATCCGGGCAACAAGGTAATGCTTTGACCAGCATCGATTTCAGAACTACCATCGTAATTATCCAACGCCAGATCCCGTTCTACAGGATAGTTATATGCGATAGACTGAGAATTGGTTGTAGCAGTATTCATGCTAGCCTGAAGCACGTCTCTGGTAGAAGTTGAGCTATAGATGGCTGTCATGGTTTCCCTGTTCAGGTTATCATAAAAAGTAGTCGTCCATTGCCCTGCTGCTCTTTGTACCGGATCCTGCATAAATACGACTCTGTTTCGCAGGTCATAAACGATATAAGTAGGATCTACACCCGGTAATGTTTTCACCACCTGTCTGTTCCTTTCATCATATTGATATTGATAACACAGGTTAGCTGCCACAGTACTTACATCCCAACTGGCTCTTAAAGCAATATCCGTGGCCATCGGTGGCATTACGAAACGCAGGTTACCCAGATCATCATAGATATAGTAAGTACATAACCATCCCACATGTGCAGTGGTCGTCGCAGATATCTGTACCTTTTTCAGCAACACATGACCATCCTTATCCGTATAATCAACCGTCTGATGAGCATTTTCATCAATAGTAATATTCTTATACAAGGTACCCGGCAGATAAGTAGCCGTCGTTGTGGGATTACCGATAGTAATGGTCCATAACCTTACGGAGTCACTTACTTCATTAATCGCATATTGTTTTTCCAGTGGATGTGTGGTCCAGCTATTACCTGCTCCATATATTTTCAGCTCTCTGTTTAATGGAGATGCTTCATAGGTAGCCTGGTTATAGTAGATACTTTCACCAGCAAATCCCGGGTTCAGGGTTGTATTGCTATAAAAATTCTTTTGACTATTGAACGGGTCATTTTTAAAATTCCCATCGTTGGTATTACCACTCTGTTGTGTATAAGGAAGGTATTGGTAAGGTGTTCTTCCATATGCATCATAAGTATATGGAGTAACCATGTCATTACCTGCAGGGCTGGCGCCACGCACTACTGTTTGTAAGGGGCGCCCCAATCCATCTACATATTGCGTCGATTGTACTACTTCTGCTGGTGTGCGACTGGTAGCACTCACAGTAGCTGTATCTGATGTGGCGATGTTGGGTTCCCATGTACGAACATAGTTTATCACAGGGCTTGAATAGGCTGCCGGCATTGTTACAGGAGAAGCCGTAGGTTTTATGGAGTTGGATAAAGGTACGTTCTGGGCTTTCAAACTACCACCTGCCAATAAGGCGATCAGGATAAATATCTTTCTCATAAATTATTATTATTGGGTGATAGTCCGTGAATACTGATAGCTGAACTGTTTCAATATCTTTCCGTTCTCATCCTTTATCACCCTCAATCTTCCCATCAGATCATACTCATAATAAACGATTCTTCCGGAAGGATCTACTTCACTGCTTTCTCCCAGCTCAGGACGGAAAGTATAGGTAGTCACCAAAACATTGGAACCAGCAAGGTTTGTTCTGATCTTATTGATCTCCGCTCTCAGCAGGTCATCAGTTCCAGGGTTACGGATCACGTTCATATTCACATAGCTTACAGCTGTATTATAAGTCGTACCTACCACTTTTGCTACAGGGTATAGGTTGTTATATCCCCATATATAGGCTTCTGTTCTATCATAAATATTTCCCTGCTCACGGATATTCCCTACACTATCATAGACATTATAAGTGACCCGGGGCTCATAGTTTGCATCTAGTTTCAATACCCCACCAGTGATATAAGCAGGTGTAAAGCTGGTGAGTGGCGCTGAGCGTTTCAGCATAAACGCTGTATCCATTACTACCTGTGTTCCTGTTGTAGCAGGCACCACTTTATATCTGACCGAACTGCCGGCCAGCGTAGTCGTTATGGAGGAATGGATCTGCTGTACATATTGTTCAATAACCACATTATGAATATTGCTATCCTGCATTTGTTTCAATGCCTGCAGGCCGGAAGACAAAGTACCTGAAGGGATAGTATAATCAGTTGGGTATGTTTTATATGTCCATACATCATCTCCCTTTGAGTTCACTTTGTGAATGCGGGTAGGCTGAATATGATTCATGTTATCATAATAATAATCCGTTACGGTAGATAATGAATCTGTGCCTTCGAACTGGGTAACAGTAGATTTGGAAAGCAATGCACCATTACAGAAATAGGTGTAAAAGTTGGAAGAGAAATGTTCCCATGGATAACCTATATAATGATATCCTTTAGTACGATAACCGGGTTTCCAACCTATAATATCAGCTTTCTTAAAGGTGGTGTACTGATTGATCGTACGGACTTTCAGCTTGCCGGTATTATCATAAACATACTTTCCATTCAGCATTCCTTTTGCCGGATCATTATCCGGATTAGGACCAAAAGGGTATACGTTGATACCGCTTACGTTATTACTAAACTGGTAAATATAGCGTGTACTTCCATTCAGATTGTCTGTTTCCAGAATTTCTTTGTACACCACACTACCGCCACCAGATTCGATTTCGTTGTTGGCAGAAGAGGTTTTGATAGTCATATTACACGGAATATCTATCACCCCATCTGTTCCTGAGGAATTACCTTCATCTGGTGTAGGCCTCATAGATGTAAAGCTATAAGTATACACCGGTCTGTTAGTGAGATAACCAGAAGACAAGGCTGCATTATCTGAGAAGGTATACGTATAAGATTTAATGATATCATTCGCATGATTCACCCCGTCATAGTTAGTGATCTTTTTTACCCTAAGCCCACCACCAGTGGCATTGGAAGTGAAACCGGTGAGCTTATTATAAGTCAGATTAATTGATACATGTTCCGCAGTAGCAGTAGGTTCAGAGTGAATGGAACTTAAAATGATATGATACAATCCGGAGTCAAGTGGGATATAACTAACGCCATTGGCTACCTGTATCTTAGCGCCGGTAGACATATCACGGATATACAGCTCTACAATGTTTCCATTATAGGCAGTCAGTACTGCATCCGACTTCACATACTGTGCATAATTCAGGCTTAATACAAGACTATCATGTACCTCATCCGGATTGGTCACTGTACTACTGGTATACCCTGTAACAATATATCTGGATAAGATAGAGGTGGCATATATAGGATCATTCACTACCTGAGAGTTCCCATAATGGCCGTAAACATTATTCTCAAAATCGAAAGTACTAACGCCACCAGTAGGATAAGTGATCGTTTGCAGGATATCAGCATTCGTATAACTGGCATTTGGTTCTCTGTTTCCTCCGGCTGATACACTATCAGAAGGGATTAAGGTTGGATTAGAGGCCCCATTATAATATCCCCAGTGGTCTTGTGAGAATGAATTTACAGCAGGCAGATGCACACTGTTGTATGTAAATGCATAGGACTTGATAGCATTCCCAAGTGTATCCGCATTGCTTACTTTATTCAATAACATTCTGGAAGCTGTGGTATAATTCAACAGATACTTATCAATGGTCTTATATACCCCGTTGACATTGGAAGCAAAAGTGACCCCAGTTAATGCATAGCTTCCATTGGTAATATCTGTCCTTGCATAATTATAATCAAAAGTGATTCTTCCTCCCGGATAATCGATCTGACTGATTTTAATCTGCATAATATTTCTGTTAGTGGTACACCCACCCAATACAGGTATTATTCCCGGACATCCAGGGATGGAATAGCCCACCTTTATGGAAGAAGTGGAACTACTCTTTGTCTGGGTAATGATCGTTTGACCTAATGGCTGATCAGCCACATAAGTAAAGTTGATAGTACGCTTACTTCCAGGCAGGATGATCTGAGTAACATACCATGCAGAAACGTAGTCGAGGTCATTGTCGCTACATCCCAAAATTTCAGTTTGTTCGCGGGAGTGAAAAATATATTGTGTACCATCTGGAGTGATCATATTAAATGAAGTTCCATCCAGAGAAGTTTGCACAAGGGTGATCTTAATATCCTTGTAAGGGAGTAATCGTACCTGTCTGTTGGTATCAATGACGAACTTTCCACTGTAGCCTCCTACATTGTAAAAGAATTCATCCGGCTGAGTATCTATCAGCCCTGTGGCAGACTGATTAAAGGTCTGATAGGTATCCGGGGTGATGTCTCCGGAGACGCTCAGGGGAATTCTTTTCCCTTGTCCATCGGCATACCCGTTTTCATCAGGATTTCCCCTCAACAATCGGGTAATAACACCTCCTGCATTGAGTGACCATCCAAGTCCTACAAAGGTGGATACATCATTCACCCTATTGCCGGAAGCATGATAGCTCAGGCTCAGGTCCTGACTAAACTCATTCCCGACAACAATCTTTCCTAATGGGACTGAGATATTGGGCAATCCATTAAATAGATTCACCTCAATATCTCCATACTTACCAAGCGCAGCAGCATTCGGCCCTGCGGGTGCCACATTAAAGGTGGTTGGATTCAAATCGCCCTGGTCCTGGGCTTTTAGTCGCATACAGAGTAACATTAAGGAAATGACTAACAAACAATCCCTTACTAACGGTGGTTTCCTATTCATCTAGTTTAAATTAATTGCAAGTTGGTACTGTTGAGGGATAGCCATAAAATTGACGGTAGATAGATAAGGGATAGAAAATGTTACGGCAACGAGTCCAACAAAAGGGCTCAAAAACCGGGTTACAACCTAATACTATTTATCATCTTGAAAATCCACTTCCCCCAAACAGGTAATGCAGAATTATCCTCTTTAGGATAGGTTATCGGATGCACCCCAGGTCAAACATTGAATTTATCATAGTCCAGATTATAGGGATACACTCCAAATTTAATTAACAATGTTATCTCTGATAATGACTATTATCAATCATTAAAGATTTTAATCTGATTTTAATATTAGGTATCATTTAACAAAATTTAGCGTTATAATACTATAGCACCAGAATTAGATTTTATATTTGTTTGGGGCCATTGAATATATATTTTCAAATCGTTTATTTTTATGACTTTGGTAAAATAAATGAGGATGCTGTTGATTCAAACCGCGTCTTAATATCCTGATGGTAGCGATGGAAAATCAGTAGTAATGGTAAAACAAAGCAATTTTAAGAACATCTGGTTTGCCGTATATCTGCAAAGGCAAGTAGAAAAAGTTATAAAGTGTAAATAACAGGCACATTTTTATACCTGTTTAAATAGCAAGGAACTTATTTGACACACAGCTTTTATAAAATATTGATAACCAGAACAAAATAATCATTTTCCCGGCACCACATGGAATTGAATACCTTTGCTATATGGAAGATGACCGTAATGTTATAATAAAGTTTTAAGTCGAATGACTAATGTTCCTTTTGGACATAGACTATCCTATCGTCTGAACTTTTAAATTAAATATTATGGGCAACCTCTTAGATAAGTTCCATTCCTCAATTGCAACATTTCCTTAGTTGCCTGATATTTTAGTGATGAACTTCCCTTTTTAATGAGACTTATTTCTCTCAGCGCACATCTGTTTGCAAGATATCATACACACTAAAATAAGGGCTATACCAAAGGGCCGGTCATGCACGCAGGTACCATAGAGGAAACGCCATCAGATCAATGACTTGAAAGAGTTTAATGTCTATTTACAGTAACAACCAAAATCATTTGTGACATCACTGGCAAATTCGATCTCAAACCGGCTGGCCCTTCATCCCTTCCCCTTCTCCTTATACTCCGAAGGAGTGCTCCCAAGCCGGGACTTAAACACCGTAGCAAAATAAGCCTGCGACGAAAACCCCACTCTATACGCTACCTCTGCAATCGTCAGATCCTCATTCGTCAGCAAATACTTCGCTTTCTGCAGGCGTGCATTCAAGATATAATCATTCACATTCACCCCCAGCAAGGCCTTGATCTTTCTACTCAATTGCACCCGGGAGATCTGGGTTTCCCGGCAGATATCCTCCACGGAAAAATTCTCATTAGCAATATTCTTTTCCACAATCGCGGTAAACTCATTCACAAATTTGCGGTCGATCTTTTTCGGTGCGCCGGCTTTGGCTTCTGCAGGAACTTCCGCTGTGTAATGCTCCCGCAACAACTTCCGGTTATCAAGCAGCGATTTGATCGTTTCTTCGAGATGCTGAAAGTTGAACGGTTTGGCAATAAAAGCATCAGCCCGTAGTTGAAGGCTGGCAATCTGTTTGTCAATGCCCGAATTAGCCGTGAGAATAATAATAGGAATATGCGAAGAGCGGATATCAGCTTTCAGCGTTTCGGTCACCTGCAGCCCATCGTTGCCTGGCAGCGCAATGTCGCAGACGATCAGGTCGGGCACGATCTCGTACGCCATGCTGATTCCCGCATTGCCATTGGCCGCCTCGTATACGTCGAAGTGAGCCGACAACCGGTATTTTAGAAAGTTACGCAGATCGTCGCTGTCTTCGATGACCAGGATGGAGTATTCCCGGGCAGCACCGGTACTTACTGGTGGCTCCGGTGGCGTTAGGGTGTTGTCGGCTGCATACAGATGAATGTCTTCCCGCGTAGTAGTGGCGGGATTGGCCGTGTTCACCATTTCTGCTGCCGAAAGGTGGGCATTGCCCAGCGGCAGCGTGATCTCGAATATTGTACCCTTCCACTTTTCACTTTGAACGGTAATGCGGCCGTGGTGCAAAGCAATCAGTTCCCTCGATAGCGCCAGCCCCAGGCCCGTGCCTTTGAAGGCTGCTCCCTGCTCCTGATAAAACAGGTCAAAGGCATGCGCAAGGGCTTCCTGCGTCATACCAACACCGGTATCCTCAATGCGGATCACAGCCTGCTGCCCGTCTTTTCCGATGCCTACTGTTACGAAGCCGTTATCTTTGGTGAATTTAAAAGCGTTCGACAGTAAGTTGAACAACACTTTATCCAGCATATTAGTATCGAACCAAAGCGGCAATTCATTTACCCGGTAATGTACGTCCAGCTTAATGTTTTTCTTCTTTGCAATCTCCCGGAAGGCATGCGTAATGTCGGTTACAAACGCCACGAGGTCATTTTCCGATGCCTTCAGTTTCATGCTGCTATGTTCGATCTTGCGAAAATCCATGAGCTGGTTTACGAGGTGCAGTAAACGGAAGGCGTTCTTCTGCATCAGCTCCAAATCGTTCTTCAGCGTAAAATGGAGACGGGGAGAGTTGAGCGCATCTTCCAGTGGCCCGAGGATAAGCGTAAGCGGGGTTCTGAGCTCGTGGGAGATATTGGTGAAGAAATTGAACTTTGCATCGGTGGCTTCCTTGGCGGTAGCCGTCATAGCGATCAGTTGCTCCTGCTGCACCATTATTTCGTTGCGGCTGGCCGACAAGCGCTGGTTTATCCGGATGTTGTTCCGCCACGCAAAGAACGCTACGGTGCCAAGCACCAGCACCAGTACGAACGCCGTTACGGTAATGTAAAGCAGGATCGTCTGGCTTTTATAAGTGGCCTGTTGCGCTTCCAGTAAGCCCTGTTGTTTTTCGATATCGCGCTGCTGCTCATTGATCTTATCTGCCTGAAGCTGTAACGGGTGTACGTTGCTAGAGTCGATGATCAACGTTTGCAGGATATTTTCTTTATTGAATGGTTCGCTGTTCAAGATCTTAAACGCCGTTTGCACCGCTTCTTCGCCGCCGGTAGGGTAAAGTAGGGTCGCATCGAGCAGGTGGTCGCTCACGAACTGCATGCCGCCTCCAGGGCCCGGCAGTCCATCTACACCGATGAACTTTACTTTTTTGCCAATGCCCAGTTTTTCGTAGACCTCGTGTGCCCCCATGGCCATCAGGTCGTTGTGGGCGAATACCAGGTCTGCGCCGGGCAACTTTTCTTTAATGGTGAGCAATTGTTTGCTGGCATCGTCTTTCAGCCAGTTGCCATATACCTGGGCCAGCATGGTAATGCCCGGGTACTGTGCCAGGCCTGCTGCAAAACCCTGCTGGCGGGCAATGGCCGGCGTGGAACCAGGGCGGCCTATCACTTCTATTACTTTTCCCTTTCCATGTAGGGTGCGACCCACATATTCCCCGGCCATTTTACCAATTCCGAAGTTATCGGCGCCTACAAAACTGGTATAGAACTGCGAAGCCGTTTTCCTGTCTATCACAATCACGGGAATACCTTTGGTAAAGGCTTCTTCCACCACCTGCGTAAGCGGCTGCGCCTCGTTTGGCGATACCATGAGCAGGTCTATGTTTTGCGCCAGCAGTTCGCGCACCTGCTGTATCTGTAACTGGTTATTGTCATTGGCATCTTTGTATAGCAGTTCCGTACCCGGATGAAAAGCCAGTTCGCGGCGAATGCCGGACAGCATCATCCGCCGCCAGTTGTCGGCGCCGGTGCATTGAGAAAAACCGATACGGAATTTTCTTTCGTGCTTTTGCGCAACACAACCACCTAATAATATAATACTACATGCAGCGAGAAGGAAATTACATAGCGTTTTCATAACAAGTGTGTAACGGCATTAAAGACCATGACAAAATTAGCAGCCCTTAAGATAAGGCATTTATAAAACGGTGGTTTACTTTTTAAAATCCGCCTGTTGCCACGCCCAGTCACCAGGCAAGGCCCGGGCCGAATGTTCTAATTTTAGAAACCGATGTGTAATTTTCGAAAACGGGCCGGGTTTATGCTGACGACACTATAATTCAATCTGTTGATAATTAATTGATTAGACATCTGTACTGGATTCAAAAGCATTTCATCGCATTTTGCAAAGGTTTTCCCCGGCAGCTCCCTATCATTGCTCCATAAAAATTCCACATCACATTCCACATGAACAAAAATCACGTTTTTGGCTGGTCGGTCGTTATAGCTTTGGGCGGTTTTCTCTTTGGTTTTGATACCGCTGTTATATCAGGCGCAGAAAAGTTAATTCAAAAATACTGGGCGCTTAACGCGTTTGAGCATGGATTTACCATTTCAATTGCCCTCATCGGTACGGTTATCGGTTCCCTCCTGGGCGCCATGCCTTCCGATAAACTGGGACGCAAGAACACGCTCTACATTATCGCCGCCCTGTACCTGGTGTCTTCGCTGGGCAGCGCCTTGTCTACCAACTGGTATTTGTTCCTGTTCTTCCGCTTTGCCGGCGGACTGGGTGTAGGAGCGTCATCGGTAACGGCGCCCATTTACATTTCCGAGATCGCACCGGCCGAACGGCGGGGCCGCCTCGTGGCGCTCTTCCAGTTTAACATCGTATTGGGTATCCTTATTTCCTATTTATCCAACTATCTCATTGGCCAGATAGGCAACGACCCATGGCGCCTTATGCTGGGCGTGCAGGCAGTACCTTCCTTCATTTTCCTGGTGTTGCTACGCTTCGTACCGGAAAGCCCACGCTGGCTTATCCAGCGCAAAGGCAATGTGGACGAGGCCCGGCGCATATTGCGGCTGATCAATCCCGCTACTGCCGATACGATTGTAACGGCCATCCAGCAGGGAGCGCTCGAAGAGAAACAGCAAACGCAGAACGATCCGCTGTTTTCCTCCCGTCACAAAACACCGGTGATGCTCGCCATGCTTTTCGCCATTTTCAACCAGGTGTCGGGCATCAACGCCATTATTTATTATGCACCCCGCATTTTTGAAATGACGGGACTCGGTACTAAGTCTTCACTGCTATCGTCTGTGGGACTAGGTTTTATCAACTTCTGCTTTACTTTGCTGGCTATGAACTTCATCGACCGTTTTGGCCGCAGAACACTCATGATTATCGGTTCTTTCGGGCTTATCGTTACTTTGGGCCTGGTGTCGTTCTCGTTTTACACGCAGGGTAGTCATCCGATGGCCAATTTTGC